>ENA-ORDI01000136-ORDI01000136.1-marine-metagenome-genome-assembly--contig:-NODE-136-length-49841-cov-6.764348_pt1 | contig 49841 bp, 48 predicted proteins | sample MGYA00248628_ERZ508525 | MGnify/ENA primary metagenome ERZ508525 (study PRJEB26195, sample SAMN05422138) | marine metagenome | isolation source: East of Porto Seguro, South Atlantic Ocean | place... | reverse complement strand
CCAAACCCAGATCCAGTTCTGACCCCCATTCTTTGATCTTTACCCCTTTGGGGATAAATGTGGTCAATCCCGTCCCGCCGCCGATGGTATGCATGGGAGAATAGGAACGCATGACAAAGCGGTCTTCACTGGCCATAACTGCCGATTGCTCCAGTTCAATTATGACATTTGCCGAACTGCCGGCGGTCATTTTCTTATTCGATGTTAAATAAACTCTTGCCATTACTTCCGCCGTGCCCAAATGTACCCGCACGCGCTGGCGGTGCTTCATTTCTTTTTTCATATCCGCAGTGAGTTGAATATGGGCTGTGAATTTCGATTCCGCTTGCAGTTTCCCGGGAGCCGCTAGTTCTGAACCGCGGAAAACTTTTTCCGCTTCTACTCCGGATAGATTCACCGCCGCCCGGTCGCCCCTCTGCACAGATTCTACATCTGCACCGTGAGACTGTATTCCCCGGACTTTGGCTGATATATTTCCCGGCAATACATTTACAGAATCACCTTTTTTCAATCCCCCGGAAATGACCGTTCCCGTCACCACCGTGCCAAATCCGGTCATGGAAAAAACACGGTCCGCCTGGAGGCGGAAAAAGCTCTCTTCTTCTGACTGCTGAACAGCAACTGCCCTCGTTTCCAATAAGTGCTTTAATTCTTCAATTCCCTCATTGGTTTGCACGGAAGTCCGGACCACATCCACGCTATTAAAAACACCGTTTGTCAATTCCCGTATTTCCAATTCAATGAGGTTCAGCCATTCTGCATCTTCAGCCAAGTCGGTTTTGGAGAGGGCCACCACGCATTGGGGAATATTCAGCAGCTTCAGAATGAGTAAATGTTCTCTCGTCTGGGGCATGATACCATCGTCGGCCGCCACCACCAAAAGGGCAATATTGATTGTGGAAACTCCCGCCACCATATTGCGGATGAATTTCTCGTGTCCGGGAACGTCAATAATGGTAACGGAATCATTTAAGAAAGCAAATCCCAGGTCGATGGTCATACCCCGGGCTTTTTCTTCCGCCAGTCTGTCAGTATCCGTGCCGGTGAGGGCCTTTACCAATGCGGTCTTCCCGTGGTCAATATGCCCGGCAGTGCCGATGACAACTTGGGTCATTAAACGTCCTGAATTCCTTGAATAAGTCTGGATAACTGGTTGGGCAAGACTGCCTTCAGGTCGATATAAAATATATTCCCTTTTGTATAGCCTACTACCGGTTGTTCTCCGACACGAAATGCTTTTGCCAGTTTAGAAACAGACATTGTTTTGGGCTTGAACTGAAACGCGGCGCTGGGGATGGCTTCTACCGGCAAGGAACCGCTCCCGGCTTCCACCTTGGATTCCACCAATGAAATCCCCAAGTCTTTAATTTTCTTTTTAGACATAACTGTTAAAATCTTCTCTCCCCGTTTCAGGAGGGTGTTTTGGGATGTGGTTAAGAGTTTGAGTGAAAGATTATCACCGCTGACTTTTTCTTCTGAAAAATATGTCCGTAGAGACTCTTCCATAAGTGCAATGGTCCACTTATCACAGCGGTACGTGCGGTAGAGGGGATTTTTGTGTATGGCGCTCACAAATTTCTTCTTTCCCACAATAAGCCCGGATTGAGGTCCACCCAAAAGTTTATCCCCGGAAAATGTAATTACATGGGCACCGGTCCACACCACATCTGCTACGAGTTTTTCCACGGGTAAATTCAATTTTTCCATATTAACCAAAGCCCCGGAACCGAGATCAGCTACCAGAGGGACACGCTTCTTTTTGGCCAATTCAGCTAATTCCGTCAGTGACACTTCCTTGGTGAATCCTTTTACCACGTAATTGCTGGTGTGCGCCCAAAGAATAGCGCCTGTATTTTTGGTGATGGCTTTTTCGTAATCTTTAAGATGTGTTCGATTGGTGGTGCCCACTTCCACCAAATTACAGTGGCTTTTGCGCACAACGTCCGGTATGCGGAATGAACCGCCGATTTCCACTTCCTGCCCCCTGGAAACAATGACGTCTTTTCCTTCAGCAAATGTATTCAACGCAATAAGCACTGCTGCTGCGTTGTTATTGACGATTAAACTTTTTTCAGAACCGCACATGGCAGAAACCATTTCATTTATATGATCCTGCCGTTCGCCGCGCTTGCCGGAGTCCAGGTCGAATTCCAGGTTCACGTAGCCTTCCAGTTTTTTGGCCGCATTGGCTATGACCTTTTTCGATAGGGGCGCACGGCCAAAACCGGTATGCAAAACCACACCTGTTCCGTTAATGATATTTTTCATGGAAGGCTGGGCACAGCTTTCAATTTTATCCAAAATGGATTGGACGATCTCCCTGCGCTTTAATTTCAATTGTCCTGCCTTGGCTTCCTGGCGGTAGCGTCTGATCTCGCCTTGAATGATGGCTGTGATATAATTTACATGCAGTTGTGTATCTGATTTTACTTCAAGTAATACTTCAGATACAGACGGTAGTTGCTGGAGTTGGTCATTGCTCATAACAGCAGCGGAAATTGATGAACATTCACAGATAAAACAACCATCATGATTTACGGATAATCATATAACTGGTAAACAGTGCGGGAATCAATAAAAAGCCCATGACGGGAAACACAGCGGCCACTCCCCTGCTTTCTGCAATAAAACCTCCAAATCCTGCCGCCAGTGAACCGATACCAAAACTCAAGAAAAAGCTGATACCGTAACCCAGTCCCCTGTTGGCGCTGTGGGTGAATTCTGCTATCAATGTATTACTAATGGGTTGATTGCTAAAATAGGCAATGCCCATACATATACTGAACAAAACCAGCAGCATATCTGACGTATGGCCCATGAGCATTAAAAATGGAATATTCACAGCCACAATGATCATGAACATTTTGGGCCGGTTATAACGGCTACCCAGCCGACCGCCAATGAGCTGACCAATGATTCCCGCCAGAAATACCATGGTCGGGAAAATTCCTGCTTTCATCGTGTTGGAGATAAAGGGCATAAATTGGTTCGTATTCTCGGCAAAATGCGTAGGCATGAATGTGGTGAAACCATAATAAGCCATACCCATGAGCATATTGGTTAGATAGAAAAATATCAGTGCCGGGCGGTTGGTTTTTTCAACACGATTTTCAATATTCTCTGCATCTGCTGCGTCGTGTTCACGCTTGGGAATAGCCATATAAGTTATTACAGCTAAAATTATATTAAACACCCCCAAAAATGCATAGGAAGCCCGCCAGGAAATAAGGGATGCCAGCGCCGTGGCCATAATGGGTCCTGCTGCAGAACCTGTTGTACCAAAAATACCGTGAACCGCCATTCCTTTCGTGATGGCCTTTACACGATGAGAAATGAGTGTTAACCCGGCCGGATGATAGATACTGCAGGCAAAGCCCATAAGTCCCAGCCCTGCCACCATCATGTAAAAGGAAGTAGAAATTGACACAAGCAATGCGGAAAGCCCGGAACCGATGAGATATAATAATAATAAGGTACGTCCGCCCAGCTTGCGTTCAGCCCAGCCGGCTGGAATGGCTCCCACTCCAAACATAAAAGCACTTACAGTGACTACAAGACCGAGTGTATCCAGACCGGTGTTGAATTCATCCCGCAGTATGGGGATGAGGCTGGGCAGTGTCAGCATCAGAGCGTGGACGGATAAATGACTTCCGCCAGTGATACCCAATACTATTTTTTCAAATCTGCTCATATACTTTTTTTGTCATTCTGATCCTGATTTATCAGGAAAAGAATCTCAAGGTAATTATATATAAAATGCTTGAGATCCTTCACCCCACACTACGTGTAGGCTTCAGGATGACAGTTGATATTATATAAAAAAACCCTCATTGACAAACCAATGAGGGTTTTTTTAATCAAAAGATATGTTTCTTATCTCTTTTCAGTAATACGTGTGGCTTTTCCAGTTAGACTGCGCAGATAATGAAGTTTGGCTCTACGCACCTTACCGCGACGCACTACATTAAAATTCGCGAGCATGGGTGAATGCAGGGGAAAAATGCGTTCAACACCAATACCGTTGGAAATCTTGCGAACGGTAACGGTTTCTTCAATTCCGCCGCCATTACGCGCTATCACCACGCCACGATACTTCTGGATACGTTCTTTACCGCCTTCCACAACGCGGACATCCAATTCCACAGTATCACCAGAATTAAATTCAGGCAAATCTGTTTTTAATTGATCTTTTACTGCTTCGTGTAACTTGTTCATCGTTTACTCCGATATTTTACTTTTTTCTAAATATTTACGCCATAAATCCGGGCGTTTTTCCTGTGTAATGAATTCTCGTTGAGACTGTCTCCAGTCTTCAATTTCTTTGTGATGGCCGTTCAATAAAACTTCGGGGACTGGCATACCATCCACTTTTCGCGGTTTTGTAAAATGCGGGTTATCCAGCAGATCTCCATAAAATGTATCTGTTTCTGCAGATTCCCGGGAATTCAACACACCGGGGATGAGCCTTACCGTGGAATCGATCATGATCATGGCAGGTATCTCCCCGCTTGTGACCACAAAATCACCAATGGAAAATTCATCTGTAACGTATTTTTCGATCACCCGCTGATCTATGCCTTTATAATGGCCGCAAATAAAAATGGTTTTTTCATGATCGCTAAATGTTTCCGCAGATTTATGATTCCAAGTTTTTCCTTGGGGAGATGGACATACAATACGCACATCATTATCTCCCATCCATTCCATAGCGAATTCAACAGCAGCCATCAGCGGTTCTGCCATCATGACCATGCCACTTCCACCGCCAAATGGAGTATCATCAATCTGGCGATAATTGCCTTTACCGAATTCCCGGAGATCGAACACATTGTATTCGACCACTTTTTCTGCTGCGGCCTTGCGTAGCATACTCTGCTCAATTATGGCATGCACCATTTCCGGAACAGGTGTTATGATGGCGATCTTTTTCACAATAGCCCTTCCATGGGAGCAATCACGATGACACCTAAAAGATGATCCACACCTATGATGATCTCTTTCACAACTGGAATCAGTTTTTCGTCGTTGCCATTTTGAATCACGTACACATCATTGGAAGGCAGCCAGAGAATATCAGTTAATTTCCCAACCACTTTCCCGGATTTAGTGACCATACTGTAGCCCAGTAGTTCTTTGGAAATAAGCTCGGCATTATCGCCTGCACGACCTTCAGCAAAAAGGGTCTGACCAATAAGCGTTTCGGCATCATCTCTCGTTTGAAATCCTTCAAATGTGAAACGTCTTTTCTTGCCCTGGCCGATGGAATCAGACAACTTGATATCACGTACCATCTCCATATCAAAACCAATGCGCAGATCACGAGTTTCAATATATTCATCAAAGTATCTAGATAATGGCAAAAGGCGCACTTCGCCCCGCCGTCCGCTAACTCGTGTTATCTTTGCAATCGGGTGAACTTTTTTAGGCATATCAGTCAATCACATCCAGACGGGCACGTTTACCGCCCTCTTTTGCGTTGACAGCAAAAACAAGTGTGCGAATTGCAGAAATATTACGTCCACGCTTGCCTATTACTTTTCCATAATCGTCTTCACCTACGGTCAATTCAAAAATGATGCGCTGTTCTGTTTCCACTGCAGTCACTTGGACTTCTTCGGGTTTATCCACTAACTTTTTAACTATAATTTCGATCATTTCCTGCATGTCAGTCTCCTTGCAACCTTATTCGTCGCTTTTATTGTCCTTTTCTTCTTCTTCAGAAGATTCATCTGTTTCTTCTGCTGGTTCGGATTCTTGTTCTGTGGTTAGTTCTTCTTCAGCTGGAGCTTCTTCTTTTACTTCTTTAGCTGCTTTATCTTCCGCAGCGGATGTTACTTCTTCTACGTCTGTATCATCGGCTTCAGGTTCATCTTTTTCTTCATTAGGCTCTTCTTCAGCAGCATCACCATCCGCAGTTTCTTCTTCAGTAATTTCCGTTTCTTCAACTTCTTCAGATTTTTCTTCAGCTGCAGGTTCTTCATCTGCACCATCTTCTGGACCTTCATCTGTGCTTTCTTCTTTTGTTTCTTCCGTTTCAGGTATTTCATCACTGGCTTTGTCAGCGGGAGCCTCTTCTTCGGCAGTTTCCGGTTCTTCTGCTGGTTCGGATTCTTGTTCTGTGGTTAGTTCTTCTTCAGCTGGAGCTTCTTCTTTTACTTCTTTAGCTGCTTTATCTTCCGCAGCGGATGTTACTTCTTCTACGTCTGTATCATCGGCTTCAGGTTCATCTTTTTCTTCATTAGGCTCTTCTTCAGCAGCATCACCATCCGCAGTTTCTTCTTCAGTAATTTCCGTTTCTTCAACTTCTTCAGATTTTTCTTCAGCTGCAGGTTCTTCATCTGCACCATCTTCTGGACCTTCATCTGTGCTTTCTTCTTTTGTTTCTTCCGTTTCAGGTATTTCATCACTGGCTTTGTCAGCGGGAGCCTCTTCTTCGGCAGCTGGTTCTTCTTCGACGGGTAATTCAGCTTCTTCAGTACTATCATCTGTTATCTCTTCAGCAGTTTCTGCTACTGCTTCTTCTGCAGGAGTTTCTTCAGCGGGAGCCACTGGTTCTTCTGCAACTTCTGCAGTTGTAACATCTACAGCTTCTGTTTCAGCTTTTCTTTCTTCGGTGGGTGCGGTTTCTTTCGGGGTTTCATCAACAGCATCTTTGGCCGGTGCTTCATCAGATTCGATTACCTCTGCAGGCTTATCTTCTGGTGCTTCTTCTGCCACAGCCGCTTCAGCTTCTTTTTCAGCTGCTTTTTGATTTTCTTCTACTTTTTTAGATACTTTGTCAGTCCTGAGTTTTTCAACTACTTCCCGTTCCAAGGCCCATTTTTTCATTTCTTTTTCAACAGCTGCTTCACTCAATCCCTGTTTGATGAGGTGCCAGCGGTAAGCCAATCCGGTGCGTTTTAAAAGATTGTGGGCTGTTTCTGTTGTTTGGGCACCTTCCTGCAGCCAATGCAGGACGCGGTCCTCTTTCAAAGCATAATTCTTCTCATCATCAAGTTCGAGTGGATTAAACCAGCCCAATTGTTCAATTGCAGCACCATCACGGCGAGCTCTTTCATCCATCACCACCAAGCGGTAAAAAGGTCTGTTTCTGCGTCCGATTCGTTTCAGTCTTATTTTCGTAGCCAAGTTAATCTCCTTTTAGCTTATTCCCATAAAGTTACCCAGCGGCATTTTGCCGGGTTTCATTTTTCCAAATTGTTTCATCATTTTTTTCATTTGCGCAAACTGCTTCAATAATTGATTTACTTCCTGCAATGAACACCCGGAACCTTCCGCTATCCGTTTACGACGGCTGCCATCAATCATATTAGGTTTTCTGCGTTCTGCGGGTGTCATGGAATTAATAATGGCTGCCGTCCATGAAAACTGGCGATCATCCATATTCATGCCTTTCAACAGTTTGCGATTCATGCCGGGTATCATCCCCATGATCTGCTGGAGTGATCCCATTTTTTTAAGCTGCGTTAACTGCAGCTGAAAATCTTCAAGATTAAATTCGTTACCCAGCATTTTCTTTTCCAGCTGGACCACAGTTTTTTGATCTGCTATTGCTTCTGCTTTTTGAACCAGGGATATGACATCACCAAAACCCAGAATTCTATCGGCCATTTGTTTTGGATTAAATGGTTCCAAACCATCCATTTTTTCTGAAACTCCGGCAAATTTGATGGGCCTTCCTGTTACCTGCCTGATGGATACTGCAGCTCCACCTCGGGCATCGCCATCCAGTTTTGTAAGAATGGTTCCGGTTAACTGCAGTGCTTCAGAGAATGCTTTGGCGGATGTTACGGCATCCTGTCCGGTCATGCTGTCTGCTACAAAAAGAATTTCGTTGGGATGCACTTTGTCAGCGATCTGTTGAATTTCATTCATCATTTCCCCATCGACGTGCAAACGACCGGCTGTATCCAGAATAACAACATCTATTTTCTCACTTTTTCCTCTGGCAACAGCATGAGCACAAATTGACACCGGGTCACCCAATCCTTCATCATAAACAGGTACATCGATTTGTTGACATAAAGATTGCAATTGTTCAATTGCGGCCGGGCGATACACATCTGCAGCGGCCAATAAAACACTTTTGCCCTGTTTCTTTAACATCTTGGCCAATTTTGCACAAGTGGTTGTTTTACCTGATCCCTGGAGCCCGGCCATGAGGATGACTGCCGGTTTTCCGCTTAAATCGATTTCAGCTGTTTCATCACCGAGAATATGGATCAATTCTTCATGAATAATCTTAATGAATTGTTCGCCGGGCTTGATGGTTTTGAGTACTTTCGTACCTTCAGCTTTTTCCTTAACATGGGCAATAAAATCACGAGCCACCCGCAGGTTCACATCTGCTTCTAAAAGGACGCGGCGTATCTCTCGCGCTGTCTCCTGGATATTACTGTCTGTAATTTTCCCCAGGCCCCGTAAACGGCGGAAAATATTATCGAATCTGTCTGTTATTTGTTCAAACATAAAATTTCGGCTCGAAAAAAGCCTATAAAATTAACTGTTTGTTTTTAGGGAATCAATAAAATAGAAAAAAGAAGATCAAGCATCAAACTTGACAGAAACAAGCTTCGAAACACCCTTCTGTTCCATGGTAACACCGTACAGATAATTGGCCGCTTCCATAGTGAGTTTATTGTGTGTAACAACAATGAATTGTGTTTCATCTGCAAATGCTTCCAATATCTTAGTGAATTTGCGGATATTTACATCATCAAGCGGAGCATCCACTTCATCTAAAATGCAGTAAGGGCTCGGTTTATACTGGTAAATAGAAAACAGCAGGGCAATGGCTGTTAAGGATTTCTCTCCTGCGGAAAGCATGCGCAAAGAATTGTTCTTTTTACCGGGCGGCTGGGCTTGTATGGCAATATCAGCTTCCAACGGATCAGGATCACCTGCCAATGACAATGAACCTTTACCTCCTTCAAAGAACATGGAAAATAATTTTTCAAAATTGGCCTTGATCTGATCAAATGTTTCAATAAAAAGTTTCCGGGCTTCGCGATCAATTTTCTGAATGGTTTCACGAAGATTCGTTTCTGAATCAATAAGATCTGCTTTCTGTTCTGCCAATAACTCCAAACGCTCTTTTTCGGCATCATGTTCATCTTTCACAGCCATATTGACGGGGCCGATATTTTCGATACCGCGGTTAATTTTTTCGATACATTCTTCCAGTTTAAAAAGTGATTCTTCTACATTTAAATTTTTGGGGATCTTTGCATCATAACGATCTTTGATAAGTTCCGCAACTAGCTTAATTCTTTGATCAAAATCAGTGACCTCTAATTCTGCAGATTTAAGATCTTCCAATAAATTTTCACGGCTGTGTTGTTCTTCACGAATCCTGGTTTGAATGATCTCAATTTCAGCAAACGAATCTTGGAATGTTTCTTTCTTCAAGTCCAGCAATGATCGCTTTTTGATGATAACAGCGATGGCTTTTTGCAGTTCTTTTGCACTGGTGTTTATCTTCTTTTCTAGGTCATTTTGTTTTGTTAGCAAACTCTTTATCTCGTTATCAATATCACCCTGCCTGTCGGTTAATTCAGCAACGGATTCTGCAGCTGCCCGCTTTTGAAACATGAGATTATCCCGCTGATTTTCAAAGTTCAGTATAGCGATGCGCAGATCCTGTACCTGCTCGTGAAATTCATCACGCTGTTTACGCACATCAATTAATTCATTGTTTGCCCTTGTTAAATCATCAGCCAGTTTTGAAAGGTTTTTTTCACCTTTTTCAGCAGAAGAAGATAGTTTTTTCAACGATGCTTTTAAAGATGTGATTGCAGCAACGGTTTCATTAATATCAGCAGCAATAGACTTCAATAATTCTAGAGTTTGTTCATTACGTATTTTATGTTTTAAAACATTATTCTCATGGGTAGAAACATCTTGCTTTAATTTTTCAAGTGTCGATTCAGTCCTGCTTTTTTCTGAAATTGCACTTTGTAAACTATCAGCTATATTAGTCATGTCTTTATTAGCAGCAATTTGCACTTTTTCATTTTCCTGCAATTGTTTCATTAATGATTGTAATTGTTCCTGGCGGCCAACGAGGCCTTGGCTCTTCTTGCCCTGTTTAATAATCATGTTTATTCCGGAAAATGTGCCTTCCAGATCAACAAGATCCCAGCCGGACAACTTCTTATCCTGCAGTGCTTTAGCCAAGTCATTCACAATCAGTACTTTGCCCAGTAATACGTTTACCAATGCACCATATTTCTTATCTGCTTTAACAATGTCAACTGCTCGAGCTATGACAATATCACTCTTTGGAGTATTGTGTATTTTTGCATTTAATGCTGATAATTCTTTTAAAGGTAATATAGACGCATTGCCTTGTTTTTGATCTTTGAGCATTTTTAACGTTTCAAGAGCAGCGGCCCTGTCTTTAGCCACTAAACAACCCGCCCTCGAACCGAGAACACTTTCAATGATTGATTGATGTTCTTTATCTACATCCAATAATTCTGCCAGAACTCCAAATACGCCACTAAAATCCCTCGTATTATTTAAAACATATTTAACACCGCCGGGATAACCTTCTTTTGATTCCAATAAATTTTCATAAAACTGGATCTGATTCTGCAGTCCCTCTTGTCTTGTTTCCAGGCTGTGCTGCTTGCGAATGGCTTCCTGTTCATCTAATTCCAGTGTTTGTATCCGAGAAGATGCTTTGTCCAGTTCACCAAGAGTTTGACCAACTTGCTTCTGAAGTGTATTTAATTTTTTCTCTATATCTACAAATTCTTTTTCTGCAACGGCAACATCCTGTTTAAGTGTCTTTTCCCTGTTTTGTATATCATTCAGCTTAACCTGTTTATCCGCCAGCATATCTTCAGTCCGCTTGAATAATGATTCCTCTTCAGCCAGTTTTCGTTGCTCGTCCCAACGTTTATCCTGCAAAGCGTCCACAGCTACTTGTGCATTCTTGTATTTTTTGTCTATGGATTCAAACGCAGTTTTTTCTTTTTTATAAACAGCTAATTGATCATCGATCTGCGGCAAAAGTTCCTGCACTTCTTTTTCATAATCTTCAACGTGTTGTTTCAGCTGTAGAATACGGTTTTCATTGGTAGCTTTTTCACGCCCGAGACGTTCCATCGTTGATTTCGCACTGCGGCATTGTTCAGTTGCGACCAGCACATCACGCTGTAAAGTATCTCTCGCTTCTTCCGCTGTTGAAATATCAGCGCGCATTTCATCCAATTCAGCCTGCTGCTGCTTATAAACTGACTTCAGCTGATCCAGTTCTTTTTCATGGATGGATGTTTCTGTTGCTGTGGATTCACGAAGATGCTTGAAGTCCTTGATCTTTTTTCTTAAGGGTGTGGCGGCTTCTTCAAATTCTTTTATTTTTATAAATGCCAATGCGATTTCACGCTGTTGGAGTTCGGAGGTCAATTTTTCATGTCGTTCAAATCGTTTTAGCTGTAAGGCCAATGCCTTGACCTTGGCTTCCACTTCAACAACAATATCATTCACGCGTTCCAAGTCCGTACGAACGGCTTCAAATTTGCGCAGCGCTGATTTGCGTTGTTGCTTGTATTTGTTGATCCCGGCAGCTTCCTCAAACATGCGTTTGCGGTCTTCAGTCGTTTCCGATAAGATCTGTTCGATCATCTTAAGTTCGATGACCGAATAAGCATCGGCGCCCATACCCGTATCAATAAAAAGGTCCTGGATATCTTTCAGGCGACAGGGCGTACGATTAATAAAATATTCACTGTCGCCGTTGCGGAATACACGACGGCCGATCTCAACATCATTATACTCTAATGGCAGTTTGCCTTTATTATTGTGGACGGTGAGGGAGACCTCGCAAACACTCAACGGCTTAGCGGAATCTGCGCCGTTAAAAATGACGTCTTCCATCTTCTCGCTGCGCAGGACGCTGTATTTCTGTTCGCCGAGTACCCAGCGGATGGCATCGACAATATTGGTTTTTCCACAGCCGTTGGGGCCAACGATGGCGGTGATGCCTTCACCGAATTTGAGGTTATCCTTCTTGGCAAAGGACTTAAAGCCGTGAATGTTTAAGTCTGATATATACACTTAGTGCTGGTTTGGCAGTTTGTGGTAGCGGAATTTATGTATTTTTAGAGGAGGATGCTACATTTTACCCCGGTGGCCAATTCATTTGTCTGCCGCCCAGCAAATGCAGGTGAATATGGTACACAGCCTGCCCGCCATCGCTATTGCAATTGAATACTGTTCGATAGCCTAATTCAGCAACACCCTCCTGCTCTGCAATTTCTTTTGCGACTAGCATTATTTCACCCATAAGTGTCTTATGTGCTTCAGTCAAATCATTAGTTGTTGCAATATGTTCCTTAGGTATAATGAGAATATGTGTCGGCGCCTTGGGATCTATATCCCGGAAGGCATATACATTTTCATTTTCAAACACTTTATCAACTAGTATATCACCGGCAACAATTTTGCAAAATAGACAATCATCCATGGTTAACCTCCATGTTCAATAATATTCAAAGCAGTAATGGCTGCTGTTTCCGTACGCAGCCGCCTGTTGCTTAATGAAACAATCTCTATATTATTATCTCTTATAACATTCATTTCATTATCTGAAAAATCGCCTTCCGGTCCAATCAATACGCTTACTTCATTAGGTGATTTTTCTTGCTGCCAAGTTGAAAGTGATTTCGCTCCCTCACTTTGCAGACAAACAGTTAGATCTGATCTATCATTTAAATAATTGTCCAGTGAAGTTGGTTCATTCAACTTCGGAAAGCGACTGCGCCCGCATTGTTTTGCAGCAGTTCGAACTATCTTCTGTGAACGCTCCAAATTCAAAGATCTTTTCACACATCTATCCAAAAGTAATGGAGTGATTGATTTTGCTCCGCATTCCACTGCTTTTTCCAATAACCATTCAAAGCGATCTTTTTTAATAAGGCCTACTGCAAGATGCATCTTCACTTTTGGTTCTGAAAAACCGGGAGATTCTGCAATAATTTCACCGGAAACTTCCTGACCATTATTTTTGATGATTCCCCTGTAAGCAGTTCCTACTCCATCCAGTAGCCAGATTTCATCTTCCGCTTTCAGGCGCAAAACGTTTACAGCATGATGGGCTTCTTCTGCATCAAGGGTAAAACAATTTTTGGATATATTATTGGGAGAAATATAAAAAAAGTGTTCGTCGGCCATCAGCGCCGCCAGTTAAAGGCTACATGCAGTATGGCACCGCTGTAATGCTTTTCCCCATCTACTTTACCATTCATCGGTAGTATATCTATACCGGCGCCGGCAGATACAATCATATTATTATACATAAGGAAATCAGCACCGATACCAATAAAAGCTCCCACTGTCCATAAGCCCCTTGATTTTTTCCAACGTTCCATGAATTTATCACTATCAGCACCATCCAAAGTCAAGACCGGGCCAAGCTGAGCAGTAGCATACGGAGCAAAATTATTGGCAATCTGATCAGCGAAGGGAAAATATTTTACGCCGCTAAACATGGGCATGATCAGAATATATTTATCACCAACGGATCTATACTGATTAGTGTAAGGGTCGTACACCATCATATAGTCTTTACCTTTCACATCGAAAAAACGTCCCTGAAAAAGCCATTGGATTGCATTATTGGAGTCCCATACTCGATGGAAAAAAATTCCAGTCCCCTGCTCTCCAACCTGTAGGCCGAAGCCCTTATAGCCACCAGCACCGGTTAATGCACTGATAATAAAGATAGTAATTAAATACTTTTTCATAGGGTTAATACAACTTTTCCAAACTGTTCGCTGTTTTCCAGATATTCATGTGCAAATGCTATATCATCCAAGGAAAAAGTTTTTTTAACACAAGGTTTTAGTTGTCCTTCTTCCACAAGTTTGATGACTTGTGTAAATGTATCCGCATCGCCCATTGTTGAGCCTAAAATAGTCTGCTGTTTGAAAAATAAATACCGCAAATCAATAGAAACATTGGCTCCAGTCGTGGCTCCGCATGTTACTACCCGTCCGCCATTGCTCAAAACTTTCATGGATACATCCCATGTTGCAGACCCCACATGTTCAAAAACAACATCTACTTTACCGCAGAACTTCTTGACTTCTGCAGCTACATTGTCATTATAATGATGAATGACCAGGTCCGCGCCGAGATCAGTTGCAAACCTGCATTTTTCATCCGATCCTGCTGTTGCGATAACATTACATCCGACTATTTTTGCAATTTGAACCGCCATATGGCCTACACCAGAACCTACGCCCCATACCAGGACATTTTCACCCGGTTGAATTGCTGCGCGCTTAACCAGCATTTGGTAAGCCGTTTGCCCCACCAAAGGAAAGGCAGCTGCTTCTGTAAAGGAAATATTATCCGGTTTTGGCTGCACACATTTTTCATCCAATACAATAAACTCGCAATTGGTACCATTGGTTGATTCGCCGAGGATACCCATATTTTCACACATATTCTCTTTTCCAGCCTGGCAGTTCCGGCATACACTGCAATAAACCAAGGGCTGCACGATCACTGGATCTCCAACTTTAAAACAATCAACACCTGCACCAACTTCACATACATTCCCGGCACCATCACTGCCCATTATCATAGGTAATGGTACACCGGGAATTCCATTTCTAACCCAGATATCAAGATGATTTAGGGCGGATGTTTTTAAATGGATGCAAATCTGGCCGGGCCCCGGTTCCGGTACGGGAATTTCTTCAACCTGCAGGACTTCAATCCCCCCGTGTTCATGAATACGGACTGCTTTCATTTATCAGCTAAAAACAGTTTTTTATCGAGGCTTAAATCACCAGCGCCAGCCAACATCAGAGCAGCACTTGCAAAGGCATAGAGCAAAGCCATTTCAGGGCTGCCTTCACCTGAGGTGATATGCATATTTACAGCCACGAGCATTGTGATCATCAACAATCCGGCTGCTACGCGTGTGCCTAAACCTATCCCAATCAAAAAAGCGCCAATCGATTCAGAAAATGCAGCCATAAAACCCCAGAATGCCGGTAAAAAAGTTATGCCTAAATGTTTCATTCCAAATGTTCCGATTCCTGCCCAACGATCAGGGCCGCCGGTGATCTTATCCCAGCCATGATTTGTGATTATCAAATAGGCAACACCAATTCTTAACACAAGTAAACCATAGTTACGGCATTTGTTGCAATCATTAAATAATTTTAAAAAATAATTATTCATCATCTATGTCCTTATACTCAGCATCCTGGATATCCATTTGTTGGTAGTCTGTTTTTTCTTTTTTACGCGGTGTTTTTTGTACCAGGCGGATATTTTTATAAAATTTGTAACCGGCTAAAACCAATACCAGAATTAAAAATGTTTTTAACATGAATTATTGTGAAACAGGATTGAAAAACTTTGTACCCGTCACGGGCTGGCGGATGTAATTGATCACTTCATCCAAGTCTTCCTGATTATGCACAAAGTCAATGTTATTGGTATTAATGATCACCAGTGGAGTATTCTGGTAGCGGAAAAAATATTCTGTATAAAGCTGATTCAGGGCATTGATGTATTCTTCCGATATATTTTTTTCCATATCACGACCCCGGCGGGCGATATTGCGCATGAGTGTATCTGTATCTGCCTGCAAATAGATCACTAAGTCTGGATTGATCACATTTTTTTCCAGCAGGTTAGCCACTGTATCATATAGCGTCATTTCTTTTTCATGCAAATTCAGTGATGCAAATAACCTGTCTTTAACAAACATATAGTCCGCAATGAGCAGGTTATGAAACATATCTACCTGCCGTAATTCCTGCTGCTGCTGATAACGCTGCAGTAAAAAGAAAAGCTGTGTCTGGAATGCATAGCGCTCCGGTTCTTCATAAAAATCGGATAAAAATGGATTCTCACCAAACCCTTCAAGAATAAGCCGTGCTCCCAATCGTTCTGAAAGTAGTTTAGCCAGGCTGGTTTTACCCACAGCAATGGGGCCTTCAATGGCGACATAATACAAATTTCTCATGCGTTTTTTTCCATAACATGTTTGGTCACATTGGATGGATCCGGGCATAGACTCAATAATTCTGTTACTGTCATTTTGAAGACCGGAACTGTAAAATCAGGATCAAGTTCAGCCCACGGTACCAATACAAACTTACGATTCGCCAAATCAGGATGGGGAATGGTTAATTGCTCTGTTTCTAAAAATGAACTTCCGTATGTCAGTATATCAATATCAATGGTGCGTGGTGAATTTTTTTCACGTTTGTCCGGACGGCCCAACAATTTTTCCACATTGCGGCAGGCATCAAACAAATCAAAAGCAGAAAAATCCGTTTCATAAGCAATAACCGTATTTAGAAATTCCGCCTGATCTGTATTGAATAAGGGTGGACAGTTATAAAAGGATGCATTTTTAATATTATTAATTTCATGATATGTGGATAGTGCAGTAATCGCACTGGCAAGATTTGATTCACGGTCACCCAGATTTGAACCTAATGATAAAAATCCGGACTTAGGCATAGTCTTCGATTTTACGGGAAATTTCCACTTCTACTGTATCCAGCATACCATTGATGGGCGCATGGGGTTTACGCACCCGTACTGTTATTTCAGAAACAGCAAAACGTGTTAAGGTTTCTCTGGCGATGGATTCAGCCAAGGCCTCGATTAAATAAAATTTGTCTTTTTTTACACACCCGTCTACCGTTTTATATACAGCTTCATAATCAACGGTTGCTTCTAGGTTATCTGTTTTGCAGGCACGTTTGAGATCAGTCCTCATTTCCACGTCCACTTCAAATTTACCGCCCAGGTGTTTTTCCGAAGCGCTGACACCGTGGTAACCGTAAAACTGCATGTTCTTTAATCGAATGATACCCATGAGAAAAATAAAGTTACTCTTCGTTATGTTCTCTAGTCAACGAGTAGTAATAAAAAAGCCCTCCCAATTTATCGGGAGGGCTTTTTAGAGAGTTATGATTAGAATTACATCATTCCACCCATGCCACCCATTCCGGGATCTCCCATTGGGGGCATTGGCGCTTCTTTTTCAGGAATTTCAGTAACAGCAGCTTCTGTGATGAGAATCATACCGGCAATTGAGCAGGCATTTTCCACAGCCACACGGGCGACTTTAGTAGGATCAATGATACCGGCCTTGAACAAATCCACATAACTTTCATCACGGGCATCGAAACCATAAGCACCTTTTCCATCGCGTACATTTTGTACGACGATAGATGCTTCAGCACCGGCATTTTCGCAAATCTGACGAATGGGTGCTTCAAGGGCACGACGTAAAATGTCCACACCCACTGACTGGCCGCCTTTAAGCTTCAATTTATCCAGAGCATCCTGTGCTCTCAATAGAGCCACACCACCGCCGGGGATAATTCCCTCTTCCACGGCTGCGCGGGTTGCGTGGAGCGCATCCTCAACGCGGGCTTTCTTTTCTTTCATTTCCACTTCTGTTGCAGCACCCACATTGATGACAGCTACACCACCGGAAAGCTTGGCCAGGCGTTCCTGGAGTTTTTCACGGTCGTAATCGGAGGATGTTTTGTCAATCTGGACTTTGATTTCGTTGATGCGGGCCTTGATAGCATCTTTCTTACCGCCGCCATCGACGATAGTGGTGTTATCCTTATCAGACACAATGCGCTTGGCTTTACCCAAGTATTCCAGGGTGGCATTTTCCAGTTTATAACCTGCGTCTTCAGAGATGACAGTACCACCGGTTAACACGGCAATATCTTCCAGCATTGCTTTGCGCCGGTCTCCAAATCCGGGGGCTTTCACTGCCAGTACTTTGAATGTGCCGCGCAGTTTGTTCACGACGAGTGTAGCCAATGCTTCACCTTCTACATCTTCAGCGATGATCATGACCTGCTTACCGGTCTGGACGACTTTTTCCAATAAGGGCAGCAAGTCTTTCATGTTGCTGAGTTTTTTATCATGGATCAGAATATAGGCATCTTCCATTTCAGTTTCCATTGATTCAGGATTGGTGACAAAATAAGGTGATAGATAACCGCGGTCAAATTGCATTCCTTCTACAAATTCGAGGAATGTTTCGGCTGTTTTGCTTTCTTCCACTGTGATTACACCGTCTTTACCTACTTTTTCCATGGCTTCGGCGATTTTTGCGCCTATTTCATGGTCATCATTCGCTGAAATAGTTGCTACGTTGGCAATCTGTTTGCTGTCAGGCAGATCTTTGCTTTGAGATTTTAATGCTTCTACAACAACGTCACGACCATTGTCAATACCTCGTTTGATGGACATCGGATTGGCACCTGCTGTCACATTTTTCAGACCTTCAGCCACAAGGGCCTGGGCAATTACTGTGGCAGTGGTGGTGCCGTCGCCGGCAATATCGGATGTCTTGGATGCAACTTCGCGCAACATCTGAGCACCGACATTTTCCAACTTATTTGCAAATTCAATTTCCTTGGCGACTGTCACACCATCTTTTGTGACGGTGGGCGAGCCAAATTTCTTTTCAATAACGACGTTACGACCTTTGGGGCCCAGTGTAACTTTTACGGCATTCGCCAGTTTGTCTACACCTGCTTTCAGGGCGTTACGCGCCTCAAGACCATAAGCAATTTCTTTAGCCATTTCTAATATCCTCCTTACAGGATGGCGAGAATATCACTCTCGCGCATGATTAAATATTCTTTTCCGTCATGGGTGACTTCTGATCCGGAATATTTACCGTACAAAACTTTGTCACCTTTTTTTACTGTCATCGTAATGATTGTACCGGCATCGCTTGCTTTGCCAGGACCTACAGCTACGACTGTCCCTTGTTGCGGCTTTTCTTGTGCTGTGTCAGGCAGAATAATACCGCCAGTGGATTTTTCCTCTGCAGCAGCTGCTTCTACGACCACTCGATCAGCCAATGGTTTGATGTTTAGAGCCATCATTAAACTCCTATTTTTTTGTTGTTATTATTTGTTAATCTTCCAGTAGAATGCCCTTAGGCAGCTCTAAAGTTATATGTTATAAATGACGTAAAACAAGTAAATTTAGCACTCTTTATTGTAGAGTGCTAAATTACTTTCCGGTACTTCCGAAGCCTCCACTTCCCCGGGTAGTCTCGGATAATTCATCAACAATTTCAATGTGGATGGGTGAACCGTCCATGGCCACCAATTGAAATAAGCGCTGACCCGGCTCAACCGTATAATCTTCTGTCTTTACATTATCAACCACTGTCATTAGCTCACCTCTATACCCGCCATCGATCAAACCGATAGAATTACATAATCTTAACGGTGTTTTGGCAATACTGGATCGGGGCATGAGTAAATACGGTTTATTATCAGTGTTTTCACAAGCGATCTGCAAATGGATTAGTGTTGTCTCCCCAGCTAGGATGGTTTGCTCATTGATCACAAAAAGATCCAGGCCGGCATCACCATCATGAAAATGGCCATGATGTTCGTACAGTTCCCGGGCCGTAGTATTGAAAGGTTTAATCTTTAGATGCATATTTTTCTCTTTTTAATATGAGTGATTTTAAAATTTCTATATGTCTCGGTGTCGAACCGCAGCAAGCACCTATCACAGCTGGATTTTGATCTAAATACAAAGTTATACTATCACTAAAGTTAGAATCATTTATAATATCAAAATAATCATTATCAAAATCTGTTAACCCCAGGTTCGGGTATACTCCCCACTCCTTTGTCCACAAAGACAAGAATAGATCCATGGCACTATTGGTTGTCTCAATCTTATTACAGTTCAGCAATAAACAGGATACAGGAAATTCATTGATCATATTTATGCATTCTTTAAGTGCATGACCATCAAGAATATGTTCACTGTCTTTTAAAATAAGGCTAACCCAACAATCATTGTTAACAACATGGTTGGTTTCAAGAGCAATGTGTATTTCATCCAGATTTCCCATGGTTTCAAATAACAAAAAATCTACTCCTGCTTCATTAAACCATTCTATTATTTCACCGTATATATCTTCAGCTGCACCCTTCCCCGGATACAGTTCTGGAGTATAGCAGTCTTCTAGCGCTGTTATGGATCCGGCAACGTTGACTGTTTCGCCGGCTGCTTGTCGTGCCAAGTCAACAGCAGACATTAAACTGTCTCTGGCTCGTTCTTTAGCTTTTTCTTTTGAATAGCCGGCTTTTCGATATGTGTACGAAGTTGTACGAAATGTATTCGTAGTCAGAATATCAGCGCCAGCTGCAACGTAATCCCGTTGGATGTTCATGACGATGTTAGGATGAGTCAAATTTGCTTCCGCTGACCAAAGAGGTAATGGCAGATCCACACCTTTACGGATTAATTCAGTGCCTATGGCACCATTCAAAATCAGGGGTTTAGATGTTTTTATTTTGTTCAAATTTTCTCCCGATATAAAATAAAACTATACTTGCCAAAAACAAGGATACTCCTATGATAGATTCTACAATCTGTTCCTTAAATGTATAAAATAATATCCAGACATTTACTGACAGAAATAACATAGGTGTCCAAGGGTAAGCCCAAACTCTATATGGCCTAGGTAATTCCGGTTCCCGTTTTCGTAGAACAAACACAGCAAAAACTGTTGCTGAATTTGTAATAATCAGTGCAATACCAGTATACATGAGTACCTGTTCAAATGAAGATGTAAAAATAAACACTAGGCAAATAACCAGCTGTAACAGAAAAGCATTCACAGGAATTCCCTGCTTATTCTGTTTTGCCAAAAATCCAATATAGCTATGATCCTCTCCCATAGTCTGCATAATTCGAGGGCCAATAAATATATAACTACTTACAGTGGATAAAAGTAAAATAGAAATCCCTATCCCAATAATTCCCGCACCTGTTTTACCAAAAACCCTAACGCCGGAAATATACCCGACTTCCACCTGACCTGCCATGTCAAGCATAGGTGTAGTATAAAGAAAGATATAGTTTAGCAATATATACAGCACCATAACGAAAGTTGTACCCAAAAGTAAAGAACGAGGTATGTCCAGTTGAGGGTTCTTTACCTCACCAGCAAAATATACAGTAGAATTCCAACCTGTATAGGCATAATACACCCATACAAGACTTACGGCAAATCCTGAACTCATCATCAATTTCATATCACCTGGTTTTGGGAAAATTGAAATATCCTGATGACTGGTCACCATAAAACCAGCAAAGATAAATATGAAGATAAGTCCCACTTTCACAGCCGTTGACCAGCCCTGAAAAAATGTTCCCCATTTCAAACTGAATGCATGAAGAATATGAAACAAAAGAATCATGAAAAATGCAACCCATAAGGGTTCTAAGGATGGAAACACGGCCGTCAAGTACTTGCCCAATGCCATTGCTGCTAAAACTGCCGGAGCTGAAAATCCCACAGTTGCAGACACAAATCCACCAGCAAAACCAATAGCTGGATGAATGATTCGGCTTAATAAATGATATTCTCCCCCGGATCTTGGTAGGGCGGCTCCCAATTCACTATAGGAAAGTGCCCCACATAAAGCAACAATACCGCCCACAATCCACAGCATAATAAGCGGAAAAACAGATTGAATATCATTTAACTGAAAACCAAGACTGGTAAAAACACCAGTGCCTATCATAGACGCCACGACAAAAGATGATGCCGTCCACATGGATATGTGGCGTTTATGGGAAAGGTTTTCAGCCATTATAAAAAATTAGGTAATTATAAGCGCTATAATTGAAAGGCAAGCCCGGCTAGAAGTGCGCCGGTGATAATGATGGATTTCATTCAGGAGATGATTTTTGAACCACTGTGCGCATGGGGAATGGAATTTCAATACCTTCTTCATCAAAACGTTTGTGTAATCGTTTGATAAATTCATGAATCATTGGATGATGATCGCCATATCTACCGGCGCGCATATAAACAGTAAAATTAATACTTGAATCATCAAAGACTTGAAAACGGACTATGGGATCATAATCCTTGCTGGCTTCATCCAGGTCATCGATAACAGATTGCGCAACTTCAGTCGTTACGCGCTCAACCAGTTCCAGATCACTATCGTAAGCAACACCCACAGGTATCTTGATGGTATAACTGGTATCTTTAAGGTCAAAATTTTTGGTGATGGATTGGGACAGTTTTTGATTGGGAATGCTGATCACATTATTCGCACGCTCCACCATGGTTGTATTACGCCAGGTAATATTGGAGATATAGCCCATTTGTCCGCTGTCCAGTTGGACAAAGTCACCGACACGCACTTTTTGGGATACTAAAATATGCAAGCCAGCAAAAAAATCGGAAAGTGTATCTTTTAATGCCAGTGAAATAGCCAAGCCACCGATACCTAATGCAGTTAAAATAGGTGCAATGGATATGTCAAAAGATTGCAGAATAATCATTAAACCGATAGCAATGATGGTGATCCGCGCCAGGTTAGTGAAAATGTCTGTTGAGGGAAATCGCGAACCTTTGCTTGCTGACCATTCATTAAGCAAGTCAATGGCCATGGTCGATGCTGCCAATGTGATCGACAGCATGAGTAGCGTCATGGCCAGTTTCGCTGCGTAAGCATTATATGGTGCACCAATTTCAATACTGCCTGCAGCTATATATAGAGCGACCAGAAATAACCAGTAAACGATATATTTTTCAATAGCATTGAAAAAAATATCATCACCTTTCCAAGCCGTCTTGGAAGTAATCTTTTTTATGCGGCTGTGGATGAAGCTCTTGAAGATCCAGCCGGCGACGATACCGATTGCAACCGTAATAACCGGTGGTAACCACGTATTCAAAAATTGGTACGTTTCTAAAAATTCTTTTATTTGATCAACCATAAGGCAGCAAAATTACGACGCATTGGTTTAAATCTCCTCCTCTTCTATTTTAACTACAACCTGTAAATCACTGTCCGGAAAAAGATAATCTTTATGTTCATTTTCTTCTAGCATAAAATCTCTGCGAAAAACATGTTTTCCATCAATATAAAGTGATAAATACTGTAGCGAACGGTCCTCAAGAAACGCCCAGGACAAGCCGTGTAATTCATTTCCTTTCATTGACTTTTCAGACAGCAGATTTCCGGAATCATAGCGTTCTGTTTTTGTAGTAATTCCTAATTTCAATTTTGCACTTGTTGTTTCCAATCCAAGATTATTCCAGTTTTTTTGAAAAATAACTTCCTGTTGTTTAAAAACCTGGATTTCTTTTAGCCTACTGTTATCAAAATATTCCAATTGGTAAAGGGGTTGGCCTAAATAATAATACTCCTCTTTTTTGATAACACCACTTGGACTATATATACGCATAATACCGTGAACCTGCCCATTTGAATATGTAGTGATTGTAGAATATTCGCCGTGATGGTACCAACGAAAATTGACACCATTTAGTTTATCATTTAAATATGTACCGCTTTCTCTTTTAAAGCCATTGGAATTCCAAAGGGTGAAAGGTCCAGTGCGAACACCATTATTATAGGAAAATAATGATTTCAACTCACCATTTTCAAAATATGTGTTATGTTCTCCATTCAATAGGCCATTAATATAAATTGCTTCACTTTTCAACGTACCATCACGAAAGTTCCTCACAACATTACCATTGAATTTTCCAGCAGAAAATGTAATTACTGAATCCAAATTTCCATTAATAGAATACCATTCCCAATGACCTGTTTTTATACCATTTTCATATTTACCCACTACAGCTTTCTCGCCGTTTACATGCCAGATTCGGTATTTCCCCATATACGTATTTTCTGAAAATTGAATAAGCGAATCCAATCCTTTATTATCACTGCGCCATTTCCATTCTCCATTTATTTTATCATTTAAATACGTGCCGGTCATGATCTTTTTCCCCTGGTCATTCCAAATTGTAACTGGTCCATCTTTAATTCCACTTTTATAGGTAACGATACGTTCTTTTTTTCCTGATTTGCTAAACCAAGTCCATTTGCCATCAGGAATACCATTTTTATATTCACCTATCAAAGATTTCTTCCCATATTCATTATAATGAATTGTTTTGCCATGATACTTATGGTCTCTGTAGGTCAATTCTTGAATTTTTTTACCAGCTGAAGAATAATTCACACTTTTTCCGGATAGCATTCCTTTATCGTATGTTCTTAAGGAATCCAGATTCCCATCTACACCATACCAAGACCAGCTACTACTTTTGCGATCATTTTCATATTTTCCTTTTTCGATCACTGCACCGGATGGCGAATAAGCGATGTGTTTGCCATGTCGAATATTGCGTATCATATCTGTTGATGAAGCCAGTTGTCCATTGGAATTATAAGTCAATAACTGCACGATCACTGAATCTTTCATACCCTCTTTTTTTTGAACTTTCATGATGGCAACCGTTTTGTCCTGGTTATTGTCATAGCGGTCCATGACCACCGAAACAGGAGCACAGCTGCTTAAGATTAGTGTAATGATGATGGGTATGTTTCGATTCACGAGCAGAATCTAATCAGGGAAAAGGGGGAATGGGTTAAGAACTACTCCAGGAAATAATTGTGTCAACCAGTTCATTTATTCGATCAATGATTTCATTATCTGCCAATTGGCCTTCACTAAATGATTCACTAGTCGTATAAACATACCGGGGAATGATACGGCAGCGGTAATCCAGCATGAGGCTGTTGGCAAAGGGCATAACGGACATATAACTTCCCTTCCCGCCTGCACTGCACATGAAACCAACCACTTTTTCATTCCAGCTGGAGCCAGTGACTTCCAACAGGTTTTTTGTAACAGCATTCACATCGTAATTATAAATAGGGCAGGCAACAATGATTGCATCAGCTTGCTTAATTATTTTTTTTAATTTCTTTACAGTGGGATCATCATAGCATTTATCCCCATCACAAAAAGGTAAATCAACATCTCGGAGATCAAAGAGTTCAGCGTCAACCCCTTTTTCATTAAAAACCGATAGTGCGAATTGAGCTAAAACCCAGCTACGGCTATTGGTGTTCAGGCTGGTGGATATAATCAAGTATATGGATTTCTTTCTAAAAATAAAGAGAAATTTACTCCAACCAGAGCTGCCTGTCTAAACTTCTGTACTGAATCGCTTCACTCACATGTTGTGGTTGAATATTTTCAGACGATTCTAAATCAGAAATGGTACGGGATACTTTTAATATTCTGTCATAGGCACGCGCTGAAAGACCCAGTTTTTCCATGGCTTGTTTTAACAATTCCGTTGCTTCTTTATCCAGTTTACAATAAGTATGCAAGTCACCCGTTTCCATTTGGGCATTACTGAACATTCCCGTGGTTGATCTAAAACGATCCAATTGAATCTGCCGTGTCGCTTGAACTCGTTTGCGAATAGCTTCAGATTTTTCACCGTCTTCTTTTCCGGCAAGATCTGCAAAGGGTACTGCCGGGACTTCGATATGGATATCAATCCTGTCCATAAGCGGACCGGATATGCGGCTCATGTATTTCTGAATCAATTGCGGATTGCAGGAGCATTCGTTTTGGAGATCAGTGGCATATCCGCAGGGACAGGGATTCATGGCTGCTATCAGCATGAATCTTGATGGATAAGTTAATGACATGGCTGCACGGGAAATAGTCACATCGCCATTTTCCAATGGCTGGCGCATGACTTCTAGTACATTCTTTTTGAATTCCGGCAATTCATCCAGAAACAAAACACCATTATGGGACAAGCTGACTTCTCCGGGCCTTGGAACAGTTCCACCGCCAATAAGTCCAGCATCGCTGATGGTATGGTGCGGGGCACGAAACGGCCGCGTGGCAATGATGCCTTGACCATCCGGTAAAAGTCCAGCCACGGAATGTATTTTGGTTGTTTCCAGCGCTTCGTCCAACACTAAATCAGGCAAGACTGTAGGCAGGCGTTTGGCCAGCATGGTTTTACCGCTTCCCGGTGGTCCGATCATTATAACATTATGACTCCCGGCGGCAGCTACTTCCATCGCACGTTTAACCTGTTCCTGTCCTTTCACATCAGCAAAATCCACATTGTAGTGCTTGTAACTTTTGAACAATTCATTTTGATCAATAACAACCGGTTTAACCGTTTCCTGCTCGTTGAGAATAGCAACCACATCAGCCAATGATTTTACGCCCACAACTTTCACACCCTCCACCACACCGGCTTCCTTGGCATTTTCTTCCGGTAAAACAACTCCTTTAATACCTTGATCTCTGGCACAAATGGCTACAGGAAGCGCACCACGAATCGGACGTAAAGCGCCATCTAATGCCAGTTCACCTAACAAAAACATTTTTTCCAAATGATCATGCTTAACTTCACCGATTGCCGCCAAGATACCAATCGCAATGGGCAGGTCAAAGGCGCTGCCTACCTTGCGGATATCCGCAGGGGCCAGGTTAATGGTTACGTGTTTATGAGGAAATGTAAAACCGGTATTCTTGATGGCAGCGCGAACACGTTCCTTGCTTTCTTTAACGGCGCCTTCCGGGAGACCAACTGTTTTAAATTTGGGTAATTTGGCGCCGGTCAGGTGGGCTTCTACTTCTACAACGTAGGCATCGATTCCGAGTATGGCAGAGCTTAAAACCTTCGCCAGCATCAAATGCATGTGATGATTTTACTAAAGGCCAGATAGGGAATCAGCAAGTATAAAATAGAATCACGAATCAGGTAAAAAATGAAAAACGCAGCCAATACTACCCAGCCTTTTTTTTTGATCAATAATTTATATCCCCCCTCCTGTCTGATGATATTCCACTCAGATAAAAACTTCGGTTTATATAATGACATTACTCCTCACGGGGTTTGATTTTCCCATATTTTACATTTTCATATTTTTCCCACAGTGTCTCACCAGCTGCCTGTTGAAAACGAAAGGCAAAGGCCATGGCTTCATAAAAAGGTTTATTCACAAAGTCATCGTGGCTGTAAAATTCATCAATCCAGCCGACAAATTCATCCAGGTCATTTTCCTCCAATTGATCAAAGATACCAAAGACCAATTCGGCTCTATTGTCATAATACCATTTAGTTAATTCTGTATAGCCGAGTTCATTCTTCAATGCTTCATATGTTTCATATGTTTGAGTCATATAGGAAAATAAATAGGTTTCTTTTTGGGTTGGTGTCAGCGTTTTCCAATAGGCCACAATGGGCGTCATATTTGTCGGTTCAAAGTCTTGTGACCAAATAAATGAAATTAAAAATAGTGGGATGAATAACTTTTTCATGGCTTACCTGTTTCCGAATTATCAACCCAAACTACAAAGGCAGAACCATCAAATCAAAGTGCTCAAGTTGTAAAATATTCAAATGTTAATGTGTTCAAGTGATAATGTTTTATATTACCCATCAACCCAGTCGTCGTGTTCTTTGATTAAATCGATTAATTCACTTACAGCATTTTCAGCAGGGATATTTTTACGCACAACTTCTTTTCCTTTATATAATGAAATGACACCCTTGCCACTGCCCACATAGCCATAGTCGGCATCAGCCATTTCACCGGGGCCATTCACTATACAGCCCATGATGCCGATCTTGAGTCCTTTTAAATGATCGGTGCGGTTGCGGATCATTGCTGTTGTTTCCTGGAGATCGAAAAGTGTCCGACCGCAGGATGGACAGGAAATATACTCCGTTTTGGAAATACGCGTGCGGGTAGCCTGTAAAATGCCAAAAGCTGTTTGATTGATAAAATTTTTATCTTGGTTTGAGTTCAGCCAGATACCATCTCCAAAGCCATCAATGAGCAAACCACCGAAGTCAGTGGAAGCATACAAGCGGCAGTGTTCTCGATCCAGTTCACTAAAGTCTCGTTTCATTATGACCGGCAAATCAGTACCCAGATTGAAAAATGCAGCGCGCATTTCAGCCATGGCATGATCTGTTTTCGCTTCAAGCACCAAAACTGAATTAGCCGGAAGTGCATTTATAAATGTCTCGTCCAAATCTCCTAATGAACACAGTACAAAATTCAGATCAGTGGAAGTGTTAGCTTTATTAGTACCTTTAAACAATGGATATGTTTGTGGAGCGATACTCCATGATGCACTATCCTGAATAACGCTGACCATTCCTGGTAGATCAAAATCTATAGACTTGTTACCGATATATATAAAGTCAGCTGCCGCATCTGCGGTGGTCCACTTATCTAACTCTTCATTATAATAATGACCACAATGCTTCAGGTACGCTGGTGTGATAATTTCCAGATCACTCAAATCAATGATAACCCTGGGGACTTCCTTCCCGCCTACATTATTAACGTTTACAGATTGCCGTTTTTCATATTCATAGGGATGAAATGGCGGATCTGCAATTTCGGGTAATTGAGTTGACCGATCGGATGAATATCGATCCACCAATGCTTTGGCTACTGGAATTTCCGCTTCCGGCTCTTCCGTGAGAGACACACGGATCGTATCGCCTAGTCCATCTTCCAAAAGAGCGCCAATTCCTACAGCGGATTTGATACGGCCGTCCTCACCTTCACCGGCTTCCGTCACACCCAGGTGCAGTGGATAATCCATGCCCTCTTTCATCATGGTAGCCACCAGGAGGCGGTAGGCCTGGATCATAACCTGTGGATTACTGGCCTTCATGGAAAAAATGATTTCGTGATAATTTTCATCGATGCAAATACGGGTAAATTCCATAGCTGACTCCACCATACCCAGGGGAGTATCGCCGTAGCGGTTCATGATGCGATCCGAGAGAGAGCCGTGATTGGTGCCGATGCGCATGGCCGTACCTTCTTCCTTGCAGATCTTTACCAGGGGCAGAAAGCGTTCCCGGATGCGCTCCAATTCTGCGTTGTATTGGGCATCGGTGTATTCCAGGATCTCAAATTTTTTCTTATCGGCGTAATTCCCAGGATTCACGCGGACCTTTTCTACGATCCGGGCGGCGATCTCTGCGGCATTGGGCGTAAAATGGATGTCGGCTACCAAGGGAGTTTTATAGCCTCGGCGGTGGAGTTCATATTTGATATTTTTCAGGTTCTCGGCTTCTTTCTTGCTGGGTGCTGTAATGCGGACAATCTCACAGCCGGCATCGATCATGCGGATAGATTGCTCCACCGTACCCATGGTGTCCATAGTATCGGTAGTAGTCATGGACTGGATACGAAGAGGTTGATCGCCGCCAACACGCACGTCACCCACAGCCACTTCCTTGGTCTGAAAGCGAGAATAATTGCTCAAGTTGTTACAATAAGGAAGATAATTTTCCATGAATGAATTTAATTATGAAAAGGTGTTCGCAAATACGACTTGGCTTCATCTATGGTATATGAATAATTATCCAATTCGACGCATGCTTCATAGGCATCTATGGCTTCCTTGCGATCATTTTTTAGATCATGGAGTTGACCTTTCAAACACCATGCGTTTGCTAAAATGATATCCAGCTCGGCGCTGTAATTATTCACTGTTTCATAAATGTAAGCCAGCGCTTTATCATTTTTACCCTCTTTAAAATGGAATAATCCAAACTCATACTGTAAATAACCATAATACCAACTTTTTTGGATCTCGGTTAGGTCGGGATACATTTTTTTCAATGTGTTCAGGGATGTCAATGCTGAATTCATTTTCCCACTGCGGATGAGGCTTTCTGTATAGAGAATGCGGAAATAGAAATTCCCGGGGAATTCCTCCACCAGTTTACCACTATGCTCCAACGCTTTTCCCGGTTTTACGTCCACCCAAAGGTACAAAAAGGATAAAATACCTTTCGCTTCGATCCAGGCCCAAGGGCCCTCATTGGCCGCTCGCTCGATTTTTTCCAATCCCAACTCACGGGATGGATCCAGACCCAATAAACTGGCACCCCACTGGATGAGGACGTTGCTCAAGCCGGCGTAATACTCTACAATACCAATGGGCAAAGTCGCATCAATGATAACAGGATGTTCTGCTTCCACTTTTTGGATAACACGAAAACCGGCATATGCCCATTCCAATGTATTGAGCCATTCCTTTTTGCCCAAATAGATACGTGCCATGAGCCCCTTGGCGGAACCCAAGTACAACTGGTAACTGGGATCATGGGGATATTTTACCATCAAAGCTGCATATACCGGGATGACCTCATTCAAGTCATTTTCCAGGTCGATGTAGGTTTGCTCCACAGATGAGTTAGCCTGGTTATGGAGCCAGCGGGCAGCGGCCCAAGTCAGGTGAACAGTTGGGTTTTCCGGTGAATCGTTTCGGGCTTGAGCCAGGATCTCGATTGCTTCTTCTGTTTCATAATTATAAAAGGCGCGGACGCCCTGACGCACCACATCATCACCGGGATAGGTTTGAGCAAATAGAATTGATGTGAATAAAAGTGTTAGATATTTGAACATGTTGGAATTATTAAATATAAAAATTAAACTGAAGTTCAACCCTGATGGGCGATCATGAGCCAACCCCTGGCTTCGTTGCTGTCGGGGTTCAGTTCAAGGCTGCGCTGCCAGGCGGCCTTGGCCAGCTGGTGTTCATTCATCTTCCAATAGGTGATGCCCATGCCGGTGTAAGCTTCAGCGTCCATGGGTTTTAATTCTACGACTTCCTGATAGGCGGCCAGGGATTCTTTATGCATGCCCTTTTCACGATAATATTTACCCAGGGTACGCATGGCACCAGGTAGCCAACTCCGGGAATGGTTGTTCACGCTCAAGGCTTTGCTGAAAGATGTCCTGCCCAAAGACGATTTACCCAAACGATTGTATTCCACTGCCAGAATGTAATAGGCTTGAGGCAGCAGTATTTTGACCAGCGGGTGTTGTGGTGAATAATGCAGTAAATCTTCCCAGGCTGTTGCAGCTCTGCCCCATTCATTGGCGTTGAAATAACTCAAGCCCTGCATGTAGCGGGCGTCCACATCGTAATTATTTAGATAAACTACATCGCTGAAAGATAATGCGGCATAAACGTATTTACCCTGGTTGAAATATAAATGTCCTAATGATAGATGAGCATTTTCGTTGCGGGGATCCATTTTGATGGATCGCTGATAGGACGATTTGGCGCGGGCAATCTCACCCATATCTTCATAAGCTCTACCCTGCAGAAAAACAAATCCACCGTGATCAGGGAAATGTTCCTGGGCCAGAACAGTTAATTCGATCGCATCTTCGTAATCACCCGTATTGATCTTCTTTTTAATAAGCGTCAGTTTTTGTGCAGGGCCGTCGGGGTTATTAGCGGCGCTTTGCTCCAACACCGCGGTGTTCTCTGATGTTCCCCTGCCGGAAGCCAGGATATCCAGAGTGGCGCGGTGACTGGGATCCAGCGCCAGTGCTTCTTCATAGGACTGGCGGGCCTTGACCATTTCTCCCATTTTCTGGTACATATTACCCAAGTAAAAATGGGCGTCCGGGTTCAATGGATTCTGGGCCAATACACGCATGTAAACATCCTTGGCATTTTCCCAGTCGTGGCTTTGTTCATAATGCATGCCCAATTGGCGTTGTGTGCGTAAATCATATGGTGCTTTTTCTGCGGCTTCTTCATAATCCCGGGTTGTGTATTTCGCTTTGGATTCAATGTGCGCCACTGCTTTCTTTTGAGGTGCCACCAAGTAGCGTGTGGCATGGGCTAACCGGCGGCTGCTGGTCTTCATCTTATTGGTGTAATCAAATAATTCCCTTGTCAACTGAATAACTGAAATTTCTTTTTTGGGGACGGGTGTTGCAGCCACCTTTTTTCGCGCTGCTGGTTTTGATTTTTTAGAAGATTTTTTCTTGGCAGGCTTTTTCTTTTTGCTGGACTTCTTTTTCTTGGCAGGCTTTTTCTTTTTGCTGGACTTCTTTTTCTTGGAAGACTTTTTCTTTTTCTTCTTCTTGTCCTGTTCCTGTGCAGCTAATTGGAATGTTGTCGTATTAATGGGGAGAGTTCCGGCGAACATAACCAAAACCAGTAAACGAGTGATCCAATGGAATATCTTTATGCGCATGTCTTACTAAATGAATTTACGAACGCGTATAACAATGAAAAGGAGTTTTTGAATATGAATTAAATTTTGTAAGGTATCCAATCAGAAAATACTTTTCCATCTTCTCCCGGCTCGGTCCAGGCTACAAAAACAAACCCTTCAATCAGGGCCAGTTTAGGATAACCGCTGCCCCGGCCAGGATTAAGAGTTAGTGCTTTGAGCTGTTTTATTTCTCCTGTGGCTATATTAACTGTCTTCATTTCAAGAATTCCCGTTTCTTTGCCTTCTTTCAGCCAACTCACCAGTACATTTTCTGCATCGATCCATAGTAAATCCGTCCGGCCGATGGCTGAACCACCATCCAGCCGCAGGGGGTTTCCAAAAGTACGTCCAGCATCATTGGAAAAGGCAACATTCACTTGCGGATTGTTGTCCGGGGCTGTATACCAAGCAATAGCAACATTATTACCAGCGGCGCTCATGGCAGGTCCATTAACAGGGCAACCGGGAACGACCCAGCCGTCATCATGCAGTGTATAGGGTACTTGAGCTCCGTTAGTGAAAGCCATCTGAATATTTCGAGTTTCATCATGGCTGCGGTCCCTATAGGCTACCAATGGACCAACACTGGTATTCACTGCTGCTGTGGGGCAGCATTCACAAACCATATTATCCAACATGATCTCCAGCCCCAGTTCCCCGGCAGGATTGATGGAGGATGCATAGAGGCGCATGGCCCCGGAACCATTGCCATAACCTCCGGCCATCATGGCTCGCGCATCCAGCCAGATTAGCCCTGTCTCTCCCAAGAAATCAAAAAAGGATACAAAGCCATGTTCCCCTTTAATACCATCGCGATGGGGTACGACCGGTGCTGACCAAGACACTCCACGATCAGTGGACATAGCCACATGAACGTCATAATCATAAGTCCCTTCCCCACTCATTTCCAGCCAGGACACAGCGAGTGTATCTCCTCCGCCATGATAAATTTGGGGCAGGTCCGCCCAATTCTTAAAAAAGCGCTCACTGGAAACAATAGTGTCTTTCGGCATCCATCCTTCCGCAGTGTATTCAGACATGACAATTTGATTGTCGCCCTCGTACCAGATCATGATAAAACCGTTATCGGTCTGGCAGATATTTGGATAGGCGCTGCCTTGGGCAGTATCGGGTCTGGCAGGAGTACCTAGATTACCGTTAGCCATAAACAGCCCCGTAAAAAGCAGGGCTGTTATGTGTCCTACAGGTCTTTTAATAGTTATTAATGACCGCCAATCTGGCAACAACCCATTAATGCCTCGTAGGCCGCAGCTTCCGCTTTTGTGTTGTTGGCATCATATCCGAGAGCGGCGATGGCTTTTTCAATGACGGACAGGTCGATCACGCTGGCTTTATATTGCACATGACCGATTTTTTTATCCGGATCCACATCAAAGGCAACAATGCCGTCCAGCCCTTTTACGCCTTCTTCAATGGTATTCTCGCACATACCGCACTGCATGGAGGCCAGTGCAATGTCTGCCTTGGTTGTATCACCACTGCAGGCGATTAAACCAAGAATAGTTAGTATTAGAATAAGGTGTTTCATAACGATCCTTTCATTTTTAGTAGATTAGAATTCTTAATAAGAAAAATGAGTGCCAGAAAATTCAAACCGATCTCAAAACCAAACAAGACCTTATTTTCCATATAAAATGACCAATATGGATCTGTGATCATTTCGAAAACTGGAATCTGGCCTTGTTCCGGATAAATAGAATAGACATAGAAATTCTGCCCTGAAAATGGGTAAAGCCATTGAATACCAACAGTCCGTGCTGTTATCCAGTCTGTGATTATGTGCAGGGTAGCACCTAAAAATATTCCCAAAGTGATCAAATGACTTTTTGCAGGATTGAATTTTTGGCTGATCACATAAATCAATCCACATAAGACAATCCAGAACATGGGTGTATGTAAAATCGAGTGGTGACCGGCGACTGTCGTTGAAAAAACACCATCAATATCGGGAAAGACCGAAAAGAAAATGCAAAGCCATAAAAATAGCTTATAATCATTATTTACAATTCGATTATGTAGTGCGGCACTGGCCAAATAACCATGTGCAGCATGAGAAATGACGAACATCTATTTCAGATACAACACTTTCCTTGTTTGTACAGCCTGATCGGAAGTGAGTTGGATGAAATATACTCCCGCAGAATGATTTTTTCCATTCCAGGAAATGGAATGATTGCCAGGAGAATAATGCCCGAAAGATTGATTTTTTACTGCTCTACCAGATATATCAATTACAGCTAATTTTATTTCGCTTGGCTGCACCAAACTAAAATCAATAGTCAAATTATTATTGAAGGGATTGGGATATACACCTTGGATTTCAAATGCAGTGGGATTGATTTCATCCCCAACACCTGCGTCGGGATCATAGTTCGATGTAAAATAGATCTGTTGAGTGTCTCTGTAATCTTCCCAGACAATATATACAAAATGACCGTCATCATCCATCTGTGGTGCCATTTGAGTTACGTCTAAGCCATCATCATTCAAAACCTGAATATTGGAAAGTCCGCCGCTGGAGACATTCATACCGCCATAATAAATATCATTGCCGCCCCGCTGGTCTTCCCAGATGACGTGAATCCAATTCCCATCAGTGATGGCAGTATAAGGGTGATCCTGCCTGATATCTGCTGCTGCTGAAGGATCCACTAAAATACTATCACTAAAAGACGATGCATCATCACGGGATACTTTGAGAAAAACCTTCTTTGTATTATCCATTGCTGCCATGTATGAAATGGCCACCTCTTCACCAAGGCGGGACATCCCCGGACCGGAACTGGGGCAGGCACTTATTATATAATCATCAAATGATAACCGTGTTAAACTGCCCCATTCTGTTTCATCTGCACCGGAAAATGTGGCAAACGTATCGCGGATATCATTATTATCATTTCGAAAACCAACCATCTTGGTACCATCGTTCAAAATAAGAATCTCTGCCGGGCAGCATTCACAGGGAATAGCTTCTGTATAATTATTGACAATTTCATCATCGCTAAATGTTTGGCCAGAATCACTGGAAGCAATATGAAATATGTATTCAAAATTCAAAAAACGGCGGTTGTATGAATAATAAATAACATGGATTTCACCTAATTCACTGGTAATGATTTCGGGGTACAGGTTGAATGCACTTACATCACCGATAGGGACTTCTTCTGTCCATGTATCACCCCCGTCTGTTGATTGAGAATAAAATATATTCGTTTCATCATAGCCATTACGCTGATCAGCCCAAATCACATGGATCAAACCACCAAAAACAGCGATTTTCGGGCCGCTGTACATGATATCGCTTACATAGCCATTATGCATATTGATCTGCACAGGCGTTGAAAAGGTACCGCCGTGATCAGTCGATTTGGCGTAAAAAACGTTCTTATTGTTATCATTATTGATCCAGACCACATGCACGGTGCCATTTCCATCAACGGCTATATCCGGCATTTTATTATAACTGCCGGCATTCGCAGATACCTGCACGTTGGCACTGAAATCAGCCAATAGGAATGTTGAAAAAATAAGTGTTATTATAATTTTATTCATGATATGACTTCTCAGTTGTGAATGATGTAATTCGATATTATTTTTTGAAAAATGATTTAAAATATTTTCATCTTTTTTTAAGTAGCAATAAGTACCAATAAAACCAAATTCCAATTAGCTTAATCTAATCATAAATAAAACTGTTTTAAAATGACTTAAATCGATAACTCAAGGCATAATTTATGCTGGAAAGCTGACTTCCTTCCAAAACCTGCCACAGGGGATATCCTATTGTAAATACAAGTGAACTATGCTCATTAACCTCATAAATCAACTGTCCGACCATGTCAATAAATATTGCACCGCTATTTGGAGCAATTGCCCCTGCCCACTTATCAGGCCATTCACGACGAAATTGTATTTTTAGATAGGGAAATATAGACTTAATCAATGGAGATTGCTTTATTGCATGGAATGTTAAACCGGCTACTGTTCCAGGAGAAAAACCGGCATTACTTTCTGTAAGTGGACTTTTGAATTTTGAAGATATACCCATTATAAACGGAAATTCTGATCTCACCCACCATTCTGCTCCTAGTGTATAGGAGACTTGTCCCGTTCCCAGTGCAAAATGAGTGTGATCAATACTATCAGCCGTATTGCCAAATGGATTTATTGAATAATCTTTTCCTGTGGGTAAGGTAACCGCACCATCAATAAAAAGACGCTGGCCTGGTCCAAAATTTTCATTTAATACAATTCTTCTTAATCCCAATGTCAAATCTCCAAGACCAGTTTGATCCTGGTTACGGTGATGAGCATCTTCGTGTTCTACATCATATTGTTTCCAATATTTATAGGGAAAACGCACTGTCAGATTCAATGCATCTGTGAGTCCGTAAAGTCCGTAAACATTTGTCATCAATACGTCTATTTCACCCTCATGATTATCCATTGATTCATCATTATCATAATGTATGGGTCGAAAATTGTTGAATGAAACAGCCAGTCCAGCCATCCACGAACCCTGGTTTACACCGATACCCTCTGTAGTACTCCCGACCGGGAGTGAAGGATTACTTCAAAGGGGTCACTGACCCCATAAAATGGCCGAAAGAAAAAATGTTGTTAAAATTATTTTCATTTATTTTCTAACTATTATTTAATGTTATGAGTGTATTTTTCATCAAAAAGAAAGATTTCTTAATCGCAGTGCATTTCCAATAACTGTTAGCGAACTAAAGCTCATGGCAGCTGCTGCAATCATGGGGCTAAGCAAAAGTCCAAAGAAAGGATACAAAATACCGGCTGCGAGGGGCACGCCAAGAGAATTGTATGCAAAAGCCCAGAAAAGATTTTGACGAATATTTTTCATGGTTGCTTTGCTCAATTGCCGACAGCGGACGATGCCTGATAAGTCGCCTTTTACTAATGTCATCCCGGCGCTTTCCATGGCTACGTCCGTTCCGGTGCCCATGGCAATTCCAACGTCTGCCTGCGCCAATGCTGGTGCATCGTTGATGCCATCGCCGGCCATAGCCACAATTCGTCCTTCTTGTTTTAATTTTTTTACCACGTCATGTTTATGATCAGGGAGCACTTCCGCTTCAACATTCTCAATACCCAGTTTTTTCGCCACTGCATTTGCTGTTTTTTCATTATCACCGGTAAGCATGACAATATGTAATCCTGCCTTTTTCAGTTCAGTTAATGCGCCGATTGTAGATTCTTTGATTGGGTCAGCTACTCCTATAATCCCTGCAGCTTTGGAATCAATAGAAACAAACATAACCGTTACTCCTTCTTCCTGCAATTGATCTGTAGTTTCTGTAAACCCGCCAAAATCCACATCCAATTCGTTCAACCATTGGAGATTGCCGATGGAAACTGTTTTTCCATGCACAATACCGCTCACTCCCTTGCCAGTGAATGATTTGAAATCAGAACATGATTCGATGTTTAAATCATTATCCTTTGCTTTGGAGACAATGGCTTCTGCCAAGGGATGTTCACTTGCCTTTTCAACGCTGGCTGTCAGTTTTAACAATTCATTTTCTGAAAATGGTTCAACCGCTTGAATACGGATGACTTTTGGCTTGCCTTCTGTCAGTGTTCCCGTTTTATCCACAACTAGCGTATCCACTTTTTCCATAGCTTCCAGCACATCAGCATTTTTGATCAACACACCTGCAGTGGCTCCCCGACCGGTTCCCACCATGATAGATATGGGTGTCGCCAGTCCTAAGGCACAAGGACAGGCTATAATCAATACAGCAACCATGTTAACCAGTGCAAATGCAAAACGCGGTTCAGGCCCCCACACTCCCCAAATGATGAATGTTAAAATACTGACTGCCACTACAGCTGGTACAAAGTAGGAAGCAACTTTATCCGCAAGATTTTGAATAGGCGCCCGGCTGCGCTGCGCTACATTGACCATGTGCACAATTTGAGACAGGAGTGTTTCCTTACCAACCCGTTCGGCTTTCATTAATAGTGATCCAGTTCCATTCACCGTTGCTCCAACAACAGAATCACCTGCATTTTTTTCTACCGGCATGGACTCGCCTGTTACCATGGATTCGTCAATGGAACTCTGCCCTTCCAGTACCACACCATCAACGGGTATTTTTTCACCGGGACGGACGCGCAGAATATTCCCTTTTTGAATGTGTTCCAGAGGTACATCTTCTTCCCTGCTGTCATCATAAACCAAGCGAGCTGTTTTTGGAGCAAGTCCTAAAAGTGCTTTGATAGCGCTGCCTGTTTTATCCCGGGCTCTTAATTCCAAAACTTGTCCCATGAGCACTAAGGCAATGATAACAGCAGCCGATTCATAATAAACGGGAATCATTCCAGCGGCATTTTTTAACGCTTCAGGAAAAACGGACGGAAACAGCGTTGCAATCACGCTGAAACCATAGGCTACACCCGTACCGATAGCAATTAAAGTGAACATATTTAATTTTCGACTTTGGATGGATTTCCAGCCCCGCTGGAAAAAGGGCGCTCCGCCCCATAAAACAACAGGAGTTGCCAAGGCCAATTCTATCCACGTTTGCCACGCACCAAAAAACCCGCCTGTAAACATTCCGCCCATGGTAATAATTAACAACGGAAGAGCTAAAGCTGAACTGATCCAAAACCGCTTGGTCATATCAATCAATTCAGGATTATCTGAATCATCCAGCGAAATTTCCATTGGCTCCAGGACCATTCCGCAAATGGGACATTCCCCTAATTTATCCGCTATCACTTCCGTATGCATGGGGCAGGTATATTTTATATCGTCTCTTTCAATATCCATTTCCATTTGGTCAGATGGGATATTATCGCCTAAATATGCTTCAGGATCGGATTCGAACTTTGTTTTACAATGCGGGTTGCAGAAATAATAGGTTTTACTCTCATACTGTATCACTGCTGCAGCATTCTGCGGATCTACCATCATTCCGCAAACGGGATCTTTCATTTTCATATTATTTCATTAATTTTACTAATACAATTGGAAAATGGATGATGATCGGATGAATATTGGGAATATAGTCAGGTAAGCTCATTTTACCGGTTTACTTGCTGACTGGGTATGTACCACTTTCCAACCACCGCTTACCCAGCGGAGCAAATATGTACCATGCCCTTCATTATGTATTTTTCTGCCACTCGTTGTGGTGAGTTTAATTTCTGTATCCACAACTGCCCATGCAAAATTTCCTTCAAAATGTATTTGAATATTCGTGAATCCCAATTTCAATCCCAATTCAGCTTCCGGCTCAACATGATTCACTATCAAATCTTTAAGACCAATATTTTGGCCCCCACCTTCAAAATATCTGGCACCATCCCAATCCAGAAAATGTTTACGGAAAGCTGTCCCATCTCCATTTTCCCAACCAAGTCGTATATCATTGATAATATTTTCTATCAATTTTTCGTTATGATCTGCAATATTTTTTTCGCAGCCAATTGCTAGTAATGCTAACACCAATATAAGATTTTTCATTCTAGATCCATTCTTGATCCATTATCCTCAATTAAATTCATACCACATTTAGGGCAGGACCCTGGCTCCGATTGACGGACTTCCGGATGCATTGGACATACGAATAGTGATTGGAGCACCTTTTTCTCCGATGATCCCGATTCAGAACCAACCAAATGGGCAACGGTTCCCTGCGGGTTGGGATACCACTTCGGATCCGCACCCTCCGCCAGAATGTCGCGTACTTTTAAGATCGTGAACATACCACCCATGGCCACCGTTCCAAAAGGTCCCTCGCCGCCCATCATAGGTAGCGTGTTGGGTGGACCTGGCATATTCATTTCAGCCATTTCATGCATTCCTTTTTCGCCCATGGCCATATAATTCGGCAAAATTTTCCTTATTTTTTCTTCCACACCATCCTGATTTACCCCCAGCACGTTGGGAATATCATGTCCCATGGCATTCATGGGATGGTGTCGGCGGTGGCAGTGGAGTGCCCAATCACCCGGATTGGCGATAAACTCGAAGTCCCTTGTCTGACCCGGAGCAACCAGAACAGTCGTTTCCGGCCATTGAGCAGACTCTGGTATATCCCCGCCATCCGTGGCAACCACTCTGAAAGAATGTCCGTGCAGATGGATAGGATGGGTCTCCTGGGCAACATTGGCGATCCGAATTCGAACACGCTCTCCTGTTTTCGCCACCAACGGTGCCGTTCCCGGAAAAGCGCGGCTGTTAAAGGTAAAAATATTGAAATCAGTCATCACACTTACGTTAGGCGTGCTCGTTCCCGGATCCACAAACCATTCATTCAGGAAAATAGCATAATCCCGATCAATTTGTTGTTTCCGCTGGCGGGGATGGATGATAAAAAAAACCATCGAGCCCAATCCAATCTGGGTCATTTCATCACCATGGGAATGATACATCTGAGTGCCATGCTGCTTAAGGTCAAATTCATATACGTAGGTTTCCCCTGGTTGAATTCCAGGCTGTGTAAGACCAAGGACACCATCCATACCGCTGGGAAGAATGACCCCATGCCAGTGGACTGCCGTAGGTTCCGGGAGCTTGTTTGTAACATAGAATCGTACTCTGTCTCCCTCTACTGCTTCAATTGTCGGACCTGGTGTTTGACCGTTATACCCCCAAGCTTTGATAACCATACCAGGGGCCATTTCCCATTCAATTTCTTCGACGATCAGGTGATATTCCTTGACACCATCTACCATCTTCCACGGCAGGGTAGAACCGTTGGGGGTGATGACGGGTGTGAAGGCTGGGTTTCTTGGTGGCGCTCGTAGCTAAACTGATATCGGAAATGTCCACATGATCTTGATGATGCTCATGGTCGTGCTCATGTTCATGGTGTTCATGGTCATGATGATGTTCGTGATGTTTCTGATGATCGTCCTGCATTAAATCTCCGAAATAAATTTACAACTAGAATACAAAACCAATCCCTGTATTAATAGTTAAACCCCGTGATAATTGGGTGTGCTTTCCATTTTCAACTACGGGAAATTTCACTTCCAGTCGGGCCATCATATTCTGACGGTAAGGCATGAGCACGGGACCACTTAAAAGAATTGTTGAACTTTCTTCCCACCTGACGCTCAAGTCCCAAATAAGAAAGACTCCTGTGTTGGTGTTATTATTGTGATAGGGATGAATTCCAAGGTTTACGTCCAGGCCAAGCTGAGCATCTTTATCATCATAAACCCAGCCAAAAACATCATAGAATTGATAAAAAGAGAATGACTCAAGATTATACGCAAGGCTCACCCCAGCACCAAGATGACCTGATTCAATACCTTTGTCATCTAATAGCGGAATTCTTACTTGGGGAGTGAAACCGAAGTTTTGGGTGCTGCGGTTTAAATTGCTGTACTTCTTTAACGGCACAGCCAGGATCAAGTCCCCCACAGCGTTATCCGTGAATTTTATATTCCCATTTTTTCCATCGGTCTTGTGATAAGGTAATTTGAACGTAATCCGTTTGGAACGATGCCAAGTATAAACACCTTCCAGCCAATAGGTCTGCTGATAATAACTGGAGAGCATATCATTATCATTGATCGTGCGGTCAGAACCAAAAGATTCATGGCGGATTTGAAAGCCATAGCCTCCACTCCAACGGGGCGCCATATCCATGACCGGCTGGTGGGCAAAAGCCACACCAATCAGTATGAGGTAGATGAAATTATTTCTCATCTTTTTTCCTCTCGATCTTCCTTGTTTCTATCTTTTCACCAGTTCTGTTTGTGAAAACGGTCTTCACCTCATAACCTGACTTCACGATCATAGCGATAGCTTTTTCGATATCAATATCTTTATCAGCAGCCTCAGCGATAACTGCATACTGGTATTTAACATCGACAAATACACCATCATTGTATTTCTTTTTGTCAATATGCTGGAGCGAAGATAATCCACCCTGCAGTCCAATGGCGCAGAAAGAACAGACTAAACCGCTCACTTCCAGGACAACCTCATCTCGTGGAATATTCACCTTTTTCCCATTGAGCTCAATAGTTTGGGCACTTACAATTCCAGCAAGTACCAAAAATAAAATGATTTGTTTACGTATGTGTTTCAAGACTAACTCCTTGTAATAGGTATAACTGCCTCTATCATAGGGCAGAAAATAATGGGTTAGGAGTTGTCTAAATTAGGAGAGGCAGGTTGAATGCAGGCGGCGGTTCAGCCAGGGGATGGATCTCAAAATAATCAACAATATTAGAATTGGTTATCTCAGCTATTAAATTTATAAAAGTGAGCTCAATTTTAGATAATTCATTTTCGATCTCTGCATGGGCGGATGGTCCGGAAACGATGGGTAGAAATACGACCACTACGCAGTTTTTTCCCATGACAGAACATTCTTTTTCCACGACTTCAATGGTACAGCAGCTGTCAACCGATTTCTGACAGCAGGCCATATTGCAATCGAAATGCAGAAATGATGCTGTTAGTTGTCCGGCAAAAAGAAATAAGATCAAAAGTGCTGTTATTTTCTTAAACATGTACTGAATATTACGCTGTATTTGGAGGAAGTTCCAAAATTCTATTTAATGATTTCGATTAGTTGTTTGAATTGGTCTCCCGTGGCTTTGCCCTGCAGTTCAAATAGAGCTGTTTCCACGCTGGTGATTTGTCCTCCTGCCCTGCGGATCTTTTCCAAGCCAATTTCTTTGTTGTGCTCCAGGCGCGTGGATGTAGCATCGGCCACCACTTCCACATTATAATTCTTTTTTAAAAGATCCATAGCAGATTGATACACGCAGACATGGGTTTCAATTCCAGCCAAGACGACATTCTCCGGATTTATTTCATCCAGCGTTGCATTGAATTCAGCATTCTGACCGCAGGAAAAAACACCTTTGGCAATCGGCTGCAGTCCGTCCAAATGTTCACTTACCTCTGCCACTGTACTTCCCAATTTATCCGGCAGCTGTTCCATCCAGATGATGGGCACTTCGAGCAAACGAGCGCCTTTGATGAGCATGGCCAAGTTTTTGAAAAGGTCATCAGCTTTCTGCATGATGCGCGCCAGTCTGCCCTGAACATCGATGATAACCAGTGCTGTGTTTTTTGGATTAAGCATGGAATTGAACTTCCGCTACTTTTTCCCAATGCTTTATATCTGGTCCTGTTTTCATAGCTGTGATCCTGTCCATTTTATATGAATTCCTCACGGTTAAATTACGAATGATCTGCTCTTGCTGGTCTGTAGTCATTTTTTTATAGATCAAACTGATGTGGGGTAAAAATTCATAAGGTTTTGGATCTGGAATCAAACTCACCAAGCTATGCTGCAGATCAGCCAATTCAAGTGATTTTTCCAGTTCTATGAAAACTGTTTTCCAAATGTTTGTAGTGTGATCCAGTTTATCCATTGTTACATATAAAGAACCAACTTTTTCCCCAGCTTTTTCTAGAATTTTATCTAGCTCATGCGTTTCTAGATCGGTTGGAGAATACAGGGTACAATGAGGATAAAAAACCGGTGCCTGATATGCAGACGCCAGTTCGTTTACGATTTCTTGCAAGTGCACGCTGTCTTCCTTTGCAGGAGTCAGCCAAATGGAGATCACTTAATTGTTGCCCCATTCCTCCGCAGATTCAGCAAACATCTTTTGCATCTTTTCCACTTCCCTGGCTCCCTTTCGCTTTTTTGATTTTTTCAGCTTCGCCAGCCTGCTGTCTAGAGCAGCATAGATATCCGCAATCCTGCCGCCGCGCAGTGGTTCACCATCAGCCATTTCCAGAACGTCTGCAAATTGCTCGACACTTCCATGGCGGATGATCTGATTCGCGCATATTCCGCGCACAGAACGGCTTTTATCATTGATATGGTCAGCAAAATAGTCAATGAGGTCGGGATGTTCTTCCCGATAATTAGCAATGCGGCGGAAAATTGAGCCGCGCAGATTATAAGGTGCGGCACCATAGACGGCCATCTCCTTGAGTGTTGCCAGGTTGGAGTCGGACTTTTCTTCCGTTAAAATACCCAGAGCTGCCGAACGGATCGTTTCACTATGTGATTCCTGTTCCATGGCCCAGTCGAATTTTTCTTTAGCCGCATCAAGGTCGATCTTTATGAGTGCTGATAAAGCTGAACTGACGAGATAATCGTTCTGCTCATTTTCAATCACATCCAGCAGAAATAATTTAACTTCATCTGTTTCATACTCCCTTAAAGCACCAATAATAGCCCTTTTTACTCGGTCATCCTGGCCATCGTACGCTGCCATAAGATCAGCAGCACCATTGCGCGGTTTCAAGCTTTGATATGTTTTCACTATTTCCTTACGGACATACCATTTTGGTTCAGCGCTTAACATTGCGACTAAAACGTTATGTATTTTTTTTGTCGAACGTGTATCCTTTAATTCACGAGCAGCCCAAATGCGGTCATTAGGAACTGGCGCATTTTTTAATTGATATAGCAATTCATTAGTCTTTTTTTCAAAAGTTAATCGTTTTGGAATTTGAAAACCTTCATCCACACCAACCATAAGCGGTTCCATTTCAGCAGGAAACGTGAATGTATCTTCCTCTTTGTCAAAAAATATATCGTAACGGTTGACATTGCCATCATCTATAACCACAACCATGGGCAGTTTGAACAGCGATGTGCTTTCAACATCCTGTGTTTGTTTCAACGTAAGGGAAACCAATTGACTGCGGCGGTTATAGCGGTAGGTGGCGGTGATCTCCGGAACACCAGGTTTATACACCCATTGTTCAAAAAACCAGTCCAGGTTTTTCCCGGTGGTGACCTCAAATGTTTTTTTCAAGTCCGTGGTTTCCACATTATTTGCTGCATAGGTTTTAGTATATTGCTTTAATCCGCGAAAGAAGCCATCATCCCCAAGATAACGACGGATCATATTCAGTATGACTGATCCCTTGGCGTAAATATTACTGTCAAAAAGTTCGATGGAATTGTAATAGTAGGGTTGGACAGTTGGCCGGCGGTAGGATTTATCTGCCCAGACTGTGGAGCCCAGATTCCCCAATCGTTCGTATTCTGCCAGTTCAGGACCTGTTTCATGCTCTGTCCACAAAAGATCCAGATACGTGGCAAAGCCTTCGTTGAGCCAGACGTTAGGCCAATTCCGCGTAGTGAGGTAATCCCCAAACCACTGGTGGGCCAATTCGTGAGCTACCAATCCGTCACTGGAATGGATGGGCCTTATATTTTCCTCATGCATAGTGCGGTCGGTCTGGTGGGTGTTGGTGACATTTTCCATGCCGCCCCACATGAAATCCTCAATGATCGTTTGATCGTACTTCTCGAAGGGATATCTAACACCGGTAATGTCACTGAAAAACTCCATCATTTGAGGAGTTTTGCCAAAGGATCGCAGGGCATCTTCGCGGTCGTGGTGCTGATACACCCAGTAATTGACCGGGATACCATCCCATTCATCTTCAATCTTTTTGTAATCACCGACAGCCACAGATAATAGATAGCTTACATTAGGAACATTCTCCCGCCAGTAAAAGGTGCGCTGGTCTTGCTTATCCGTTACTGATACAAGCTCACCATTTGAAATAGCGGACAGCGGTTTATCAACAGTCAGCTTGCATTCCCACGTCATTTTGTCGTTGGGATAATCATGGAGGGGCACCCAGAAATGGTTATCCGTATCTTCGCCCTGGGTCCAACCCTGGAGCTGTTTTTCAAGATAGCTTGAGTCCGGTCTAACAAAATAAAAACCCATGGTAGGGTGAGATGTATAATCAATCTTGACTGTGATAGTATCTTCCCAGCCGTATGACTTGTCCAGGTCCACTAAGAGTTTTGGTCCATTTTGTTGAAAAGTAAGGGCCTTGCCCTCGATTGAAATGCCATGAATTTCTATCCTATCAGAGTCAAAAGACACACGTTTACAATCGCTGGAAAAAGGTGTAAATGTATGACTCACAGAACCGCTGATGCGCCCCTCCGGTATGTCCACTTCTATATTAATTGACATATGAATCATGTCTTTTTCACGATCCGGCGTTGTGTGGTAGGGTCGGTCTGGTGCAGCTGTGAGTAGTGATATGAATAATGTGATAATGATAAATCTGGTCATGTATTCCTCAAATGATAGTTTAAAAAGGGTGAGAAAGTAATTATAGGAAAAATAATAGGAAAGTCAGTTCTGGGGATCAATCACCACAAGATAATCGATCATGTTGACCAATACCTTATTCAAAATCCTCTAGTAATGCTTTTGCCTCTTCAATTTCGAAGCGCTCCTCTACAAGGTAATCGGGATCCGGAGGAGTTGAAATGATTTCTCTGACTAAACGAATGGCTTCATCTTCCTGCTTGTCTTTATACAGTGCCTTAGCCAAATAGGTCTTTTGAACAGGTATAGCTGCTCCTGTTTGAAATGCTTTGCGCAGCCAGATGATGGCATCATCGTTATCGGGCCAAGACAGGATGAATGGAATATATGGTGATTTGAAATGCACTGCACCTAACATAAAGTATCCGCCTCCATTTTCGTATTCCGGATCAAGCTCGATGATCTTTTCCGAATGCTCTTTCATCAGGTCAGCTACACCTTCTTTTGCGGCTGCAAAGATACCATAGACTTCCGCCCATTTTCCCAAGCATGTAAGATACCTGAAACGTAATGCGGCTGAATTAGGATATTTAGCGATCATTTTTTCCGCAAGAGATTTACCCTTATTGTATTCCGCTTTGCGAGCATCTTTATCACTCAGAACAAATGTCCCTTTATAATAATAGCACCTTAATAAATAGTCAGTGGCTTCTTCTTCCAGGGCATCAATCTTCATCGCCCGTTCAAAATGGCGGATAGCCTGGTCAATGTTTTTAGACTGTGCTTTTGTACCCACTGCTCCTTCTGCCCTGTTGTTGTAAGCAACGATCCCTTTGTCCATTTCAGAGGCATAAACAAAAGCCATGAAGAATGAGAGGAATAATATTCTTTTCATCATGGTTAAGTATACAGTAATTACAAGAAATAAAAAAACCCGGGTTTTTTTATTCAAATTCAATTTATTATTTCAACAGCACCATCTTCTTCGTCTGCGTGAATTCACCGGCATGGATCATATATAAATACACCGCCGCCGCGACCGGCCGACCTAGATCGTTGGTAGCGTTCCACTGTAAGGATTTAAAACCGGGAGTTTGATATTCATGCAGCAATGATTTAACCTGTCTGCCTAACAAATCGTAGATGGTCATTCGCACCAGCGCTGCTTGTGGCAATGTATAGCTGATGGTTGTGACCGGGTTAAAGGGATTGGGGTAGTTATTGTTCAGTATGAATTCAGTAGACGTCAGCACTTCATCTTCATTTGACATATAGGATGAATTTAGACTACCAGGAGAACCATACCCTGAAGATGCCGACCAGTTTTCCGCCAGGGCATTATCTACATTGGGATTGATCAATTCCAGTGTTGGTCCATTGCCATCGGGTTCTTCAGGCCAGGGATCACTATCATCATATTCTACTGCATCCACTAACACACCGCTTGAATCAAATAATCTGATCAGTTCGCCGCCGCCACTTAATCCAAAGCCAAGATCACCCACATAATTAGATACATCCGGAAATAATGCTGTAAAGGCAGCCCCGTCTTTGCAGAGCACCAAATATTGATCCGGTGCAAGAGATACATCTTCTGCAATGGTAAATACATGATCATCATTTTCATCCTTGAACTCCCAAAGTCCAATGGAAATTGTTTCACTGGTGGGGTTGTACAGCTCGACCCAGTCATCCGGATCAAATTCATTATCAGCTGAATTGTAATTGATCTCATTGATAACAATTGAAGTGCCCGGCAAAGAACCAACGATATAGTCGTAAAACTCATGTTCTGCCTTTCGCGGGCTTAATATCAAAGCATCATCATTGCTGGCACGGATGTAATATTTTACATAACTGCCGTTTTCCTGAAATGGAACGATCGCTCCGTAAACACCATCATTCGCTCCACCATCATCATGCTGGCCGTCATCCAACATAGGGACAGATGTGAACTGGGAATTAAATGTATTGACTGTGGACATTAGTTCTACGGTAGTGGCGCCGGTCACCTGGGCCTGGATGATCACATCCTCCTCCGCTTCTGGATCCATATTTTCCTGTAAGACATAACCAATGGCCGGAGCAGTTTTCTGGATCTCCTCATTATTGAGCAAATAATCCAGCCGCGGAGTTATAGTGGAGGTGATCCCGCACCAGTGGGAACCATCCGGGGTGATCAGGTAATTGTCCACATTGTAACGGAAATAATCGCCAAAAGTAAAAGGTGGAAACAAGTTCGGGTCTGCATAGGCATAGGCCTCTATGGTATCCTGCATCCCGTAGGCCATTTCCTGGATGGTGTCCACATCGTAGATATCATCAATAATGGTGCGTATATGGGCCGTGTAGATCTTTTTGTATAAAGGGACATCGATCAACTGGCTGAAGAGAGGTCGTTCGTCATCATCTTCAAATAAAAAGGGATCCCAATTATATATCCAGGAAACATTGCCGCCTAAATCGATAATAGTATTGATCATAGCGCCGCCAAAAGTATGGTCTTTATCCCAGGGAATAACTTCAAATTGACCGCTGCTCGTATTGCGATATAAATAATAATTATGAATGTAAAATCCATTATAAGCATCCAGATCAGGCATGACCGTGGATGCGGCAAAAAACCACAGCGTCCGATCCACATTCAGGATGGTTTCTATACTGTTGATATTAAAATTAAGCGTATAGATCAAATCCAAAAGGTCGGACCATCCCGATTCTGATTTTAATTCATAGCTCATTTGATAGTCGTAGGCTGTAGAATCGTCTCCATACCAACGTAGATCAGGCCATGTATCATACACTTCTCCGAAGTGAAACTGGGGTTCGCACTTAAAAAATGCACCTTCATTATTATCAAAGTGTTTGGTCAAAAAAGGTTTATTGACCGATTCTACAGAAACGTACAATCCTATAAGCGTACCGTTGATAAACACATTCATGTAACCCACTTCCGAAGTTGGGAGATAATACCCTTCTGTCAAATAACCTATTGATTCCCTTACAAACGTGGCATCAAATATGGAATTGGATAATTTGACTTTATTGTAACCCAGAAGGTCCTGGTCTTCATAAATCAAATCAAAATCTATATTCAGAGGAAATTTTGGACTGCCAATCAATTTTGCAAAATAAAAAGTTGAATTACCTTTATAGCGGACACCAACACTATCTAAAGTATCTCCATTAAAAATGACCGTTGCTAATTCATAAGTCTTGTCATCTATCTCCCAGCGATCCTGTAAGATCTGATCATAATCAGGATTAAAGAATTCTATTTCCAGGGTGTGGACCTGGTAGGGATCAAACAACTCCTGGCCCAGGAGTATTGATCCTGTAAAACATATGGATAATAACAAAAGTATTCTCATACTCTGTTCCTGCTCATTTTTTGCCTGCTGTGATGTTAGTTAAGGTACGATGGGCATATAGTGCCGATCAATGCCGACAGCGCCAAAGACGCCGATACCGCCCTCAATACCGAAACTGCGTCCGGAACCACCCTCTCCTAAAAACAGGCTGGAAAATTCCGGGTCACCGGCGTAGCGGATGAAATATTCAAAATAATTATTTTAGATTAAAGAATAAAAGTGCAATTACTTCATTCTTTTTCTTTTATTCCATTTATTTTTTCTATTACTTTTTTTTGAATTAAAGAATTTTCTTCGATTGCTTTTTTGCCTTTTAGTATTTCCCTTCTCATAGGCTTCCACGTTAATATCTTTTGAATTTTTGTAATATGATAAATATCTATTGAATTCAGTCGATACAAAGTGTTTAATGAGTTTTTCTCTATCCAGCCAATTGAGTTTCTCATAAATATATGGCAAAAATGGCTCTATTTGCTCTTCATTAACATTGACTTTCT
>ENA-ORDI01000135-ORDI01000135.1-marine-metagenome-genome-assembly--contig:-NODE-135-length-49883-cov-5.111633_pt1 | contig 49883 bp, 42 predicted proteins | sample MGYA00248628_ERZ508525 | MGnify/ENA primary metagenome ERZ508525 (study PRJEB26195, sample SAMN05422138) | marine metagenome | isolation source: East of Porto Seguro, South Atlantic Ocean | place... | reverse complement strand
GCATTCGACGACCTGGGCCGCATGTGGGGAAACGCATATTCCGTGACGCCTTCAGCAATCTGGGTTCACCCGGACTCGCCTATCCGTGAACCAGAGGCGTTGGCGAATGTGCCTGTGGGAGTCGGCTATCACTCCGGAAGTCACTTTTCCGCGCTTCAGGCGCTGGAGAAATTTCTGAGTCCAGATGAGATAAACCTGCAATTCATAGGCACGCCTCCAGAGCGTTTGCAGCTTTTGTTGGACCAAAAAGTGGATTCGGCCAACATATTTGGCGCCGGTTATTATGTCCTTGAACAACAGGGGTTCCGCAAACTTCTCGACACCACGTTCATGATCGGTTTCCTCATCAACGGGGACGCCACAGACGAGGATTTGGAGAAATACTTTGGCGCGCTGCAACTTGCCCAACGTGATATTGATGCCGAACCGGAGTTGCACAAACATCACTTGCTGACTGAATTGCGGCCCGAATTTCGGTCTCTTCTCGATGTCAGGAAGTGCGGAATTGGCGAGCGGCTCGTGTTCGAGCCTTACACACGGGAAATTTTCGAGCGGACGCATCGTTGGATGCTCGATAAGGGCATATTCCTAAAACAGCTCGAAGACGTTCGCGATTTCGATGCGGCGGTAGTGTCCTGACCCAACAGTGAGGGCCAGACTGTAACTCTCGACAGGCGCATCGTGTATTTTGATCTGTGGAACTGGCGAAATTGGCGGCTAATCGACCATGTGGGTGATTGCGTGCCATCACCCGTTAATCACCCGCGCATTCACCCGTTCCGGTGACGTTGAACCGCAGTGGTAGCCCCATACTAACAATTAAGGAGAATATAAGGGCAGCCACCTACAAGGCGCCACTCACAATGAAATTCATCTTCACGAACAATCAACGCGGATTCACACTCATAGAGTTACTAGCAGTCACGGCTATCATCGGAATCCTGGCAGCCATCGTGGTCCCGGCAGTCTCAGGGATCAGAGAAGCCAGCACCGAAGCCGGGGTCAAGGAAGGCGCGTTCAGCGTATCGAGCGCCTCTGGCGACTTCTTCGCCGCTCAGACAGCAGGTGAATTGATCACTCCTTCGACCCAGGCGATCAACGCGACCATCAAATCCGACACCGACACCAGCGCTGCCTCCACACAGAAGAAGAGCACCCGCTGGCCCGAGAAGTACCTCACCGGCGACGCAGTGTCAGCCGGACTGTATGCCAACGAGTTCCGAACCGCGACCTAAACCGGAACCTCCAGAGTTCGGAAAGTCAACATCACAGGCCTTGATGGCGCGGTCATAACTCGCAGCACATTGCTCACAAAGTACACCTCCATCGACTTCGGAGTGCTGACAGGGATCGACACAACAGACGACAGAGCCAAGGCCTACCTCTCCAAAGAGCCTGAGGGTATTGCCAGCCTGAGCTCCGATGAGTCCCACGACTTCCTGTGGCTGTTCCAGAAGACGACATCTGCCAAGGCAGCGGCGCCGATGACGGACGCAGGACAGTAGTGTTCAAGCTGGCCCGCGTGGACGAGGACGAGAACTCGACAACGCTTCCCAGCAGCGGAACCGCCAAGTAAGTCGTCTTGACATACGAGCAGATTTTTTAAAAAATTCAGGGAGTTGAGCATGAAAGGATGGGCGGAGGTCTTGCCGAAGATTCTCCGCCCATCCTTTCGTCATCTGGTCAGCATATTTCCCAGCCAGGGGTTCAAAATGAAAGACCACAACAAACCCGTCGATCGCCAAAACAGGTTAACTATAATCGAACTGATCGTGGTGATAGGAACCCTCGGAGTCTTGGCCGCCATCGTAATCTCCATAGCGCTCGACTACCTGTAATCCTCAAAACCGCTACCGACGAGCGCCGAAATGGATGGCCTCCAGAGCGCTACTCCCTCGATCACAAGCGTCCCATACAATCCGCTCTGTGGAAACGTCTGACCTCAATTTCCGGTGAACTCCCCGCGCTGGTGACATTGTTGTCGCTGATTACGACACCTTCCTCATATCAACTAACCGACTGCCTCACAAATGGTGTAATCCGCTTGACGAGTTGACGTCTGAGCGAGTCTTGTTTAGTCTCTCCGAAGTAGATATTGGCGGTCACTGCCCCGCGTCGGCAATCCGGCGCAGAATTGATCGTAATTGATCGGCGAGTTGGCTGCTGACTGCTGAGGAGTAATCGGCATGGAATACTGGACAGAGCGGCAGCTCAGTTCCATCGACAAGATGCTCAACCCACGCTCGATTGCCGTGGTTGGGGCGACAGAGCGCATGCAATACGGTGGCCGATTTCTCAGGTCGGTTCTCACCGCCGGCGATCAAGTCAGCGTATATCCCGTCAATCCCCGCTACGACGAGCTTATGGGTCTCCAATGCTACCCCAGCGTAACCGACCTGCCTGAGAGTCCAGACCTCGTGGGAATAATCGTTCCGTACCATAGGGTGATTCCTGTCCTGACGGAGAGTGCCGAGAAAGGCGCCGGTTCGGCAATTGTGATCTCAGCAGGATTCGCCGAGCGCGCCGAGGAGGACCGAAGACTGTTGCAGGTCGATCTTGGCAATGTGGCTCGCGAGACTGGAGTGCGGATATCGGGGCCAAACTGTCTCGGCCTGGCGAACGTCAAGAGCGGCATTTGGGCATGCTCGTCGTCGTCGACTGTGTTCGAGAAATTGAACACCGGCAACATCGGCCTTGTGTGCCAGAGCGGCGCGTCTGCATTCGGCCCCTTCCTGTCCAGAGCGATCAGTCGAGGCATAGGCTATTCCTACATTATCTCGACGGGCAATGAGGCAGACCTCGAAGCCTCGGACTTTGCGCGATACCTTCTCGACGACGACGACACCAAGGTGATCGCGATGTTTGTCGAAGGATTCAAGGACGCCAGGAAATTCCTCGAAGTTTGTCGACTTGCGGCCCATAAAGGCAAGCCGATTGTGTTAATAAAGATCGGACGCTCCGGCCTGGGCGCCCGCGCCGCGCAGGCCCACACCGCGTCGCTCACAGGCGAGGACGCTGCATACAACGCGGCATTCAAGCAGCACGGAGTGACACGAGTTTCTGACTGGGACCAGCTTTTGGAAGTCTCGCAGATGCTCGCCGACAGCCCTGCCCCATCAGAACCTGGAATCGCGGTAATCTCGCACTCCGGCGGCGTCTGCTCCCTGACAGCGGACGCATTTGGACACGAAGGCCTCGACCTTCCTGAACTGTCCGACGAGTCCAGAGACACCATCAACGAGATTCTCGCTGGCTTCGGGTGGGCAGGAAATCCTGCGGACATCACTGGCCACGCCAGCAGGGACACGGTCGAATTGATAATGGAGACGCTGATAAGCGAGCCAAAAGTCGGCGCGCTGGTGGTCGCAAGCTCCGCTAGCAACGAGCAGTCGGAGCACGTAGTTGACGTTGCGGGCAGACACGACAAGGCCGTCGCCTACCTTCACACTGGAAATGAGTTGGGGGAGCCCACCGGCCTGGATACTCTGAAAAGCGCGGGCATTCCTGTGTTCTTCAGTCCTGAGAATCTTGCCTCAGCATTCCGAAAGCTGCACGACTACCACAACTGGCGGGAACGCAGGTTGAACATCGGATTTGGAGCCACGACAGCTATGTCGGACGCTCAACAGAGCATCGCCGACGATCTTCGGGCGGTCGGTCGAACGAAGTTGTCAGAATGTGAGAGGAAACGCCTGTTGGCAGGCTGGGGAGTCGCAACGGAAGAATCAGCGACCAGCGGAACTGAGGTTGTCATCAGCGTAAAACGGGACGATCAACTCGGCCCGGTCCTGATGTACGGAATGGGGGGCATATTCGCAGATATGGCTGCCGAAGTGACCCTCCGCGTCTGCCCGATCTCCAAGCAGGACGCCCAAGATATGGTGAACGAAGTGGCTGGCAGTCGAATCCTAATCGGGTCAAATGGTCGACCCAAAGCTGACGTCGACAGCCTGATCAACACGCTTGTGCGGGTGTCTGAATTGGCAGTCAACCTCGAAGGTATTATCGATGAGATCAACATCAACCCGTTGATCGTTCTTCCCAGAGGCCAGGGCGTGAAGGTGCTTGAAGCAGTGATTACCTTGAGCCATCAACAGTGAGAGCTGTCGCCTGGTTCAGTTGACGACCAAATCGAGCTCCATTCGAGACAATCGCTCGCATCCTGTTTCGGTTATCAACGAAGTCTCGCCCACCGACATTGCTAGGCCGCGTTCGCTGTCGAGCAATATCATGTGCATGAAGATAACCATGTTCGGTTGCACAACGATTGGGTTGTCGGCGTAAAGCATGGGCCAGTCCATCCAAGTCGGTGGATACAGCGCTCCCAGACTGTAACCGCAGGCGTTCAGGCGGTGCTCTCCGAATCCTGCGTCGTCCAGGACTTGAGCATGGGTATCGAAAACCTCGCCGAAGGTAACGCCGGGTCGGCTGGCCTCCTGGCATGCACGCAGCGCATCAACGCACGCCGCGTGCATCCGAACTTGCTGCGAGTCCGGGTTGCCGGTCAACACGGTTCGCATGAGACAGGAGTGATAGTGGCGGTACGCGCCTCCAAACTCTAGCTGGAGCTGGTCGTTATCGCCTATCGTCCCATAGCCAGTGAAATTCCGAACCATCAAAGCGCGCTCCCCGGCTCCAATGATGAATCGTGAGGCGGGATAGTCGCCCCCTCCTCGGAAGATGGCGTTGTGCATGGCCGCCAGCACGTCCTGTTCCGAGGCGCCTGGCGTTGCCAGGCGATTCGCTTCCTCCAGCGCATCATCTGCAAGCTCGGCGGCCCGACGGACGTAAACCAACTCCGATTCGCTCTTGACCAGGCGAAGGCGATTGACGAGGCCCGATGCGTCCTCATGGAAACAGAAACCTTCGAGTGCGGACCTGACCATATCCCAACGCTGGCCGGTCAGGGAGTAGGCATCCAATTCCACTCCGAGAAGGCCGCCGCTCAAACCCTTCTCCTCCAGAATCGACCGAAGGTCCAATCCAGGATTGCTGTCTGCCCGGTCCGCCCAGACGCGGATGTCTTCGATGGTCGACGTTTGGAGCGCCTGTCGCAGGTCCGCCGAGCGGGTCAAAAGCGTCAGGTGTCCATCCGCCCCCAGATACAGGCACTGAAACTGAGAGTAGCCCATCGTGTCATAACCCGTCAGATAGTACATGCTTTCCTGTCGGAACATCAGGAGGCCATCAAGGTTTCTCGTCCGCATGGCGTCGATCGCATCACGTTGACGGGCGGCAAATTCTTCTCGAGTGAAATGCAACATCAGACTCAGCCTCCTGAAATGGCGGACGACCCCGCCGCCAGTGTGATAGATCAGATTCTCCAAGCGCAAGCAAACAGCGAGTTGGACACTTAGGTCAGTTACAGAGGATAGTTTATCCATGTGTCAGCAGTTCCTGCTACTTCCATTTGTCTCCAATATTCTCAGTGGCGCTTTCTCTGACAGCCAACACCTATCGGTGATGGACGAACAGAAATCAGAAATGCGTTCCAGCAGAGGATTGGGAGTCCGAGGAAATGCCTACGGAGAAACCGCCAGATTGACCCGCGCCTCTGCCGAAGGTATCATCGCACCAGGACATGAAAATGAACCTGATTGGGATGACAATGACAGCCATGTGAGGAGGCGTAGCAATGAAGTACGACACCATAGTTGTCGGCGCAGGATCGGCTGGGTCAATTGTGGCGACGCGGCTTAGCGAAGACCCCGACAGGTCGGTGCTGCTGTTGGAGGCAGGCCCAGACTACGCCGAAATCGAAGACCTCCCGGACGAAGTCAGGTTCGGATACGCGACCACGACTGACGTTATGGTGAGCGACCACAATTGGCAGTTCATCGGCAAGGCCACAGACACAGCCGAGCCTATGATGGTGCCGCGAGGCAAGGTCACCGGCGGCTCAAGCGCAATAAATGGACAGATGTTCCTGCGCGGCGTGCCAGAGGATTATGACTCCTGGGCGTCTATGGGCAACGACGAATGGAATTTCGAGAAGCTGATGCCCTACTTCCGCAAGCTGGAGACAGACACCGACTTCTCCGATGATTTTCATGGCACTGACGGCCCCATCATCGCCAGACGGTTCAAGGAAGACGATTGGCTTCCCGCCCAGTCAGCCTTCAGCAGCGCCTGTGAAGCCGCCGGATACATCGTAAGCCCGGACCTGAACAACCCCGACTCCACCGGCGTCAGTCCCGTCCCGTTCAACAACCCAAACGGCATCCGTTGGAGCACGGCGATAGGCTATCTGGGCCTGTCGAGGCATCGCCTCAACCTGACTATACGGGCCAACTGCACAACCCATCGCGTCATCTTCGAGGGCAAGCGCGCTGTTGGGGTCGAGGTCGAAAGCGGCGGCGAAAAGTTCACTGTCTATGGCGACGAGATAATTCTTAGCTCAGGCGCAATCGGCTCCCCTCACATACTGATGCTGTCGGGCGTTGGCCCAGCCGCCCACTTGAAAGAAATGGGCGTCCCAGTCGTACACGACCTCGCTGGCGTAGGCCAGAATTTGCGCGATCACCCCATTGTGTTCGTCACATGGAAAACAAAACCTGACGTCGAGCTAGACGGGTTCGCCCCACGAACCCAAGCCTGCTTGCGCTACACAGCTGAGGGGTCTGACCTGCGAAACGACATGATTATCATCATGAGTTCATACGCCACCGAACGGGTTAATCGTGGCGGCGGCCGCATGGACGCGCTGGGTATCCGTATGACCGTGGCGTTGTATCTCGCCGCTGGCTCAGGTGAGATGAAGCTGCAATCTACCGACCCCAATCAACAGCCGTTCCTTGACTACAATTATCTACAAGAGGAGTTCGACCGCAAGCGTCTACGCGAAGGTGTCCACATAGCCGTGGAGCTTGGAAAGCACCCCGACTACGCGGCGCTTGTCGAGGAGCTTATTGAACCTTTGGAGTCAGACATGGCGTCGGACGATGCCCTCGACGACTGGCTCAGGCGTGAGGCCACAACCGGGCAACACATCTCCGGAACGTGCAAAATGGGGCAAGCTTCAGACGATATGGCCGTCGTTGACCAGCATGGCCGCGTGCACGGAATCGAGGGCCTGCGGGTGGTCGACGCCTCTGTCATGCCCGACTGCATCCGCGCCAACACGAACGTCACCACTATGATGATCGGCGAACGCATATCTGATTTCATCAGAAACAAAGCGTAGCCATCTCAACTGCGGCACAATCGTCAGACTTCGGAGGGGCCATATGGGTCTTGACTCGGCAACCGTAAAGTTTCTTGAACAAATGGCCGAAGGCGATGGGAAGCCTCTGCATCTAATGGCTCCCGATGAAGCACGGGCGTTCGGGTCTGCGATGGCGGAACTTGCCGGGCCTGCGCCAGAAATGGACCGCGTGACAGAGGTCACTGTTGACCGTACGGACGGCGAAGTCAGGCTTCGAGTCCTCATTCCCATCGAGAACCCCCGCGGTGTCGTAGTCTATTATCACGGAGGGGGATGGGTTATCGGCTCTATTGACGAATCTGACACAATCGCGCGCAAACTCGCAGAAAGGACTGCTTGCGCGGTCGTACTGGTAGACTACCGCCTCGCGCCTGAACATCCGTATCCAACAGCGGTGGACGACTCATACGCCGCGCTAGAATGGGTTGGAGAGAACCTGGCCGAAATTGCAGACGCTGAGGCGCCGTTGATAGTTGCTGGTGACAGCGCCGGCGGGAACCTCGCGGCAGTGATGGCGATACGCGCGCGTGATCGCGGGGGGCCAGCAATTGCGCTTCAGGCGCTCATATATCCAGTCACGGATTCTGATTTTTCCCGTCCTTCATATGCCAGTCCCGAAAACAAGTTGATGTTGACCCGGGAAGGGATGATTTGGTTCTGGGACCATTACGTTCCCGAATCATCTCGACGAAAAGAGCCAGACGCCTCTCCATTACACGCAGACGATCTCTCAGGGCTTCCACCCGCTGTTATACTTACGGCAGAATTTGATGTTCTACGTGACGAAGGAGAAGCATACGCCGAACGCCTGACGGAAGCCAATGTGCCAACCGATCTCAAGAGGTATGCTGGACAAATGCACGGGTTTTTCAGTTTGCTGATGCTTCCCGGCAGCGAACTAGGTTTCCAACAGGTCGTGAAGGCAGTCAAAGCGTGCATCGCCAAAGCGCGCAAAGCTCAACTGACGAGGTAGTATTGACTACGCGTCCAATGGACGCCAACAACTGATTAGGAGTTTCACAAGGTGGACAAAAAAACTGAGCCAGGAAATGTTCAGGACGTCGACGCCGTAATCATCGGAGCGGGCTTTGCGGGTCTGGGAATGCTCTGGCGACTGCGTGAGCAACTCGGCATGTCCGCCCAGGTGTTCGAGACTGGCGACGGAGTCGGCGGCACCTGGTACTGGAACCGTTACCCAGGCGCGCGATGTGACTCCGAGAGTTACATATACTGCCTCACGTTCTCGCCTGAACTGCTGCAAGAATGGAATTGGAGCGGAAAGTACCCGGAACAGCCAGAGATACTATCCTACATCAACCACATCGCTGATCGTTTCGACCTCCGCCGCAACATCAAGTTCAACACCAGGGTCACCACAGCAAGATTCATCGAAGACACCAACCGATGGGAAGTCGAAACAGATCAGGGCGATCGAGTCACAGCTCAGTACCTGATTACCGGCATCGGGTGCATCTCGGCAGGTAATATCCCAGACATAAAGGGGCTGGAGACGTTCGAGGGAGAAAGCTACCATACGGGCGCCTGGCCGCACAATGAGGTAGATTTCACAGGCAAACGGGTCGCGGTAATCGGCACGGGATCAAGCGGCATTCAATCGATTCCAGTGATTGCCAAGCAAGCCGAGAGCCTGACGGTGTTCCAACGGACTCCGCAGTACACAATTCCTGCCCGCCACGAGACTGTGGATCGTAAATTCCTTGATGAGCAAGTCAAACCCAACTATGAGGAGATTTTGGAAAAGGCGAGATGGTCAAAAGCGGGCTTTCCAGTGGAGTTCAGTGAACGACTGGCCCTGGAAGCAACAGCTGAAGAACGCCAGGAAGCATATGAAGCAGGTTGGGCAAAGGGTGGGCACGGGTTCCTCTGGGGGTCGTTCAAGGATATCGGGGTCGATCGACGAGCAAACGATACTGCCGCAGAATTCATCAGGGCCAAGATTCGCGAAATCGTAAAGGACCCGGAAACCGTCGAAAAACTTCTGCCCACCGACCACCCGTTGGGGTCCAAGCGCGCGCTCATCGACACTAACTACTTCGAGACTTACAACCGTGAGAACGTCGAACTGGTCGACATCCGCCACTCACCGATTCAGGAGATCACTCCTGACGGGATTCGGACCGAAGACGAAGATTTCGAGTTCGACATGATCGTCTTTGCCACCGGATTCGACGCGATGACAGGTAGTTTCTTCAAGATGGATATTCGCGGAAGGGACAATCTGTCCCTGAAAGACAAGTGGGCGGAAGGACCGAAAACCTACCTGGGCCTTCAAGTCGCCGGTTTCCCGAATATGTTCATGATAACCGGTCCAGGAAGCCCCTCAGTCCTCGCCAACATGACGGTGGCTATCGAGCAGCATCAGGACTGGATCACAGATTTCATTGAGCACATGCGAACGCACGACATCGAAGTTGCAGAGGCAGATGCTGACGCAGAGAGCGCATGGGTGTCCCACGTGAACAAGATCGCCGAATCGACAATGTTCATGCTCGCAGATTCCTGGTATCTGGGGGCGAACATACCTGGAAAGCCCCGGGTGTTCATGCCTTATGTTGGCGGACTTGGAACCTACCGGGAAAAATGCAATGAGGTCGCCGACAACGATTACGAGGGCTTCGTCCTCAACGCGGGAGTTCGTCAACTGGCGACCTGACCTCAGAGCCGCTTGCCGATGCAGCCACAATTCTAATTTGATCTGCAATAGTTAGTATTTTTCCTGACACTCGAAGTTTGAATCACAGGGCAAGGGGGCTGCTATGGCTAACGACATGATCGTAATGGTGGGAACCGTAGGCCAGGGCGTGATGCGTAGCGTGGATTCAGGAGAGACTTGGCGACGTGTGGGGATCGGCCAGGGGATATACTCCGACGCCCTTGTGCGAGTCCTGACGAACCACCGCAGTCAGCCGAATACGATATTCGCGGGCGCCGACAGGGGACTTCTCAGGAGCGACGACGCCGGAGAGACGTGGCAATCGGTGGACTCTCCGCTCAGCGACTACTGCGTATGGGCCCTCGCCATCGATCCTGTGGACCCGAACATCATGTTCGCAGGCACGGGCACGCCTGACCCTGCGACCATATTCCGGTCCAAAGACGGCGGAACAACCTGGGACCAAAGGCCCGTCGAAGTTGTCGAGGAGTGTCCCGCCGTGGGCGTCCCGCGAGTCACGGGAATCGCCATCGACCCTGAGAACCGACAGAGCATCTGGGTGGGACTCGAAGTGGACGGCGTCCGGCATAGCGTCGACGGAGGGGACACCTGGACGTCCATCAATGGCGCCATTCCCAACCCCGACGTCCACAATGTGGCTGTGGCCGCAGGCCCGCCAAAGACCGTGATCGTGGTCGTCAATAACGATGTCTACACCAGCGCAGACGACGGGGCAACGTGGGATCGACTGGGCATCAATGACGTCTTCCCCATGACCTACCCTCGCGGAATCAGCGTCCAGCCGGACAACGCCAATGTGATTTTTCTGACAATTGGAGACACGACTCCCGGCCGCACAGGCACGATAATGCGGTCGAAGGACACGGGAAAGACCTGGGACAACCTGTCACTGCCGGTGGAGCCAAACACGGCGATGTGGGTCGTCAACACTCAGCCCTTCGACCCCTCGGTGGTGTTTGCCGGTAGCCGGTACGGTTACCTGTACCGCAGCGACGACGGAGGCGAATCGTGGACAAAACTTTGGCGAGAGTTTAGCGAAATCTCGTCCGTGATTTGGGTCCCAGGCTGAGCTTGACTGTTAAATAATGGAATGGTTTGATGCCGTCGACCAGAAAATAAAGGAGTCACAAGAAGATGACCGCTTCGACTGAAACGCCAAAAGTGGTAGCCTTGCACGGAACGAAACCAATGAGCACGACGCCCCAGACAAGAGGGATGGAGCGCCGTCCAGGAATCGACAGCGACACTGCGGGGGCCAAGCGTATCTGGATGGGTCATGTAACCTGCCTGCCCAACGAATTGGGGCCACCGCACCACCACGGCGAAGCGGAGACCGCGGCTTACGTTCTGAGCGGCCATATCCGCGTTTACTTCGGCGACGATTTCAAAGAATATGTGGACGCGGGACCGGGCGATTATCTATTCGTCCCGCCTCACCTTCCTCACATAGAGGGCAATGTCACAGACGAGCCAGCCGAAGCGGTGCTCACCCGCTCTCCTGACAACATCGTCGTGAACTTAGGAGAGTGAGAGAGCGCCTAGATAGAGTTCAGCGAACCACTCGTTCCCCTTGACATGTATATTTCGTATCGCACCAACTACACGTCAAATTACAAGCCGCAAGCCGCAGAAAAACCGTCGGGACGCCAATAGTAACGCCTTCGCCCTGCAAAGAATAGAATGGCCCCAACTCTCCCGAAGGTTGCAGGCTGATCCTAAGCATTACTACGCTTTACCTAATTTGACGAGAAGAGGGTCAGGGAATCCTGCCTCCTCGTAACCTTTCGCCCTGAGAATGCAGCTGTCACACCCTCCGCATGGTTCGTTTCCGCCTTTGTAACAACTCCATGTATGTTCAATTGGGGCCTGAATTCGTTTGCCTAGTTCGGCAATCTCTGCTTTGGAAAACTCAATGATCGGAGTCTCGACATTAATGTGCACTTTGTACTGCGTCCACAGTTTGCTGCCGAGTTCTAAGGATTCGCGCATCTTCTCATAATACTCCGGGCGACAGTCTGGATAGCCACTATAATCTATCGCGTTGGGCGCAAGAAAAATATGCGCTTCTACCTCCTTAGGGTTCATCCCTTCGACTTCTATCGCGTGAAGGATGTCGCTCTCAAGATAAGCGGCGGACAGCGACAGAAATATCGTGTTGCGCAACGGAACATACGTAATCGGGATGCTAAAGCCTATTTCGCCGTCTTGCCTATCCACAGGGATGGGGAATTTCTCAGGATTAGTTAGCGCTGAATACCATGCCACTTCTCCAAGAAAAGAGATGTCCAATAACTTATGCTCGATCCCCATTAACTCCGCAATGTTTTGGGCGCAATCTACCTCTTTGCTATGTGTCTGCCCATAGTAAAACGTGATAGCTGTCAGATGATCAACGCGGTCCTTTGCATAGGCGGTGACTGTAGTCGAATCAAGGCCACCGGAAAGCAACGTGATGCCATAACTAGTCATCGGTCCTCCATAAGATACTGTCAGATTCAAACACGGGTTGGATTTGATTTCATTATGTTGACGGATACAAGAATATTGGTATGTATCGATGTCCTAGTCAAGTTGATAGACGGTAGGTATCAAACGATTCAATCATCAGCAGGCTGGTCATCGATCGAAGAGGTTCCGGCCCGAAACAAAATTACATTTGGCCGGCGCATGGGGTTTTGGCTCCTAAATTGATCGTGCGAGTTTATCAATCGCGGTAGCGAAGGTCAATCGAACTCAGGAGTCTAAGCGAATAGATCGGGACCACTCTCGCTCGATCTGGCGGTCGCGGGTTTCTATTGCATCCATATCGTATTATCATGGCGATCAACACGCTGACGTTTGTATCTCCCACTGGGACGCCGCTGTCGCATACACCGATCCCCACGCTAGAAGCTCAATTGTCAGCCATGAAATCAAAAAAACGAGGGTATGAAATATGGGGTTAAGCGACCGCAAACCAACGACACTTGAAGAGTATGCCGACTATAAAGTCCGGTTCAACAACTGGGGACGGTGGGGCGATGATGACCAGTTCGGCACCCTCAATCACATAGACCCGGAAGGGATAAAGCATGCCGCGGGTTTGGTCCAGGACGGCCGGACAGTCTCATGCTCCAACCCTCTTGCCACTTCGGCTGTCGTCCCGGACGAGCGGCGCAATGGGCGGCCCGCCGATCACATAATGTCGGTCGGCCCGTCAGCGTCTGGAGATTACGTGGGCGTGTCGTATCACGGGTTTGTGAACACCCACATCGACGCCTTGTGCCATATCTTCACTGGAGACGCGAACGAAGGAGGTCGGCTCTACAACGACAGAGACCCCGCCCTGGTGACCGAAACTGGCGCGCTCACCAACTCGGTCGATAACTGGCGCGACGGGATCGTGACTCGCGGCGTTCTCTACGACATTCCTCGGATGCGGGGCCAGGATTATCTGGAAACAGATAATCCCGTGGAGGGTTGGGACCTCGAGGACTGGGCGAAGTCTGTAGGCATCGAACCACGAGATGGAGACATTGTGCTGGTCCGCTCCGGTTCCGACAAGTTCTGGGCCGCCAACCCAGACTTCGAGTTCTCCTTCCCGCCTAACACGCCTGGAAACGCCCCTTCGATAATCGAGTACCTCTACGACACCAATGCCTCAATGCTGGGCTGGGACCTTCAGGAATCTGGGCATCAACATTACGAATATCCGGCGCGAATCGTGATCCACGAGGTTGTGATTCCGCACATGGGGATGCCGCTGTTGGACAACGCGAACTTCGAGCGGCTGGCAGAAGTGTGCGCCGAGACCGGTCGTTACGAGTTCCTGCTAACCATCGCGCCGCTGGTGGTCAACGGCGGGACCGGATCACCTGTGAACCCGATAGCCACATTCTAGACATAAGCAAAACGATACGGGGCGTCCCAAAGCTTCTCTTTGAGCGCCCCGTATTAATTTCGATGACCTACCGCAGCCTTATTATTCAGTGTTTGATACTCCCGGCGTGATACTGCGCCCGCCCCTCAGCACCGGCCTGCCCTCTGCTTCGTCCAGTTGCGCCGCGGCCAAGGCTCGCTCATTCTCACGAATTTTGGTGGCGACAGCCTCGCCGGCGCGAAGCCATGTGCTGCGATTTTCAATGACGAACTTGTTCGACTCGCGGTAGTCGTCCAGAAGGCCATTAACTTCGGGAATCACGTAACGGGCGACCATGTCCCAGCTTCGCAGCGTGTCCTCGCGGTTCGCCCAGTCGTGGACGAATCCGATGACACAGCCGAAACCGCCGGTAAGCTCCATCATCTGGTGTATCCTGGCGACCAGATCATCCGGAGTGCCGATAACCGCAGTGCTCTCGTCTGAGAATGCCACGCCGTCCACGGCTGCGTCTGGAGTCTTGTAGATCACGCCTTCGCCGCCGGCAAGTGTGCCAATGGAGTATTCGTTGTTGTGGCGCATCAGGCCGTCCCGCGCCTGCTCGCGAGCTTTGTCCCTTGTTTCGGCGATGTGAAAGTTGAGCACGATCCGCCAGTTTTTGCGGTCAACCGTGTTGCCGTGCTTCGCCGCCGACTCCTCGGCGAAACTCCACTGCGTCGGCAATGCTCTGATCCCATCCGCCGACAGCGACCCCACCGATAGCACGCCCGCTTCATGCTTGCCCGCGAGGGTCATCCCTGAAGGACTGACAATCGAAGCCACGGCAAACTCCATGTTCTTCTGGAGCGGTGTTAGCTGCAATTTGGCGTCTCGCAGTGTGAACCACTCGCATTCATAACTGAACCGCTCTCCACCCTCGAACAGGCGACGAATGACGCCCATTGCCTCGTCCTGTCTGTCGCGCAGGAGCATCGGATCGACACCGAGAGTGTGAGCGTCAGATGGCAGAGCGCCAGGGCCGGAACCAAAGATCACACGTCCACGAGACTGATAATCAAGTTGCACCATCCTCTGAGCGACCATGTATGGGTGGTGATAGGGCAATGAAACCACGCCTGTGCCAAGCATGATACGGTTCGTGCGCTCGGCAGCCGCAGCCAGGAAAAGCTCAGGCGACGCGATAACCTCCCACCCGGTGGAGTGATGCTCTCCGCACCAAAACTCATCATATCCCAGATGTTCGATGTGCTGCACGAACTCCAAGTCGCTCTGAATTTGCAACAATGGATTCTCGCCGATTGGATGGTGTGGCGCTAGAAAAGCGCCGAATCGCAGGTCTGGCATGTTCTCTCCTTATCCAGCGTATATGTTGACGACCCCTAGCTTAATCTATTAGGCGACCACACGGCGAGTCTGAGGCGCAGGTCTCCAGCAGAAAACATTTGCCGTCTAAAATCACATCACAAAGCGAGTATAATATCGAGCACGCGCACAATTTCTCCATTTGAAAATAAACCGGACACACCTGCCTGCTAATTTTCAGGCCAGACCGAAAGGAAGCCCCATACATGGTCAAATCAAAATACAACGAACTAACCCCACAAGAGCGTCAAGTAATCGAGATGAAGGGCACCGAATACCCGTTCACAGGCGAGTATGACAACTTTTATGAGTCTGGCACATATATTTGCAGGAAGTGCGATGCTGAACTCTACCGATCCGTGGACAAGTTCGACGCCCACTGCGGCTGGCCCGCCTTCGACAAAGAGATACCGGGAACGGTGATCAGTGAACCCGACCCGGACGGTATGCGGATCGAGGTTTCGTGCGCCAACTGCAACGGTCATCTGGGTCACGTATTCATGGGAGAGCATCTTACAGAAACAAACGCCCGTCATTGCATAAACTCTATATCAATGAAGTTCGTTGAAGCCGACTCTAAATAGCCACTATTCATTTTGCCCTGTCCAACAATCTACATAGGCAAGTACCATGTCGGAAATCTCAGACAAAAAGGTGTTCGTGACGCGCGAACACATCATCCCAGACGCTATCGCACACTTGAAGCAGTTCTTTGATGTCGCAGTATGGGAAGAGCGCTCGGCTCCTCCAAGAGAAGTGATGCTTCAAAAAGCGCAAGAAAACGACGCCATCATCACGGAGATAACAGACCTCGTCGATAAAGAGTTGCTGGATAAAGCTCCGAGACTCAAAATTGTAGCTAACCGGGCTGTCGGAATGGACAACATAGACATTGACGAAGCAACTAAGCATGGGGTGTTGGTGTCAAACACCCCCGGCGTGCTTCACGAGTCGTGCGCCGACTTCACCTTTGGGCTGATGCTATCTGTTGCGAGAAACATTACCTATGGCGACAGACAGATACATGCCGGCGAATGGAAGATGTTTGATCAGATTCCTTACCTGGGCACAGATGTTCACGGAACCACGTTAGGCATTGTAGGCATGGGACTTATCGGAACTGCCGTCGCGCGTCGAGCCAGGGCGTTCGATATGAAAGTTCTCTACTTTTCCCGAACCCGAAGACCGGAAGTGGAGGATCAACTGGGCGTCGAATGGAAGCCAGACTTGGACTCCGTGCTAAGCGAATCTGACTTCGTCTCATTGCACGTCCCCCTGACTGCGGAAACTGAACATATCATAGGCGCACGCGAACTCGACCTGATGCAACCTCACGCGTTCCTTATCAACACAACAAGAGGCCCAACTATCGACGCAGGCGCTCTGTATTTGGCTTTGAAAGCCGGAACGATCAAGGGTGCAGCGCTGGACGTGACCGACCCTGAGCCAATCCCTATTGACGATCCGCTATTAACTCTGCCAAACATCGTGATTTCGCCACATATCGCGAGCGCGAGTTCATCCACGATAAAGAAAATGGGCATGCTCACCGCGCAAAATGTCATCGGCGCATTGTCAGGAACGCAAATGCCCTCTTGCCTGAATCCAGAGGCTTCTAAGGGCGCGTGACGACTTCCGTCAATGCCCTAAAGCCCTCTCATCAGAAAGAAAGTAGGAGCGAATCTATGAATGGGGTTCTGGGAGCAGCCAAGTATGAGAGCATTTTGGAGGGTGACGCCGAAAGGTCGACGGTCTCCGCTCGGTACGGTGACGTCTCTGTCCTAATGGGAGAACCAGAAGTATCAGCGTGCGCCTCTCATGGTGCGGAAATTCGTCTTTTGCTCGCTGATATATGACCCTTGTCACGCTCTAATCGCAAGAATCGAATCTGACTCGACCATTGTGTAAGGCCTACACTGTCGCAATCCCACCCGACTCCAGACAGTATAATGCCATGTTTACACACGCAGTGGTGATGCACATAGTTGCTGGTATCCACACGCATGCGTGCGCATACCGCGTGAAGCATATGGAGGAGGCGCCTACGCTTGACGGTGTAAGGGTATCGTCAGGAGTCCCAACGACTTTGCTCGGAGCAATATCACTTGGTCTCCACGCGACACCGGCCCTGCGTTTTGAGGATCAAGAGCCCGAGGGCGAGAGCAAACACGACCGAACGTTGGACGCAAGGGGGTTCAATTCGTCGAGTAGGCAATGTGCTCCCACGAATTGACAGTAAAGAATGGTGAGCGTGCCGCAACGGCAACAGCAGTTATGCCTGGGAGGGAGTGGGCCGATTGAACAGCCCACATTGCCACTTTGAGATGACGCTCGACGAGTCCGGTCGCCTTTGAGTCAACGCTCGCAGCACGAACGACCAGATGCTTCGTCCCGGCTCAGCATGACGTTGCGGTCAGGTGACGAAAGTCTGCAGGTCAGTCTGGAAAGTCACATAGTCTTCAAAGCAGGAACGCCCAGCTCACCCACCATGCTGTCGAACCACTCCATGACCTCTTTGTGCAGAGGAACGCCGTTGGCCCGTCTATCCTTCTCATCTTCGGACTCGGCGAGACCGGGATATAGCACTCTTTCCTGACCGACTGCCGGCTTGGTTTCCCGCAGCATCTGGAGCATTCTATCCATTTTGGCTTTGAACTCGTCAACATCGGTGAACGCCTCGATGTTATAAGCCGCAAAGTAGTGCTTGTACCCGCTCTCGAAATATTCGGTGTCGAACATACCGGGGACGGAGCCAGACAGGAATGCGCCCAGCACCTCGACCATCAGCATGAAGCCGTAGCCCTTGTGCGAGCCGTTCTCTCGTGTTCCTCCCAGGGGCAGAAGGTTGCCGTACCATCCTTCTTCGGGCACCGGTGTCTCCTCCATGATGGGCGTTCCTTCGCCGTCGGCTATCCAGCCTGGCAACAGGTCAGAGCCTACCCTTTTCGCCAGAGAGAACTTGTTGCCCGCGATTTGCGACGTTGCGGCATCGAAAAGCAGCGGAGGCTCGACGTTCCCAGGGGCGGCTATCGAGATTGGGTTGGTTCCGAATCTCGGCTCGGCTGCGAAAGTCGGCAGCACGCCTGTGCCGGCAGCTGTGGCGCACATGCCCACCATGTCATTTTTCGCCGCGTGCATCGAAAAGTGCCCGACCGCTCCCAGATGGCCGCCGTTGTTCATGGTGACGATACCCACGCCTACAGTTTTGGCCTTCTCGATGGCAATGTCCATCGCGCGACGTCCTAGAATGATGCCCAGCCCTCGGTCTGCGTTGATGACCGCTGTGCCAGGGGTCTCGCGTTCGATTTGCCAGTTGGGCCTGGGGTTGACCTGTCCGCTGTTGTACTGGTCGACGTAAGCTCGGAGCATGTTGGAGACGCCGTGAGTCTCGACGCCTCGCAGGTCGGTCATGGTCAGCACGTCGGCGGCTTCGTTGGCGTCTTCGCCAGACACTCCCATCTTCTCGAAGATGGCTGAGACAACCTCGCGTAGCGATTCAACTGACACTCGAGTTGCGTCTTCCGGTTTTGGCTTGAAACGTTCTAGCATACTTTTTCTGTTTCCTTATTAATGATTGTCGGCATGATCCGACGTGACCCTCTGGTTGTTACAGGTTGAATTGAGGGACGAGGTAGTCATCGTCTTTAGTGTACACCTGAAGACGGCAGCGGATTCCATCGGAAATGATGATGTGGCCCGCATCGTCGATAATGATTCCGCCGGGACGTTGAAAAAGGCCAAGCTCGACCATATCCGTCGGATCAACCCTCTGGAACGCCGCTCGATAGTCTGCGTTGGAATCCAAGAATTCCTGCGCCCACTTCGAGAATCCCCGGGCGTCGCCGTTCAGGCTGGTAATAATGTCGCCGTCGGGGTAGTAAATCTGAACCCGGTTGTTTCCCCAGTCGGCGACGTAAACGTCTCCATCTTTGTCCACAGCAACATCCGCCGGGTGACTGAGTTGGCCTCCGTCGTCGATCAGCGATCCGAAGCGCATCAAGTATTCCCCCTCTGCGGAGAATTTCTGAACTCGGTCGTTGCCCCAGTCAGTGACATACACATCGCCAGCAGAATCTGTCGTTATGCCCCATGGTCTATTGAATTCGCCTTCGCCATCCCCTGGCGACCCCCAACTCGAAATGAAATTGCCATCCTTCGTGAATTTCTGAACTCTGCCATTCAGGCTGTCTACCACCAAGAGGTTCTCGTCGCTGTCGAAAGCGAGACCCGAAGGGCTGTTCAGTTGGCCTTCGTTTGACCCTTCTTCGCCCCACTGAGCGATGCGTTCTCCGTCGGGCGTGTAGACCGCGACGTAATGGTCGTGACCATCGGAGCAATAGAGGTTTCCTTCGCCGTCCAGCGCAAGACCTTCGGGCCATGAGAACTCGTCCTCGGCGAACTCCCCCAGGAACTCCTCCTCCATGTTCAACACGGTTATGGCGCATCCGGGTCGCGCCCCACTGTTCAACACATACATGGTTCCATCGGGCGCGGAAGCAACAGATGTTGGATGCCAAAGCCCTCTGCCTCGGACACTCAAGAAGCCGATGATTTTATCGAAATGCCATGTTCGACCAGCGACGGTCCTGGTTGCCATTGTTGACCCTCCAATTGCTGCCTCGTAATGAGGTCACGCGGCGACGAATCCCGGCTTCTCGAAGTGACCGTTGACTATTGGCACGGCATCCAGGCCCAGCCAGTCCTCCAAGATCGTCGAGTAAACGCCTCGGAAGTCCAGATTGGGAGCGAGGTCTCCCTGCTCGAGGGCTTCTGATCGCGTCTGTGGATACTCAGAGTGCATCCCGCCTGCCACCGAAGGTCCGATGGCGAAGCATGCGCCTGCCGCTCCGTGGTCGGTGCCGGAGCCGTTGTCACGAACGCGCCGTCCGAATTCGGAGAACAGGAACATCAGTACGTTGTCATCGGCGTCGTGTTCTCGCAGATCTGCCCAGAAGTCGGAAATCGCGTTGGACACTTCAGTCCACAGCTTGTCGAAAACGGCCGGCTGAGACGCATGGGTGTCGAAGCTGCCGTGCTGAGTGTAGAAAACGCGCGTGCCGACGTCGGCGGTGTGGATCATCGCGACGTCGCGCAAACTTTTGGCAATCGCATCAGAGGCGTACTCAATGCTGGAGGAGTAGCGGCTAAGCCCTTCCTTCAGAATATCGGCGCCCTTCATCGCGTCCAGGCCAGTTCGCCCGAGGTACTCTTTCACGGCGCCGGTCCCGATAGCCTGACCGTACATATTGCTGAAGCGTTCAAGAATCTTGGTCCGTCGAGCCTCTTCCTCGATATTAGTGAGGAGGCCGTAGGTGGAGAGGTCCGCGACCGAGGCCACAGAGACGCCTGGAACGACCAGCGCGCGAGGAAGCGCCTGGCCGATATTGACGCCGGTGACAGGGTTTTCGCCCCTGGGGTCAAGGTCCCTTATTATGCGACCAACCCAACCCTCAGTGCCAACAATGTCAGGCTCACAGGTATGCCAGATGTCCATCGAGCGAAAGTGCGACCTGGGCGAGTTTTGGTAACCCACACCGTGGATTATGGCCATGTCCCCCTGCTGGTATATCTCCTGGAGAGGGCCCATAGTCGGGTGAAGGCCCAGTTTGTCGTCCAACCTGAGAACGTCGTCTTGGGCAATTTGCAACGCCGAGCGTCGGTTGTCGTAGTAGTTGGAATCGGTGTAAGGGATCACCGAGTTGAAATAGTCATTGCCTCCAGTCAACTGGAGCACGACCACAACCGGTGGGGTTTCTATTGAGGTCATCGCATATTCCTCTCAGGTGAGGGCGTCAGCCAGCGCCTATCCGAACTGATACTCAACCGTGGCCGCGATCAGCGCGAGCATGTCTCCGACTCTCCGCGATAGCTCGGCATACTCAACGTCGGTGGCGTAGGAGATCGGCCCTTCGTCTTCGGCGTGGGCGAGAAGCTCGCCGCGAGTATCGTCTGAAATCTCTAATGGTCCGATAAGCTCGACGCACCGATCAACCAACGCATCGGGCGTGATCTGTGCGCCGTTCTTGGCAACCCGTCGGACGATGCTCTGGACGCCGGGAAGATCAAGGTTGCTGACATGGTCGGCCACGAAGTTGATGCGCTTGACCACCGAGCCGCTGTTGATCCAGTCTCTGCCAGTCTGCCAGCCTTCGACACTGGGCGGGTCGTGAAGGCTCTGGCCCATGTAATTCGTCTGCTGGCCCATCTCCATTAGGCGTTTGTCCGGGCCTTTCATATCCCCAGTGAGCCGGAGAGTGCCGACCACAACCTCGGCGGGGCTCTTGACTTTTTGATACATCGCCTCTTTGAAGAAGTCGGACAGGAAAATCGCCTTCAACACGGGCTTCAGTTCGAATCCTGAATCAACGAATATCTTCGAGAGGTAGTCAATCGCATCCGGGTCCCTGGGAGGCTCGATGTCCCATGCGGGAACCTGGGCCTCATCCGCAACGAAGAAGTTGTACAGATGCCGGGTGACGAACCTCGCGCATGCGGGCTGCTGGAGGATGATGTCGATAATGTCTTCGCCATCAAAATTGCCCGTATGACCGAGGAATGTCTTCTGTCCGAAATCGTGCTCTTCTGGCCGGAATGCGTAGCTCCAGGAGAATCGGTGGTACGGCTGTCGAGGAATCTTGGCGTTGATCGTCCAGCCAGTGAACGCGCGAGCGCACTCGAAGACGTCCTCTTCAGTGTAGTTGCCGACCCCAAGGGAGAACAGTTCCAGAAGCTCCCGACCCCAATTCTCGTTGGGAGCGCGCTTGTGGTTCTCGTTGTTGTCCAGCCAGAAGATCATGGCGGGATTTTGAGCTACACGGATTAGCAGGTCCCGATAGTTGCCCATGCCGTGTTTTCTGAACATCTGCACCTGGGCGGTCAGGTGGTTGTCGTTGTCCACCTTGGAGTTGCCTGTCGCGAACACCTGATGCCAGAACAGGGTCGTTTTTTCTTCGAGGTGGCGGTGGGTGTTCACCATGTTGTACAGCCAGTTGGCGGCGCCGGGCATCGGATTCGGGCCACCTGTCTCAGTCGCTGGAATGTAGCGGTAAAGCAGGAGATCGTCGGCTGGCGGGATGTCATCAGTAGGGTTGACCAACTGCTCGACCGTCTCTTCATATCCCTGGTCCACGAGGCGTTCAAGCTCATCGCGGTCGGCTCCGAATCCCGCTCTCCGCATGAGGTGAGCCATCAATGCGATATCTTCGTGGCGTTCCATGAAAAACCTCCCACAATGTAACAGGGCCGATGAGCATTTATTCTACCCCATATGAAGTTCCGGCGCCTGAAAATCAATCGTTGCGAGCGCCTCCGCCCTGCCGCAGTTGGCTGGGCAGTCGAGGACGACGAATGCCACAGACGTAGAAGCCGGGAAGTGGGTAAATATCCAACGTGAAGGCTTATTGCAACACTCGCCTGCGTCTCATTCTTGCCAACAACAACCCGATTAGTTCCATAAACAACGCGATCAACGTCCAACTGGATACCGACGGAACAGGCGTTGGTGTCGGAGTCGGTGGTACCACGATGTCGAATGGTGCGCTGGAGGTGTCTGTCAGCCCATGCGCTGAAGCGATCAGCGTAAATCCTGAGCCAGGGCTGTCGAGTGACACGGCTGGGAACGAAGCGCCCTTGTTTGCTGTGGTCCTTGACGCGGTTCCCACCAAATTCGCGCCTGTGGGTTATTTCCAATGATCAGGTTCACGGTGGGCGTGGCCGTTGTCACGGTGTTGCCCACAGAATCCTGCACGTCGACCTCCACAGCAGGCGCGATTGCAGTATTGGTGACGCCGTTGGAGGGTTGAACGGTGAAGGCCAGCTTCGAAGAAGTCCCGACGCTGATAGTGAATTGCGGGCTCGTGGTGGACAGAGCGTCGAGCGTCAGGGCCACCCGAGTGTCTCAGCGCCGGGTTTTTCGATCTTAAGTCCTGAGAATGTGGCGACGCCGTTGACGGCGGATGCAGTGGTCGTGCCGAGCACAACGCCTGAGCCTGGGTTGGCTTTGATTGCCAGCGTGATCGTGTTTGTCGCCGTCGTGATTCTCGTGCCTGAGGCGTTGTGCGCTTCAACCTGAATAACCGGCGAGAACGCGTCGCCAGCCGCTAAGTTTGAAGGCTGGACGCTGAATGCCAGCGTCTGTTCCAGCGGCGGGCACGACTTCAGGACCGCCAGCGGGTTAGATGGTTCGAACCGGGCGCCCTGGTTGCGGAACTCTGGCGACTCTATGTGCGCCCGGTACTCATCGAAAAGTTTGGTTAGATCTGAGCTAGCCTTCGCGTTCGGGTCTTTAGTAGGCGTCCCGAGTAGGCGTCCCGCCGTCTGCCATAACCGAACCCGTTGGTAGAACGATTGCGAAAATCGCCGTAGCGGCGAACGCAGACCCTAGAACAAAGACCGACCTAAGTAACATGCGCATGGGATGCCATCACTATAAACTGCCAAAATTGTCAACGCCCCGAACCTTAACGCCCACAATCGGTTCAGTCAAAGAATCTGAGAGATTGCACGAACGACGCTCTCGACATATCCGGTTGGCGGCAAAAACACGCCCCACCGAAGACCGTCCAGGCGGATTGCGAGTCTAGTCTCTAGGTGACTCCGCCGCGGCGTTGCGCCCGGAGATTCGACCGAATGCCAGGCACTCACCGATGTTGCCCGTGCCCTGGTAGAGGTAGCTATAGATTGAGCCAAGTTCGCCGGAGCTGTACAGTCTGGGTATCGGGCTGTTGTCGGGCCGCACGATCTGGCCCCTCTCATTGCGCCTGGGTCCGCCCTGGGTGTTCAGCATCGACGGGGATAGCTCGATGCCAAAGAAAGGTCCGGTTTCAATGGGAGACATCATCAAGCTCCGCCCATGATCGAGGTCTGCTCCCGACAAACAAATACCATTCCATCTGCTGACTGTGTCGATCAGGTTGGTCGATTCCAGGTTCAGACTGCGAGCCAGGGATAAAATATTTTCGGCCTTCGTTATCCATCCCTTATCCAACTCGACGACGTTATCATCGCTCCATTCATATTGATCGACGATACGGTTCCAACCGCTGCGAGATTCTTTGTCATAAAGCGGCCCAGCCGAGAACAGCGCGTGATCGAATATCATGAACATCGGACACGGAGTTCGCAACGGGTCCCATTGGCCATTTTGCTCTACTTTGCCGTGGGACGTCTTCAGTTTTTCGTCCGTGAATCTCGTCGCGTCTGGGCCCACGACGATCATTCCGCCAGGCAGTTCGCTGCCAAAGTGTAGCGGGAGCATCGAAAACGTCGTCCTAAATTCGGGGGCTTTGAGCGCCATAGATGGGCCTGCGTAGTTGTTCATGTGCCAGAGATCGGCGCCCACAGCCATCGCCATCCGTATACCATCCCCCTCGTTGTAGGGCGTGCCGGAGGTGTAGCAATAGGGCACCCCTGGCAGATAATTCCTGATCATCTCCTGGTTGTTCTCGAATCCTCCGCAGGTCAGGACGACCGCCCTGGACGCCTCAACGTTGATCGATATGCCATCTCGTTCCGCCTGAACGCCTAGAATCTCTTTCGAAACGCCGTCCTGTACAAGCTCAACGCCGGGAGTATCGTACAGAATCTGGATGTCCCGATCTTTGACCGCTCTGTCAAACATCATCCAGGTGTGGGAGTAGCCCAGAGTATCGCCGTGATGAAACTTGTGGACGCTGTCCGACCCTGGTAGCTCAGGATACTCGACGCCTATGGGCGGATGTTGATGTTCCTGGGGATCGCCTCCTATGTTTTCGACCCATTCGTTGTTCTTGCCCATCTCATCGGCCCACACACGGATCATAGATTCAGGCACAGTGTACGGCCCGCACAGCGCAGTGAGATACGCGGCGGCTTTTTCTGGGGATGAAGTGTTAAGGTAACCCTGAGCCGCAACGCGGGTGTTCCCGCCCTCCTGCCCTTTTGGCGCCTTTTCCAGTATCAAAACCCTGGCTCCCAGGTCATGGGCCGTGATCGCTGTCGCCGCGCCTGCTGCGCCGAAGCCGACCACGACCACATCTGCCTGCATATCCCATTCAGTATTGTCCTTAGGCTGAAATGCCATATTCTCCCCTCGGGCTTGAGCCCCTGTTTAATCAGGGTGCATTATCCCATGAGGTTGCCGATTCATCCAGACAATAACGGTCGCATGATCGTCGCCACTGGAATTGCAGATGACAGCATCACGGAACGTCCGAATTTGTAAACGGTTATGATAAAGTAGCGGCGGCGCAAATCGCCAAGGATATTCAACTTGGAAGAGACCAAGCAACCAATGACCAGCAACCAGAGCAACCCTGACGCTCCCAGCGTCTTCAAAAACCACTAATGGCGCCGAACTCCGAGCCTCAACTTTCTGGACTTCGAGTAATCGACCTCGCAGGCGAATCTGGATTGTTCGTTGGCCGTCAGCTAGGCGAACTCGGAGCAGACGTGATCCGAGTCGAGCCACCTGAGGGCGATGCCTCACGCCTACGCAAACCGTATCTCGAAGGCGAGGTTGGTATCGAGCGCAGCCTCTACCATCTCCACTTCAACGCCAACAAGCGAGGGGTGACGCTCGATATTCACTGCCCCGAAGGCCGCGAGAGATTGCTTAGTCTCGTCGAAACGTCGGATATTCTCGTCGAAACAGCGGCGCCGGGCGAGATGGACGAATTGGGCATCGGCTACGACGACTTGAAAACTCTCAACCCCGGCCTGCTTTACGTCACCATCACGCCATTTGGTCAAAAAGGCCCACTGCGCAACTATCGGGGAAACGACCTCATCGGCGTTGCGACCAGTGGTCTCATGTACATTAACGGATTCCCCGAAGACCCGCCCAACCAACCAGGGGCCGAACAGGGGTACCATATGGCATCTCTCGTCGCCGTGTCAGGAACTTTGACGGCTCTGGTTGCCAGAGACCGCGACCCGACCCACAAAGGTTTCCGCATCGACGTCTCGATGCAGGAAGCCGCGTCGATGGCGACGCTGCAAACTGCCAACGCCAACATTTTCACCTGGCACGGGCAGATTCCCAAGCGCATAGGGCTCAAGACGATGGCCGGCGGTCGTAGCCTCTACCAGTGCCTCGACGGGAAATGGATCAGCTTTACAGTGCCACTGGGAACGCCTCCGCTCTGGGCCGCTTTCGTGCGCTGGCTTGAGGAGGAAGGTCTCGACGAGCCATTCTCAGGCGATGATTGGAACGACGCAGGTTATCGCTCCGAGCGCGCCAGCGTCATCACAGCCGCCATCACTGCTCTGACATCGCGCTACGACCGCGCCCACATATTCCACGAGGGCCAACGACGCCGGATGCTAGTCATGCCGGTAAACGATGCCCGCGACCTGACCGAAGATGACCATCTTCGAGAGCGCCTCTTCTTCTCAGCAACCAACCACCCTCACCTCGGACAGTTAATTACCGATGTGGCGCCGCCTTACCGATTCAGCGCAACTCCGATCTCAGCGCGCCGCGCCGCGCCAAAGCTGGGAGAACACAATCAGGAGGTCTTCAGCCAATTGGCCGATCGCGAACCTCGCAAATCTCCCAACCCGCCTTCGACTGCAAACCGCGGGCTCCCGCTTGACGGCATCCGCGTCGCCGATTTCGGCTGGATGATTGCCGGACCGGCGACATCAAGAATCCTCGCCGACTTTGGCGCGGAGGTTATCAAGATCGAATCGCAGGCGCGGCTCGACAACATCAGGGCCATCGGCATTCAACCTCCAGGGCCGGGCGCCATCGACACCAACGCCGTTTTCAACGATGTGAATACCAGCAAACGCTCGGTCACGCTCAATATGAATCATCCGAGAGCAATCGAACTGGTTAAAGAAATCGTCCGACAGTCCGACTTTGTGACCAACAACTTCACTCCCGAACGCATGGCCCGTTGGGGGCTGGGATACGACGAGATTCGCCGCGTCAAACCCGACATCATCATGCTAAATATGCCGGTGATGGGGTCAAGTGGACCATATAAAGACTACGGTTCCTATGGCAACGGCGTGATCGCTTACAGCGGCATGAGCATGAGCATGGGCTTCCCAGACAGGCCACCGACGGGAATGGCCGCGCTATATTCCGACTTTTCTGCTCCTTATTTCGGCGTTTCTGCGATGATGGCGGCGCTCTATCACCGCGACCGCACCGGGCAGGGACAGTTCATCGACCTTTCTCAATCAGAGACGACAATCAATCTACTCGGAACCGACATTCTGGAATACACGGCCAACGGCGCTATTCCTCCCAGACAGGGCAACCGCTCGCGCGATTATTGCCCCCACGGCGCCTACCCCTGTGCCGGAGACGACCGCTGGTGCGCCATCGCTGTATCGAACGACGAGGAATGGGGCCAGTTGTGCAAGGCGATGGCTCGCCCAGAACTTGCAAGGGATGCTTGTTTCGCGACGGACGAAGCACGGCGCGAGCATGAGGACGAGCTGGACGAATTGATCTCGTCCTGGACTCGCCAGCGTGATGCCTGGGATGTGATGCGCACACTCCAGAATCAAGGCGTCATGGCCGGAGTCGTGTCGGACCTTGAGGACATGACCACCCGCGACCCGTGGCTGCCGGGCAACCACCTTGTCCCGCTGTCGCGAGACGACGAGGACATAACATTCGCGACCCACGCCCAGCCAGCTCACCTGGAGGGAGTCTCCCCAACATTACGACGCGCGCCGCGCCTGGGCGAGTACAACGAAGAAGTATTCAAGGAGTTGCTGGGCATCTCAGGCGACGAGTTCGTGCAACTGTTAATTGATGAAGCGATCTACTGAGGGCAAGCCATTTTCGCTCTTCTTAATTGTCAACACGACAGAGAATACTTTGCGCCTTTGGCTTGGATAGGCTTATTATTGGGATCGCCCAGACGGTTAGGCTTAGACACTCCTTTAACGATTAATCGCGTCACCCAGAAAGGCACACCAATATGAAGTACGCCATCAACCACGTCCATATTCGAGCAGCCGACCCGCGCAAGACAGCAGCCTGGTACGTCGAATACTTCGACGCCGCAATACGGTCAGATCGAGAGGTCATGCCCGGCACGATCACCGTGAGCTTGGAAGTCGGAGGGCCGGTTCGGCTCAACATCTCCTCGCAACCCGAAGGATCTTCAGACGAGAGGGGAAGCGCCGAGTTAAACCGACTGGGGCTGGAGCATTTCGGGTTCGATGTGTCTGACCTGGAGGAGGAATTGAACAGGTTGGGGAACGCCGGCATCCGGGTGGTGTTGCCGCTCACAGAAGTTGTCGGCGGAGCCAAACTGGCATACGTCGAAGGGCCAGACGATGTCCTAATAGAACTGGTGCAACCTCCCGCATAATCTTTCAAATACCGTTAACCAAAATATCGAACCCGAAGGGAGATTGCATTGAAAGTTGTTGAACTCAAGACAATGGTTGTCGAGAACGAGGAGCCGTACATTGGTGGCAAATGGCTGTTGTTTCTGGAACTAATCACCGACGAAGGGATTAGCGGCCTCGGCGAGCGGATAACCGGAGGCTCTTACTCCCGCGACCTCGGCGCTCTGCAATCGCAGGTCAAATTGATAGAGGAGTTGGTGGGCCAGTATGTGATCGGCGAGGACCCAACGAGAATCGAACGCATATGGGATAGGATGTATGCTTCTCGCCACGACTTCCGCCACCCTAGTCTCTATGCGACACCGGTAATCTCTGCCATCGACATGGCGCTATGGGACATTGTCGGGAAGGCAGCGAACCAGCCGATCTACAATCTTCTGGGCGGCATGTACCACGAGAAACTTCGCGCCTACGCATACATGCCCAGCGGGGACTATCGAGCCAATCCTGAACTTGCCGGAGAGGCCGCGATACAGCTTCTGGAAGAGGGCAATTCTGCCTGCAAGCTCGACCCGTTCATGCCCATGTACCCGATACCTAGAGATATTCCGATATGGGAGATCGAAGCGGCCGCGAAGATCTTCGAGAGCATCAGGAACGCGGTGGGCAACAAGCTGGAGGTGGGAATCGGAACCCACGGCCAGCTAACGACATTCAGCGCGATCCGAGTCGCCGACTATTTGGAGCCATACCATCCCTACTGGTTCGAGGAGCCTGTCCCGCCTGAGAATATCGACGAGATGGCCCGCGTCGCCGCCCATACCAGCATTCCCATAGCCACTGGCGAGCGACTGGTGACTAAGTACGAGTTCTCGCAGGTGCTGGAAAAGCAAGCGGCCCAGATCATCCAACTCGATGTCGGACAGTGCGGCGGAATCACCGAGGCGAAGAAGATCGCCAGCATCGCCGAGGCCCACTACGCTATGATCGCGCCCCACATGTACTGCGGGCCGATTGCCGCCGCCGCCGCGATCCAGGTCGACACCTGCTCACCCAACTTCCTCATCCAAGAGGCGAACCAGGGGCCGCTCCACAAGACAATCTTCAAAGAACCGCTTGTGTTTGAGAACGGCTACATCATTCCGCCAACCGGCCCAGGCCTCGGAGTCGAGTTTGACGAAGACGTGCTGAAAGCGCATTTAATCGAGTAGGCGTTAGCAGAGGAACCGGCCAAAAAAATAGGGGAGAAAACCTTGGAAGGCAAATTGCGAGTCGGAGTCATCGGCTGTGGAGAAATATCCAGCAACCACGTTCTTGGGTATCTGAACTCAGCGAGGTACGAAATCGTCGCTCTCGCCGATCTGAGCGAACAGGCAATGCACGATTTCGATAAGCAATTCTCCGAACATGACGACTACAAGCCTGAGCATTTCACTGACGCCCGCGAGATGCTCGAAAAGTCGGAGCTAGACGTCGTGTCGGTGGGAGTCTGGGACATGGGCCATGCTCCTATGACCATCGCCGCCGCTGCGTCCGGCGTCAAGGCTATCCTCTGCGAGAAGCCGATGTCCGATACCACAGGGTCCGCCGCCGACATGATGCTTGTCTGCCGACGCAACGGCGTGAAGCTCGCAATCGGCCATCAGCGCAGATTCCTGCCCGCATACAATCTCGCAAAGCAGATGATAGGGGATGGCGAGATCGGCGAACCCAGGCTGATAACCACTGCGGCCCGTGACGGACTGCCAAACTACTCGTCCCATCTGGCCGACATGTACCGTTACCTTCTCGGCGACCCGGAATGCGTGTGGGTCATGGGAAACGTGGAGCGCGAGACGGACCAGTGGGCGCGGGCGATCCCCATCGAGGACAAGGCGTTCGCGGTGTTCGGTTTCGACAACGGCGCCCAGGCGATGATCCTCTCAGGGCTGACATCTGAACACGGGTTTGGAGCGCGAATATACGGCAGCGACGGCATGATCGAACTTTCCGTGGATGACCTGAAGATCATGAACTCGAAGTCAGACGGCTGGCAGGAACACAAGCCAGACGGCGACTTCGCAAAATACGGATTCGACAATTTCGAGATGATCGAGGCCGGAGCCGCCCAGGCTCGCGAATTCGCCAGATGGATCACAGGAGAAATCGAGGAATACCGAGGGGTCGCCACCAACGGGTACAAAGCACTGGAGATGGTCCACGCCGTCTACGAGTCGGCGCGGACTCATGCCCAGGTCGAGATGCCTCTCAAGACGAGAACCCACCCTCTAGCGGAGATGATTGACTCCGGCCACCTGCCGGTGCGCTATCCTGGTCGGTACGACATACGCAACCGGACACTGCGCGGCGAGAACACCACCCTCGACACCAAGAACGTGTAACCGAACGAGGCGCAGTTATCGTCATGACCAATCGCCTGCGCCGTTGGAGAAAATTGCATGCCTGAAAAACTCAAACTCCTCATTACCGGGTTGAACGGGGTCGTGAGAAGAGCCTCGTGTCGAAAGAAGAGGTCGAATTGCCAGAGTCTTGGGAGATGGTTGACGAATTTTCTGAGCTGAAGCCAATCACCCTCTACGGCGTTACCAAACTGTTTGACGAAGACCTTGGAAGGTACTGTGCGTTGACCACACCCGTGTCAGTCATCCATCTCAGGGTCAGCAACTGCACCCCGGTTGACTGGGCCCTTCCGGGACGGTCTTAGGCCAACTGGGACAGCTACCAGGATTTGCAGCAGTTGACGGTCAAAATTATCGAGGCGCCAGCCGACCTCAAGTTCGACATCTTCTGGGCCACTTCGGATAACGCGAAACTGTTCCGAGACAACCGATACGCTAAAGAAGTCCTCGGGTACGCCCCGCAGGATGGCGTTCTTTAAGCTACCCCCAAGGCAACTGCCTTTATCAAAGGAGCTTGTCCAACAGCGCCATCATTTCGGCGTCCCCTCCTGCTGGCAGCATGTCACCCAAAACAGGGTTCGACGCTGCGAGCCTGTTCACCACCTCGGTATTGGCGGCGCCGATCTTTTCTCTTATGTCAGTGACCATATGGTCTCTTAAGCGATTGCGTGCTCGTGAATCATCGTCATGCCCAAAATAAATCCAGCCAGCATGTCCCAGCCAGAGGAGTGACCGATTGCGACCACAAGCCGTACGCAGTCGAGAATTTTGCATATTGGCCTGCCGGTTAGCATCGCTTCCACCAGGTCATGAAACGGCAACGGCCCCTGCCCTATCGTGAAGTCTGTCAGAATCGCATAGCTTATCTGATTGGTCTGCGACGAAGCATATTCCAACAGGTTGCCAATCGAATCCGTGTCGTGTCTAAATTGGGAAGGATAAGCCGAGTTCAGATGCCACAGGGCAAACAGCATGCCTCCCAGGAAATCGTCACCCGAAGGAGTCAGCCCTGGTCCCAGCCCTATCAGTGGTTTTCCAACCTCGATATCCAGACCGGGCGTCCTATAATTGGAAGATTGTGCCAGCGTTCTTACGCAGTCGCTGGCGACCCGAAGGAACGTCTTCTCATATGCCCGAACGCTGTCGTGCGCCCCTTCTGCTTTATCCTGACCATGAATCATCTTGAGAGTCAGGCCCAGATTCTGGCCGCTATGGATATCCATAACGCCTCGCAGAATTGAAGCGACGTCCAAATCGTCTGATGGGATGACATCGTAGCTGTCTGGGCCTCGACCGTGCCAAACTGAAGCGTCCGAAAACTCGACAATCGTGCCGTCACTGAAGCTCAATTTTTTGCCGTCGCTCCACACTGCTGATCTGGTCGGGATTTTCGATGTTTCCAGGTTCGCCGAGAGAAATCTGGTTTGGGCAGGTTGACCGCTGCGGGCTAGCGCGACAATTTGACCTTGTTCGCCCCTGATATATAGCGCTTTGCTGCCAGACGCTATGACTCGCCCTGTGAAGCCGTCGGCCAAAATGACGGAGGCCTTGGCCCCGATCAGGTCGGCTTTCATCCGTGCGGGGTTGCTCCCCGAAATCAACCGAGAGGAGTCAACATTGGTGAGGTGTAGTGTTGAAGGTGACATCTTCCGTCCGATCAGGGCGTGGGCATTTCTGTGACCGATTCCAACGCAGACGACGGCGCAAGGATCACGCCATCGTCGAATGGAGCGCCCACGAACTGAGCGCCGACGGGTAACCTCTCCGAAGTGAGGCCGGCAGGGACCGAGATCACCGGGAAGCCGATGGATGACCAGGGGATGCAGTTTCGAGACAGGATTATCAGGTACTGGTCGCTTTCCTCGACTTTTGGCGCCGTGACCAGCGCGGTTGGCATCAACAGCGCGTCAAAGTCGTTCAGATGAGCGGCCATCCTCTCCAGGAACTCCGACCTGAACCGCTGGACGTTCTGGTAGTCCACGGCAGGCACCTTCGACGCCTCGTCCAACTGCTCGAAAACCGGAGTTGTGTACAGCGGTCCAGCGTTCTCAAACGATTGGTGGAACGCCGCTGACGCCACGCGGCCGATGGCCAGTACGAGGCTCGTCCCCAGACGAAAGTCCTCGTCGGAAGGGCCATTAGTTTCGACAATCTCGACGCCGAGCTTCTCTTGGGAGAGGATCAAGTCCGAGGCTCCAACCTCTGTGACCGTATTCGATGTCCTGTTTTTGGCAATCGCCAATTCCGTACGTCGCATGAAGCTAATCTAAAGAAGGCTATGCCCTGCGTGTTGCCTACGTGTTTCATCATTGTTACAAAGATGTAACATGTACCGGTAGCATTTTCATTCCCTAGAAAACAGGAGAAATTTCGATCATGACAAATGACGCTCTACGCACGCTTTTGCCGATCGCAGGCTGGGCCGAAGACCGCGCCAGCGAGGTTGAAATAACAGGCGATTCCGACCCGATATTGCCGACGCCATTTCTCATCGGCGAAACCAGCGCTGCCGCGTTATCAGCGGTGGGCCTTGCGGTCTCCGATTTGTGGGATTTGCGAACCGGGCGTCGTCAGGAAATAGCAGTCGACACTCGGCAGGCAACAGCGTCGCTACGCAGTGGCCATTACATGCAGATGGACGGAGCGCCTGTTTCGTCTGACCGCAATCCCATGATGGGCGTCTATCCAGCAATGAACGGTCGCTGGAGCTATCTCCATTGCAATTTCCCAAACCATCGCGCCGCCGCCCTGAGTGTGCTTGGCGTGGAGGAAGACCGCGAGGCCATGGCCCGGGCGGTCGCCAAATGGGACGCCCTAGAACTTGAGGAAGCGATAATCGCTGCCAACGGCGCGGGAGGCATGGTCCGGACGATGGACGAGTGGGCACAGCACCCACAGGGCGTAGCAGTCGCATCACTGCCTCTACTGGAGATCGTCAAGATTGGCGATAGCCCTTCTGAAAAGCTGCCTGACGGTGACAGGCCGTTGTCGGGCATCCGCGTCCTAGACCTGACGCGAGTTCTGGCAGGCCCGACCTGCGCTCGCACGCTGGCTGAACACGGCGCCGACGTCTTGAAAGTGACCGGAGCCCACCTGCCGAGTATCGGCCACCAGGAATACGACACCGGCCACGGCAAGCTATCGACTCACCTTGATCTGCGTGAGCCGTATGACCTCGAAATAATGCGCGGTCTGGTTCGAGAGGCCGACGTGTTCTCGCAGGGCTACCGACCTGGGACTCTCGCCAAGCGGGGACTCTCACCAGAGGCGTTGGCGGAAATCCGGCCTGGGATCGTGTACGTGTCCCTGTCGGCATTCAGCCACGTAGGGCCGTGGGCGTCGCGTCGCGGATTCGACACGGTAGTGCAGACCGTCAGCGGCATCACCAACCGACAGGGAGAGTTATTCATCGGCGATTCGCCGGGGCCACAATTCTACCCCGTGTCCGCGATCGACTATCTGACCGGCTACCTGATGGCGTTCGGCGCCCTGGTGGCTCTCGCCCGGCGCACAACTGAGGGTGGAAGTTGGCTGGTGCGTGTTTCTCTAGCACAGATCGGACGTTGGCTCGTCGAACGCGGCCAAACGCCGGAAACCAAGCTTCATGACATCCCAGAACAGTTCACGCCAGAAGAGTTGAAGCGCTGGTCGATGACAAGTGACACGCCCATGGGCAAATTGGGCCATCTTGGGCCAGTCGTGCGATTATCCGAGACGCCGCCCCACTGGTCTCGGACCTCGGTGCCTCTGGGCTACAACGAACCGGTATGGCCGGACAGAGCCAAGTAATCATGGCGAGCGCCGAGGATAGCGGCAGCGGCAATGCCCCCGGCGAACATTCCCTGGAGCCCCTCGGAGCGGAAGTCAAGCAGTACCTTGCTGTAGTCACAGGTTACCTGCCAGGCGCTGAAGTGGTTGGTGGACCGAGCCTATCCTCATGCTGAGGTGATTCGCGCTAATAGGGTTAATTTAGCCTTGGCCGTGTCACCAATCGATCAGATGGTTCCGGTAGATACTCAGTCTTCTTTTCGGCATGAATCTGGGCAATCTCGCATTAATGCCTAACTCTGTGTGGAGGACTCGTCGTTGAAGACCGACGTGCCGTCAATCGCCAGGGCGGCACAATCTGCTTCTGAATATCCAAGCAGGTTAACCAGGACATGCTTGCTATCCTGGCCCAATATCGGCCCCGCTTTCCATTCAGACTTATCGAGAATGTTTCCACGTATGGATTGCCCATCGTAACGTTTCAGGCCATTCTCGCCCTCGTCAATGTCCGCGAAGAAGTCGTTGGCTGCCAGATGTGGGTCATTCAGCAACTCCTGGTTGTTGGAAACTCTACCCGCCCGGACTCCGGCCTCTTGCAACTGGGTCATGATACTGACTGTGTCTCGGCTCTTGGCCCAATCAGAGATCACCGCATCGATGTCCTCTTCGAAACGCTTCCTGCCGTCCTGGGTTGAGAATCGGGAGTCGGACAACCTGTCACCGCCGATAACGGAGCATAGAGCCTGCCATTCGTCATTGGTTGTCACTGAAATCGCGACCCAGTTGTCATCGCCATCAGCCCTGTTGACTCCGTGGGGGGCGTGGTCAGGGTGCTCGTTTCCTCGCTCTGTGGGCAGGTAAGATATAGCAGAGTTTGCGACCAGATACTCGCCGATCATGCACACCGGACTGTCTGCCAGCGCCAGGTCTATGTACTGGCCCTTCCCGGTCGCTCGGCTCCTTCTCAGATACGTCAAGACGACACCGACCGAGTTCAGTCCCGATACCGGATCAGCGTAGGACATCCCGGTTTGAATCGGCCTGTCCGTTGTGTAACCGAGCATGGACACGACACCTGACGCGGCTTCCGCTGTTGAGCCGAAGGCCGGAAATTCCGCATACGGCCCTTCGGCCCCGTAGCCGGGCATAGCGCACATGACGATGGAGGGGTTCGCTTTCATGATCTCGTCGTAGGTGAGGTTGAGATTGGGCATGACCCTGGGACGGAAATTCTCAATCACAACGTCTGATATGGTCACAAGCTCTAGGAAGATTCGCCGTCCGACCTCCGTATCCAGACGCAGGCCCAGGCTAGACTTGTTGCGGTTCAGTTTCCCGTAAAGACCGCCCATTCTGTCAGCAGGGAGTCGGGGATCGCTGACCTTTATGACTTCGGCCCCGAAATCTCCGAGAATCCTTGTGCCTAGAGGCCCCGCCCAGACCCTGGTAAGATCGACTACTCGAACGCCTTTGAGCGCTCCGCTGGATCGGATGGTTGTGCTCTTTTTTCCGTTCATCGGCCAAGTATTTCTTCGGTGTGTTCTCCTAGCAGGGGCGCTCGTTTGAATTCTTGCAGTGGGTCTGATGTGACGAATGGAAGCGTCGGGTACTTGGCCGTCCCGGCGACGGGATGGTGAATATCCTGAAATAACCCTCTTTGGTTGAATTGTGGATCTGCAAGCACTTCGTGGAGTTCCATAATTGGCGCGACCGGCAGCATCCAGTTTCTAGAAGCGTCCAGAAAAACTTCCTCTCTGGTTCTGCCTTTCATCCACTCCGTCATTATTTCATCCACTTCGCATCTCAACTCGGCAATTTCATCAAGATTATCTAAATCTAAATTCTCGCTCAAGTCTCGGCGACCTAGCATCAGGCATAGCTGTTCCCAAATTGCGACGCTGCCCCCACCGAAAGTCACATACCCATCATCGGCTGGCAGCGTTGAAACGCCCGGCGGGAATCCTCGCCTTGAAAGCGATGATTGTCTGTGTCCGTTCCGCACCCTGACCGCGCCATCCATCTCCAAGGCGATCTGGTGCAGGTTGGCCAGAGTTTCCAGCATGGTCACTTCAACGAACTGCCCCAGGCCGTCTATGTCTCGTTCAAAGAGGGCCATTTGAACGGCGTTGTGGGCGTTCAATCCAGCCAGATAATCCGGCTGGTGTCCGGGGAGCATAAGAGGCTCTTTCGATGGGTAGCCCATGATGGAGAGATAGCCACCCAGGGCCAGTTGGACGATGGGAGTGGACTTCCACCTCGCATACGGCCCAGACAGTCCAAAGGGGGTAACGCAGATTTCAACAAGTCCAGGGTTCTCGGAATTGAATTTTTCGGTGGATAGTCCGGCGCTCTCGCGGTAGTTCACGTCCCAGTCCTCAATGAGGACATCGGCTTTGGAGACCAGGGAGGTGAGGGTGTCTATTCCGGATTCGGTCTCCCAATCAATCAACACGCTCTTTTTGCCCGTATTGTTGTACAGGTAAAGGGCGCTGGATTCTGGGTGGTTATCGTCAGAAAGGAAGGGGGCGATCTTTCTCGACCAGTCTCCTTTAGGGGGCCGTTCGACCTTGATGACGTTTGCGCCTAGGGCGGCCAGCAACCTCCCGCAAAAGGGGCCGGCGACTCCCTGGGCGACTTCGACTACTTCAAGGCCACTGAGCGGCAGGTCATCTGCCTGCCGCTCGCGATTTTTAGTTGGATTCGGCATTAATAAACGAAACTCTTAAGGGCGCACGACGCGCTTTTCTCTCTGGGCGAGCTTTGCCAGCATCGGTTGGGCAAGTTTTACGAAGGTGCAGGCAAGGCGCCGAGTGTCTCTGGGGTCGATCAGGTCCACGACATCGCCCTTGTGGGCGGCTCTGAACGGAGACCTCATCTTTAGCAATCTGTTCTCAATCATCTCTCTATGGGCGTCCGGGTTTGGCGCGTTTTCGATCTCACGCCTGTAGGCTGCGGCAACACCACCCTCGATGGGGATGCCACCCCACTCTCCGGCGGGCCAGCCAAATCTGAGGTTCAATCCGTTGGGATGCCCCAGGCTATTGGGCGCGTCTGCCGCAACGCCATATGACTTTCGGACGTTGAACTCCACCTTTGGCACCTTCGCCTCTGCGCTGGCAATAAGCGCCCCAACGCCCCGCCTCATTGTGGCCTTGCGTTCTGCGTGGGAGCCAAGCATGAATCCGGGCATGTCCAGGAATATTACCACAGGCAGATTGAAGGCGTCGCAGAGGTCAACAAAATGCTCGTATTTGTCGGCGGCGTCGCCGTCCATGGCGCCGGCCATCTTGGTCGGATCGCTGCCGATAATGCCGACGCTGTAGCCATCGAGACGCGCAAAACCGGTGATTATCGCGCCTGCCCAGTGTCGTCGCATCTCGAAGAAATCGCCATTGTCCACCACCATCTCGATGAGCTTGCGTGAGTCATAGCTGCGCTTTCTGTTGGTAGGGATGATATTCAAAAGCCCCTCGGCCCTGCGGTCAGGCGGGTCTCCGGTCTCCACTCTGGGAGCGACGTCGTTGGTGGTGTTGGGCAGGAATGAGATGAATTTCTTGATCTGATTGAAAGCGTCCTCTTCGTCTTCGGCCTCGTTGTCCACCTGACCGCTCTCGTGAACGTGCATCATGTGCCCGCCCAGTTCCTCTTTGTCAAGTTGCTCGCCAATGGCACGCCGCACCACCGGAGGGCCGGATGGGAAAATTTGCGACTGGCCTTTTACCATCACGGTAAAGTGAGACAGGAGGGCGTGGGCCGCGGGCCATCCGGCCACGGCTCCCATAATCCCGGCCGCGCACGGCACCTGCCGGAGAACCTCGATATTGCGCCACCACATGCCCCCGTTAGGCAAACCCATATGCCCCGACGCCTCATCGGATTTCGAGCTGTGGCCAACGCCTTCGATTAGCTGAACGTAAGGTATACCGTACTGCACGGCCAGGGGCTGAACGAAGTCCGCCGGCACTTTATGAACATTGTGAGGGCTGCCGCCTGAGATTGTGAAGTCGTCGCCGCCGATGGCAACGGGCCGACCGTCGATTTCGCCAAGCCCCATCACGTAGCCGCCTGGGGAGAATTCGATGAGGTTTCCCTTCTCATCAAACTCAGCCGCCCCGACCATAGGGCCGGACTCTATGAAACTCCCGGCGTCAACCATCTTCTCAATGCGTTCGCGAACTGTGTATCGGCCTCCGAGATGTTGTCTTTCGACCCGCTCCGGGCCTCCCATCTCGCGCCCCAGCCCTCGGATGTATTCGATGTCCTCCACCGCCTTTTCCCAGGACATGCCGGGCTTCCAAGATTCTCTTGTGCGATCAACTGGCATCTACGCCTCCTTGAAATGTAATGACGAGTTAGTCCAGGTCGGATTATACATCTCTAGATTACTGATTCGGTCTGTATGAAATAACAAATCCCCCGATTCAGTGATCTGGGAAATTTTGTTCTACCCTCGTGCCCTTATCAGGCATCATGATAGTTATAGTTATTTCTGTATCTGCGACGAGGGCGCAGGTTGGTCAGATACTGACACCAGGGTGTTCAGTCAGCCTCTTAAGGCAGTCGATCCAAAAAATTCTTGGCGCCGGAGGCCAACCACGGGCCCCACGGAATTCCGACTTACCGAACGCCCTTGCTCTGGTAGTCATCCACCGTCGAATCGTTGACAAGCATACCTGCGACCTTGCCAGCATTGACGATTGTCTTGATGCCCCGATCAACCGCCGCCTTAACGTCGGGGTGGGGGGTCTGGCCTGTCAGGATCATGCTCTGGGCCAGGTCGCCGGGAGCGACGTAGAATACGTCGATGTGGTCAACGGTCACGATCTCCTCCAGGTTGTTTATGGCGACGATATCCTCAAAGAGAACGGCAACCAGCGTTTCGTCGTTGGCCTTGTTAACGTAGTCCTCCACGCCGTAACCTTGACGACTGCCAGCCGCGCCGCGATGCCCGATGGGGCCGTATTTGGAGGCGTCCACCACAGCGCGGGCGTCTTCAATGCCACATGCGGCACCATGATGCCCTGCGCTCCCAGATCGAATGTGCGATAGATGACGCCCGGCAGGTTGAGGTCCACCCTGGCCACCGAAGTCAAGTCCCACAGTTCGCAGGCCCCTGCTCAGGTCTGAGATGTGGCCGAAGTCCACCGGCCCGTGCTCGCCCTCTATGAGAATGGAGTCGAACCCGAACTGCCCCAGAAAATCCACCATATCCGGCGTATCGTGCCCGCCCATGAGCATGGTGGCAACCTCGCCCCGCTCCAGTTTTTCTTCGTCTTGTTCTCTCTCAACTCTGCCATGTAATTTGCTTTCGAATGGGAATTTTCCAGTAAAGTGCTATGAGGCTAAATGGAGCACTCTGGATGGCAATTGACACCATCAGCGAGTGGCAGTACAGTTTTGCGACCCCAGTATGGTGCGTTTATGAAAGCACTGGAATCCATCTGGGAAATATCGGCCAACAGGAGGATCAATCTTGATATTAATGGCAAGCGTTCAAAATCTGGAGGAAGCACTGGAGGCCCTATACGGCGGCGCGGACATCGTTGACGTCAAGAACCTCCAGGAAGCGTTGGTTGGATCAGCCCATCCAGGAATCGTGAAGCAGGTCCGCGAAGCGATCCCGCTGGATCGACACGCCAGTGTCACCCTCGGCGTCGTGCCCAACCAGGTGGGAACCGTTGCGATGGCCTGTTACACCGCAGGCGTCCTGAATGCGACCTCCGTTAAGGTCGGGTTCATGAAAACCGAGTACGACGCGGCAGTGGAGATCCTCCTGGCGTGCAAGGATGCATTGGATGGCTTCGAGACCAAGCTCATCGGCTCTCTATTCGCCGACAATCCGTTATACGACGGCCTGGACGCCAGCAACATGGTGCCGCTAGCAAAAGACGGCCAATGCGATGGATTCCTCATCGACACCTTGACCAAGGACGGACGCAACCTGTTCGACTTCATGCCCGAATCACAACTTCGCGAGATCGTCGTCGAGGGCAAGAAACTGGCGAAGAGCACCGCTCTATCCGGTCACCTCCGTCTAGAAGACTTGGACGAACTGGCGCGTATCAACCCTGACATCGTCGGAGTTCGCGGCGCTGTATGTCAGATGGGTGACCGCTCTTCCGGCGTACACAGGGACGCCGTCGCCAACTTCAAACGAGAACTCAATCTGCGCGAGACCGGCCAGATCGAGGTCCGGGAAACAGACACCGCGCTATCCGATGACGGCTGGGTAGTTATAGACGGCACAGGCAAGACCTGCGCTGGCATCCTCGCGGCGCTGACATCCCAAATCGGGCAGGACAGCAAGTCATTCATCGAGGTCATAATTCCCGACGTGCTGAACAGTTACGACGTTGTTCTTTGGGCTGAGGAAGGCGAACACAGCGTCGTCACCCAGCGCAAGGACCAGTCGGGTGCGATGCGGATACTGATTCGCCCCTGATTCCAGGCCATCAAGTTTTTTATGGTCTTATACACAAATAGGAACGCCGATTCTCGATTCAAGCGTATCTCGGAAATGGGTGTCTGCTTGTATAGACTCCGTAGCGGCTCAATTCCTCCGCCACACCTTGTGATAGCCAATTCCGCTGAGTATGATGCTCCAAACCCTCACAAAAAGCACCAGGGATCATTTACCTAATGATGTTGTCATCGTCGCCGTATGGTGTGTCTGAGGGTCGCATGGCTGAGCGGTGACACGTTGCTCTAACTTTAATCAAACCACTCAGAATCCATTGTAAGACATACTCTTCGAGGCAGTCCCACGCATCGTCGTGGTGGTGGCAGGACGGACTTCGTCCCCAACAATCTTAAACCAGACTCAATCACCGCGGACGTCTACATACCCTTTCCTGTTTCATTTCGGAATTATTTCCTCAGGTTCGCAGTACATGTTCATACCGGTCAAATGGGATTTATGTAGAGTCAGGGCTTGTCCTTCTATGTGCCCAGAAGGAGCCGGTCTTGCCCAGTCGCTGCAACACTTCGTCACGCTGGCTTCTCTGTTTGTTCGCCCATTGGGAGATGAAATCCCCATCGAGCCTGTGCTTGGTCGCCTCGACATTGGCCCAGGTCATCTCATCGTTCAGGGACAAGCTACCATCGGCGGAGTCCGGGTTGAACTGAGCCCAGTTCCGCATGTGCTCTTCCGATCGGAAGAAGTTCATCTGCCCTCAAGTTTCGGTGGGTGACGTCGACCCGGGTGCCAGGTTCCTGTGCCCAACTATGGTGGAGGGATTGGCAGCGAGAACCTGCCCATCACGCATCTGGATGCTGATGCCCTCGTTGCAGTCTAGACAGGGGGAATCGATACTAAGGGTTTTGCCAGGAAACAGCCAGCTGACCGCCAGCGCGTCCTGTCCTCAAATACCGAACCATTTCTGCTGACCATCCACGGTGATCCGGCAAGGGGTAGGAATGAGAGAAAACGGAGTAAAAGTGGCGATAAAGTCGGTTTCGGGATTCAGTCTTATCCCGGTGGGTACTGCTTCCGCGAGATCATGCAGTAACTGGCGTGCTTCCTCCATGGAGCATCCCAGGCCGGTGGCCAGGTCACTGTAGTGGGCCTGTCCGGTCTCCACTACATGGCTCACGAGGACATGATAGGCCTTATCAAGGGTCTGAGTATCTGCCATTGCTCACCTCTCACTGATGATTGACGCTGGATATGAGAATCGCTAACAAAGGGCATTGTATACTTCAATCCTGACGAGTCAATACTCAGGGCTCTATCTGGAGACCTAGAATTCAATTCTCGCGCGTTGACGGGCAGCTTTATCTGATTTCTATAACGCGTTGGCAGCTGAAATACAGCGGCGAAATCTTGCCATTTGAGTTGTTTTGTATTCCTAGTATCCAACTGCCGGGAAACTCGATCCCAATTTATAAAGTACCTACAAATGTGTGGGGCCAGATCCGTCATCGGGAAGGGTCACGATCCCAATCGCGGTCTTTTATGATCCGCTCAGCTTCGGTCACGGGCGCATCCTTGTTCTTTTTCGATGCGTGCCCTCTTGGCATGCCGGGGGCTTCCTCAACGGGTACGGGATATACATGCGATGCGGTCACCGAACCGGAAGTCGACGACTCGGTGACGATTGCCGTGCTGATGTCACAGGTCCGTCGAGACCGAGGCTACGTCAGAGGTGAGGCCCGCCACGTCCACCGGGGTCGAACTATGGGTGATTGTGCCGTCCCCCAGTTGACCGAATTGGTTGTCCCCCCAGCACTTGAATCCGCCTCTGGATGTTAACGCGCAGGTGTGGTCTTTGCCTGCGGAAACGTGTGAGGCTTGGGCGCCGTACACAGGCGCGATGTCCGATGCACAAAGCAGACTCGATATTGCCAGCGCCAAAACGCCTAAAAGTGGGGTGATAATGCCGCTGAACCGAAAGTCTCTCATGTGCTCTACTCCCGAAATTCTGCGCCAACCCAAGATGGAGATTGACTCCATGTCGTTGTTAGCCTCTTTTGCCAGTCGGATTGGGTCGAAGAATGTCAATGACGCAGGGAAGCATATCACGGACACAGGCTGGTTTTAGGGTGAAATGTTTGAGAGTCGGTGGGCCAATAGTCGGAGACAGTGGATGCAGTGCAGGTAGGGGGCTTAGTCTTTGCTGCGGATGCTAGGGCCTAGCCGTGACATGTTGCTGATGAAAACAGGTCTTTTATCTAGACCGACAAGGACGACCGCCTGCCTCAACCGGCGTCGCTCCCGATATACCCGCTATGGAGCGACCCATCCTGAATCCCCAACGCCGGACAGAGGTTTTGAGATTACCAGACGCCTTTTGCCGAGAATTATCACAGGACGATAGATACAGCCTTACTCATTTAAGAAACAAGCCCTACCCCCACTGCCTGATCATCGAGTTGTTTCACGCATAGACCGACACATCATCCAGATGCGTAAGTCCCTCATGGATACCGTAAATGCTCACGCGGGACTCCGAACCGGGTTCGCTTCAGCGCATCCCGCATCTGGGTTCCCTACACGTGAGTCAACCTAGACCAACTGCTCGCCACAACGCGACTCATTAACTGCTCTCTCCTCGTAATGATTGAGTTTCAATCCTCACCTGACCTAATGGCTGGGCTCACACTAGGGCGTGGTTCAGGCGTGTCCGCCACAACAGAAGATATCTGCTATCAGGTTACTGGCGATATGAAATTTTGACAGCAACGCTGACAGCAACCTGTGCGAACAAGGGCGAACTTTGACCGTTCACCAAGAACCACTTCAGTGCCTGAACATCGATATTTATGGCTAAATTTTCGGTCTTCGGAACCGAGGGTCGCTGGTTCGAATCCTGCCGGGCACGCCAAAACCTAGGCACAAAACAACCCCCTTGGAACTGTTGCCACGGGATTATTTTTTGTCGGCATCGCCCACTATCATGTTCGAGTCTGCCAACAACTGTCCGTTTCCGGGCGGCACAGAGGTTACTCATCAAGAAGAGCGGGATATTCTCACCATGATGGGCACGGTTATTGTGCCCAGGGCATCTAGGACAATCAGTGAGCTGAAGGGACGCACCATCGTCTCGGGCATTTCTTCCGTCCAGACGGCGACCAATATGACGACACTCACCATTGTAATTATTAGTGTCGTGGACCATTGGCATAAGGATATCAGTATCCTCGTTGGGGCTGCTATCAGAATCAGCAAGATGTGGTTGGTGGCGAAGGCGACAATCGCAACCGATGCCAGGGTTTTCAGGACCGGTTCGCCCCCCATCAAGCTCCCACCCCATATCACGAAGAGCACGACAGCGAACAGGGCCAGGGATGCGGAGATGCCCATCCTCACCAGGTATTTGTAGCGAGCCCGTTCCAGGTGAAAAAGGCTCGGCAATGACAGGATGCTGAAGCCGGACAGAGTGGCGGTAGTGGCCAGCACCCTCATCTCGGTCTCTTCGAAGTCACCCACAAGAATGATCGTGATACCGATCATTGCGCTTCCAACCAAGGACAATCCTAGAGCCCCTAGTGCCAAGCGTGTGGGACGCCTCAGCCGGGTCCTGCGGGGCTGATTTCTCAAGTGACGCCTCCCAATAACGCCAAGTACATGGCGATGCTCGCTCCGCAGATGCGTGGTGGATAATATGGGTCATAAGCGTTAACTAAGCGATACCGATATTTCTCACTCAAAGCTTCTGCAGAAACACGCTAAGCAAGACATATCAGACTCGCATGATGAATTCTATCATTCCCCACAATTCGCTAGGGCCTTGCAAAGTAGTGTCCAACGTGTCTTGTTTCTCCATAATTTTCATCGCCGCGCAGTTTGGGAAGAAAGCGTATACACATTTCAATACTCGCCCACTGTTTTGGGATAATAATTTAATGGTCAAATAACTTTTCCCCACCCTACAACGTTATCGATTACGTCACGCAACATTAACCGTGTTGAAAGTGTAGAACGTTAACGAAAGTGGGACAGTTCCGAACCTGGAATTAGCTGAGACCATTTGTCGGGTGAGCGAGCTCCTGACAGAGGGATAAGATGACCTTTGGGAAGGAGCAACAGTGCCTCGGAACACCCAAGATAAAAAAACAGGCTGCTGAACAACGAACCCGGGGCGTGACAAATGCCTTCCAATCACAGGTAATCTCCAATGGAACTCTTAGTCGTTTAGTCTATATCGGTTAAGAATTGCCGATAACTTTGGAGGAAACCTGTTTCCCGACATATATCCAAATACTACTTGTTGACTAGAATCTCTGGGTTGCATCGAAAAGATTGCTGCGTGACACCCGTTCTTGCTGGCCCTAAACAGTATGATTAGTGTTCGTATCATGCGTTCGTCAAAATGGGACTCTTCGCCTATGCTAATAAAACAACTAATGTTGATAATGGATTGCACGTGATGAGTGTTCGTTTCTTACAGCAATTGAATTGACAATAGCATGGGAGTGTGACAGATATGAGACCTTAAGTATTGATGATAATTTTAATTTTCCAAAGGAGGGATTATGTTGAACAAAGCTAAACAGAAAATGTTGGAAGGACGTCCGGCTGTAGGGGCAGAAGTTAATCTTGGGTCTACCTTATCGGTTGAAATAATTGCCCCGTTAGGATTCGATTTTGTGCTCGTTGATAACCAACACGGAAATTGGGTTGATCAAACCAGCATGTTGGCTTTCAGAAACATAGTGCTGGGAGGCTCAGTTCCTATGGCTAGGGTTCGGAAGAACGATTTTGGTCTAATTGGACGGTTATTAGATAATGGATCTCTAGGGATTGTTGTTCCCATGGTTAATAACGCGGAGGAGGCAGAACAGGCTGTGTACGCGACCAGGTATCCCCCTCTAGGAGGCAGGTCGTCAGGCGCGTTTGGAGTCGGTATACATGGTCCAGGATACGATGAATGGGCTGGTGAAGAAATTTTTTTGGCCGTGCAAATAGAGACAGCAGAGGGAGCTCGAAACACCAAAGAAATCATGTCTGTTGAGGGTATCGACGGTTGCTGGATTGGTCCAGGAGATTTATCTCGCTATAGCGGTATGGATTTAACGACTCGGGAAGGAAGGAATTTACACCATAAAACCATTGAGGGGATCATTTCCGCGTGCCAAGATGCTGGAAAGATACCTGGGATCTGGACTGGTGATGCAAATGGTGCAAATCATTGGCTTTCTCACGGTTGCCTATTCCTCACAGCTGGTGCCGACGGTGTGTGGGTTGAGAAGATGGCGAGACAAACACTTGAGGAGTTAGATATTTAACTTTCACTAGTATTGCCGAGCAAGTAGACGCTTCAGTAATCCATTAACTTAAGTGATTGACGAATGGGCTTTTTTACTGAGGGTGCTTCGAAGATCCATGGAAGGTGAAAAACAACTGAGACCTAACGAAGAACCACTGATAATATAAAATCGGTATCCACGGCATGAATTTACAGGCGACGACCAAAATGTTCATTGGCATTTTCAATTAGCTGAAAGCCGGGTTCCTCTTCGGTAATATTACCAACCACCGTCACGGCTTCGCCGCCAGCGTCATGGAACTTCAAGGCAGTAGTTCCCAATCTTGGTCCATCTATATCTCCTAGGATCAGTTTGGCTCCCTCCTGTGCCAATCGGTGCGATATTGCTTCACCTAATCCCTTTGCGGCGCCTGTTACAACAGCTACCTTATCCTGCACGCGTCCCACCAAGTCCTCCTTTTTTATATGAGAAATATGCCTTGGAGCATCTGAGGAAATAAATATTAGACTTAGGTTTCAAGATATTTGGACTGTATGATAAGGCATATTTTGTAAAAATAGTGTGAGCGGCTCTTTATTTGTATATAGACACTCATCATCTCAAACGGCTCGTTCCTGCAGGCATTTTGCGTGGGGTTTGACACCTAATTCAACTATCCAATAAGCTTTAATCTACAATCGGCTTAAAACTGGTCATAATAACGCTACGTTCGAGGAAGGTCACTGTGAGATTTCAAAACAAAGTAGCACTTGTCACCGCGGCTGGCAGCGGCATAGGCAAAGCTACAGCAAGAATATTAGCTAAGGAAGGGGCTTCCTTAGTAGCTGTGGATGTGAACCCAGTTGCTCTCAAAGATTTATCTAAAAACATGAAAGCTGAAGGTTTCACTATCATCACCAAGCAAGTCGATGTTCTTAATAGCAGTCAAGTGAAGTCATTGATAGACTCGGTAGTAACTGAATTGGGAAGAATCGACATTCTTGTAAATGCAGTGGGTGGAAGCACGATTATCCAAAACAGTTCCGCGTCCGTTGATGATCTCACCTTGGGTGATTGGGAAAAGGTTTTACAATTCAACTTGAAAGGAACTTTTTTATGTACGCACGAGGTAGTCAAACATATGAAACGGCAACAAAATGGGAAAATAGTCAACATATCTTCTGACGCGGCCCACAGCCTTGGTGAGCCCAGCAGCGCTTATGTCGCAGCCAAAGCAGGAGTAATGGCTTTTACTAAGAAGGTAGCGAAGGAATCAGGTCCGTACGGTATAACATGTAACGCTATCGCCCCAGGGATGACCTTAAGTGAGCGAATAGAACCCAGATGGGAAAAGAGATCTAAAGAGGACCGCCAAACAATCATTGATGGCATACCCTTGAGACGGTTATCTCAACCTGAAGACCAAGCCAAAGTTATCGCTTTTCTAGCCTCTTCAGATGCAGACTATGTCACCGGTGTGACGATTGACACTAACGGTGGTAGATACTAAACGCTCCGTTACACTTCCGGTAAATGGTTTGTCAGAGATTACTACCTAGTAGCTGCGTGACATGTCAAGATTCAGTCGAATTAACTTGACCTGAGCACAAAGAGAGAAGGTTCGCGCAATTAGCCACCATTCCCAAGGGAGGGAGCTGCACCCGGCCTCACAGCCGGATGAGGCTTAACATACCTTCGCGTTTGGAACATCCGCAATCTCCTGTTTGTTCTTGCTCCCAGGACATGATATTCCCAGAGGATTTGCATGACCCTTCTCCAACATCAAAAATCGCCCAATCACTTCCATCGCTTGTGTATGATGCCTCGTCGATATTACTCGCGTCAGCAACGGGAATTACTGGAATTATCCCGCAAATATTGATAGCAAACCAGCAGCCATAGCACGATGGCCTTTGGGTTCCAGTAAGCTGTGGGCAGTCTGACGTGCTCATCAAATCACTGAATCCGTCTGGCAAATAACGGATAACAGCCAATGCTTGCTGATAACACCAAGAAACAGATAGAGGTGCCTAATGGAGTTTGATCTTGAACAAACCGATGCTTTGTTGAGTACGACACGGGCGGTGCGGCGTCGTCTTGACCTTGAACGCGAAGTCCCTGACGACGTGCTGCGACGCTGCATTGAATTGGCGGAGCAGACCCCGTCAGGCGGCAACATCACCAGCCGACGGTGGCTTATCATCCGTGATCCCGAGGTCAAGGCACGGCTCGCAGAATTGTATCGTGCTGCAGGTGGGGACGGCATCATCGAGAGGGCTGAGCAACTGCGCGGTACCGGGAGTTCTGAAGAACGCGTGGCGGTCTCGGCAGCACACTTGGCTGCCAACCTCGAACGAGTGCCAGTACTCGTGCTCGTCACAATGTGGGGTGTCCATGACGGCAGTGGACGGCCTGGTCTGTTCGACTCGGTGATCCAGGCTTCCTGGAGTTTCTCCCTTGCGTTACGGGCACGAGGCCTTGGGTCAGCTTGGACTACTATGCACCTCGGCCGAGCAAGAGAGGTCGCCGAACTGCTGGGGATTCCTGATGGGGTAACCCAGGTCGTACTGCTCCCTGTTGGGTGGACTATCGGCACGGACTTCAAGCCAGCAGCGCGTCGGTCACCATCCACAATTACCTGGTTCGACCACTGGGGTTACACTGAAGAGCATCCAGACCGCGGAGGTTCCCTCCTGGCCTCTGAACCAGGTGTCACAGTCGAGGTCGACATATCCATCTCACCGGAGAGGGTCTGGGAGCTGGTCAGCGACATAAACATCCCATCTCGTTTCAGCAATGAATTTCTTGGGGCCGAATGGGTTGATGCCGATGGCCCATGTGTCGGTGCCTCGTTCATCGGCAGGAATCAACGGGAGAACAGGCCGTGGGAGACAACGTCTTTCATCGTCGAATGCGATGCACCCGCGGCCTTCGCCTGGAACGTGAGTGACCCCGAACGACCCAGTGCACAGTGGCGATTTGAACTTGAGTCGATCGGAGAGGGCACTCGCTTGAGGCAGCATGTGACCATCGGCCCCGGTGTATCCGGCACGTCCAAGGCGATGGAGGAACACCCCGACCAAGCGCAACAGATTCTCGCCCGACGTCGGGAACAACTTCGCCTCAATATGGAGTTGACAGTCCAAGGGATCAAAGACCTTGCTGAGTCCGGAATTTAGCGAAATCCGATCATGAGCTAATTCTCAGGTCTTGTGGATGAGAAAGAGAGGATCCCCTAACGCGGCACTGTCTGGGCCTGATTCAGACCTGGAATTAATGGAGACTAGTTGTTAGGTAGAGCGAGCTCCTAACAGAAGCAAAAGATGTTCTCTAGTATGGTCCACCCAGAAGTTTAGATACAACTGACACCTCTACATGAGCCGATAGATCGCCGGACGTTGCTGCAACCACAAAAGTTTCCAGGTCTTCATCCGGTCTGTATCTTCCGAGGTCGTCCGTATCGCCGTCCGAAACGTTCCGTCGATAGTTGACGATATACGGACAGACGCGCCATGTGGACAAGTGTACCCTGTACACGTGGCAACCACGACGAACCGCACGACCATGCACCCCTTTCGGCCGTACAGACCAAGTGTTCGCCATGTCCCGAGATCG
>ENA-ORDI01000132-ORDI01000132.1-marine-metagenome-genome-assembly--contig:-NODE-132-length-50641-cov-4.847045_pt1 | contig 50641 bp, 51 predicted proteins | sample MGYA00248628_ERZ508525 | MGnify/ENA primary metagenome ERZ508525 (study PRJEB26195, sample SAMN05422138) | marine metagenome | isolation source: East of Porto Seguro, South Atlantic Ocean | place... | reverse complement strand
ATTTTTACGACGACAGGATTTGGTTCTGCGGATTATGAATTGTGGCCTGTGATTGTTCAGGCGGTGTTGCTTACATTGATGTTTGTGGGTGGCATGGGTGGTTCAACCGGCGGAGGGATGAAAGTGATTCGGTGCATGCTATTGGTAAAGTACGCAGCATTGGAAACACGCCGCATGCTCCATTCCCGGGCACTGATACCCGTTCGAATTGGAAAGCAATTAATCAAGGAGGATGTTGTAAGAAATACCCTGGGATTTTTCCTGTTTTTCATGTCCGCATTTATGGTGTCTACCATCGTGTTGTCTTCCATGGGATTGGATCTCGAAACAGCCATTGGTGCTGCCGCATCCGCCATGGGGAATATTGGTCCCGGTTTGGGTGCTTTTGGCCCAACGGATAATTATGCCTTATTATCTGATCCGGGAAAATGGGTACTCACGTTTTGCATGCTGTTAGGGCGTTTAGAAATTTTCACCGTCATGGTGCTGTTTAGTCGGACTTTTTGGAAATAAGGATTTTATGTTTATTAAAAAACAAATAAAAGACCAAGTTGGGATTCTGACCATTGATCGGCAAGATGCTCTGAATGCCGTGAATCCTCACATACTCAAGGAATTGGACCAGGCTGTAAAGGACTTTATTGCAGATGAGAATGTAGGCGTCATTATTTTGACTGGAGCAGGAGAAAAAGCATTTATTGCCGGTGCAGATATTAAGCTCATGCAGCAGTTGGATACCCAAGGAGCCTTGGATTTTGGCAAGCTGGGCCAGGAAGTAACCATGACCATCGAAGATTCGCCGAAACCGGTCATCGCAGCAGTGAATGGATTTGCCCTTGGTGGTGGGTGTGAAATTGCATTGGCGTGTCATATCCGCTTTGCCAGTGAAAATGCCATGTTTGCCCAACCGGAAGTGAAATTAGGGCTAATCCCGGGATGGGGTGGCACACAGCGCCTGCCCAGGATTGTGGGAAAAGGCCATGCCACCGAGCTCATTATCGGGGGACACATGATCGATGCCAATGAAGCACTACGGATCGGATTAGCCAATAAGGTTTTTCCGTTAGATAACTTGATGAATGAAGCGTTAAAATTTGCAAAACTTGTTTTAGGAAATGGTCCCAATTCTGTGGCTGAATCGTTACATTGTATCAATGAATCTGCCGGGCATTCACTCATTGAAGGATTGAATTTGGAAGTGGAGGCATTCAGTGATCTGTTTGGGACAGATGAGACGACGGAGGGACTCATGGCATTTGTAGAAAAAAGAAAAGCTGATTTTCGATCTTAATGCATCGTTATTCTATTCTTGCCCTTGGGGCATTTGATTATATCTTAAATAAAACCGGGAATGCGCTTATACGGTATCGCCCCGAAGAAGTGGTCGCAGTGATCGACCCGGAAAAAGCAGGACAAACAGCGCAGCAGGTTTTGGGGTGGGGTGGGGATATTCCCTGTGTATCGAGTTTTAATGACACCAAAGGATTTGACTCAACCCATCTCGTTATTGGAAGTGCGCCCCAAGGTGGCGATTTAAATGATGCTTACCGCAAAGAAATCCGGGATGCAATCATTTCCGGTTGCCATATCATTAGCGGGATGCATATTTTTTTAAATGATGATTCGGAATTTTCTCATTTAGCAAAAGAAAATGGCATTAAGATCACGGATCTTCGTCGTCCCCCTAGTCCACCCCATTTTCCCAAGGGCACATGGAAAAACCGAAAATTTCCCGTATTGCTCATTGTTGGTTCCGATTGTGATACAGGTAAAATGACTACGGCATGGGAGATTTTCGAAGCACTCAAAAAAAGAAATCGAAAAGTGGAATTCGTGGGCACAGGGCAGACAGGTATTCTTTTGTCTGGAAAAGGTGTGCCCATTGATGCTGTTGTCTCCGATTTTTTAGCAGGGGAGACCGAACACTGTTTAAATCAGCTACCAGGGGATACTGAATTGGCACTTGTGGAAGGACAAGGTGCACTAAACAATATGTTTTATTCCAGCGTCACCTTAGGACTCATCCATGGATCCATGCCGGATTTTATGGTTTTTACCCATGAACCTGGTAGGGAATTGGATTGTGCGGATCATCCATTTCCTGATATGAAAAAAATGCTTCAAATTCATATAGACATCATGAAACCGTTTAAGGAATCAACTTTTTTAGGGATGAATTATCTCACCTTGAAACTGCATGATGACCTTGCCATGGAAACGTGTAATTCTGCCCGGGATCGATATGGGATGCCTGTGACAGATCTTGTGAGATTTGGCGGGCGGGAACTCATTAATACGATTGAAAACGCCATGGACGAATGGAGCTGACGTTTACCACGTATCGGATCCAACTTCATCACACCTTTGGGATCGCCCGCAGCGCTAATGATTGGTATGATGTGGTTTTTATTTATTTAAAAGACCGCAACCTTATTGGCCGGGGAGAAGCTGCACCGTCGCTTCGATATAACGAATCCACGGAACGGATTCTGTCTGTCATGAAGCAAAAAGTGAGATTCCCGGAAGATTGTTCAAACAGGGATGTGATCTGGAATTATGTTTTACCCCAACTGAAAGGGATCAAAGCGTTGGAAGCAGCTTTCAGCATGGCGCTCTGGGATTGGTGGTCACAAAAGAATGAAAAAAGCGTATCTGAACACCTGGGGATGGCGAGGACTGAAATGCCAATCACCAGTTTTACCATTGCCATTGGCGATTTGGATGAGATTGGCCAAAAAATTGAAGAAGCGCAACCCTACACTATACTGAAAGTGAAATTGGGGACACCGAACATGGATCGTGAAATTATGACCGAGATCCGCCGCCACACGGATAAAGTCATCCGAATTGATGCCAATGAAGGATGGCAGCCGGAAACAGCTCACCATTTTTGTCATTGGCTTGCGGACCAAAATGTAGAATTTGTGGAACAACCTTTTCCCGCAGATCAATTAGAGTATACAGCCGCGTTAAAGGAAAAGTCTCCACTGGATATCTATGCAGACGAAAACAGCATGGATTCGGCAGATATCCCCCTGATTGCCCATGCATTTGATGGGATCAATATTAAATTGATGAAATGCGGTTCCTTAGAAGAAGGCAAACGCATGATAAATTTGGCGCGATTCCATGACCTGAAGATCATGCTGGGATGTATGGTGGAATCTTCGGTGGGAATTACGGCAGCTGCCCAATTGGCTGGCAAAGTGAATGCAGCGGACCTAGACGGTAACCTGTTGATCAATAATGATCCTTATCGTGGGGTCACCGTGGAAGATGGTCGATTAGTTTTGCCTGAGGGATATGGTTTGGGATTGAGTTTAGACGATAGTTTTGGGGAGAAATTCAATGAACTTAAATAAATCCAAGTCAAGATTCTTCCTACCTGACCTGTATAGATGCATGTGGTAGGCTGGCATTTCGTTTCGCTACATTCTGAATGATATTTTTTTTAATTTAGCGATCCTTCGTAACCTTTCCTGCCTGCCGTAACAGCAGTGCAGGCAAGGCGGCTAACAAAATATGAAAATACTTGGAATAGAACATATAGGAATTGCCGTAAAAGACCTGGCGAATGATTCCCCATTTTGGAAACATGTTTTAGATATTTATCACAGTTCAACTGAAGTGTTGGAAGACCAAGGCGTTACCACGGATATTTATGGTACGGGAAAAGGGAAAGTTGAATTATTGGAAGCGACAAATCCAGATTCTCCTATTGCAAAATTTATAGATAAACGCGGTGCAGGAATTCATCATGTGTGTTTTGAAGTAGATGATATAATTGAAGCGATACAAGAACTTAAAGAAAATAATATTCAGGTTTTAGGCGACACTTATTCCATTGGGGCAGAGGGATATAAAGTGGTGTTTATTCACCCCAGATCAACGGGTGGTGTATTGGTAGAGTTAGCTGAAAAGCCGGAATAGCCAACCTTTCAACCCAATATTGTTAAACAGACCAGGGGTTATTTCTTGTCTCTTTTAGGAAAAATAAGAAGTTTTTTAGATTTTTTTGATTTCGAATTTTTTTGTCTTTTTTCTTTTTTAATGGTGGTTTGTTTCATGGGATTCTGAGTCACATCATTCAGGTCCGTGTCTTTTCTTATCTTCCCTTTAGCATAGGTGGTTCTACGAATTTCTTTTCCTTTATTATCGTAAAATACCCAAAGACCATTTCGTTTCGAATCTTTTATTAAACCACGCTCTTTTACATTTCCATTGGAATAATATTTTAGGATAAGTTCGTGCCCTGGAGGTGTCACATGTGCAATGACGTCTTTGGATTTGTTGACCACCATGGTATCGTATTTCACATAGGTTTGCCTTAATAGATTTCTTATTGTATCTTGTATAAGAGTAGTATCAAAGGTCAAAATCTTCAATGTATCAAAAACTACAGATCGATATTTCATTTCCGGTCCGATAAACCTGCTATTGTTGGGCCTGTTTAAAATGCTTTTGACCACAGCAGATGAATAGATCTTTTGAAATTTTATATATTCATCATTAGCCTTATCCCAATCACCACCCGCCTCATAAAGCGCCTGGTTAATCCATTCCTGTGCTGTAGGGTCACCTGTATCACGTGCGCGAATGGCATCATCCAGTGATTCCCATTTTGGGAATTGAGATCGCTGCCTATCGGTCATATCGGGAGTAAAACTGGAGGAATGGGTATGAATTGTTACAGTATCATTATTGAAAATAACGAGCGTATCATAAACGACTGTAGAATCAAAGGCAAATAACCAAAGGGAATCTCTAATCACCGTTGTATCATAAGCGAAGACCCAACTTGTGTCATAAATAAGGACGGTATCAAACGCAAATGCCCAGAGTGTATCTCTGACAACAGTTGTGTCATAGGTGTAAAAAAAGGCAGTATCCAACACAACCATGGTGTCATAGTTTGTTTGCACAATGGTGGTTGTATCATACTGGTTAATATAAAGACTATCAATAACAATGACAGTATCATACACGGTTGTTGTTGCATTGGTATAGATAAATGTTGAATCAAAGACGGTTGTTGTGTCATATAAAGTGGTATAAACAAAAATAGTATCAGTCTGGCGTTTTCTGGATTGTTCATTCAGGAACTCTATTTGCGATCCCAGGTGTTCCAATTGATTTTTAAATTTTAATTCCAAACTCTTTAACTGTATCTGAACCTGAGTTTCTTTATAATAGGTTGTCTTTGGCTTTTCTTCACCCTTCTCAAAAAATGGTTTTGGCGCTTTAATAATAGCACCGGTTTGTGTGCGGTACACCTTCCATTTTTTAGTACTACTTTTTCTTTGCGCGATAAGCATCACACAAAAAGATAGCATGATTATAAGTAGGGTTTTATACATAGGCCTTGGCAGAATTTTTTTAATTTTTTGTTTCATGAGTCGGATTACTATACATGAATGATTATCCTAACGACAGAGAATACCCATCTTACCTCGTAAAAAACAAATGAAATTTTTATTGATCAAAATTATGTAAAATGGATTATTATCTGAAATGAGCACATGATTTTACATAATTTTTTCCAGTAGAGTTCTGGAATTTTGAATGAAATCTGAGAAATCTTTCTTTAGCGAAATTGTGTAATTTCACATTGTCATGAATAAGACAGTTCAGGAAAAACTGAAACAAATTCCCACCCATCCCGGGGTGTATCAGTTTTTCAATGTTGATCAAAAGATCATTTATATCGGCAAAGCGAAAAATCTTCGCAACCGGGTTCGTTCCTATTTCCAGAAAAGTAAACACCAATCCCCCAAAAATGTGACCATGATCCGTCATATTACGGACTTGGAATGGATTGTAGTGCGCAACGAAGTGGAAGCGCTCATGACAGAAGCCAATCTCATCAAAGCTCACCGACCGCGTTACAATATCGATCTAAAGGATGATAAAACTTATCCATTCATCCGCATCACGAAAGAACCGTATCCACAAGTCTTATTGACAAGAAAAATTGTGAAGGATGGCTCCAAATATTATGGCCCCTTCACCGATGTTGGCCGATTGCGCATGACCTTAAAAGCGCTCCACAAGGTTTTCCCGATTCGGAGCTGTAGTTTTTATCTTGATGAAAAAGTAGTGGCGGAAAAGAAAGTTAGCCTGTGTCTCGATTATCACATTAAAAAGTGTGAAGGGCCCTGTGAAGGACTGGTATCCCAGGAGCATTATCAGGAAATGGTAGATCGCATCGAAGAATTCATGAAGGGCAAAACAAAGAAAACGGAATCTTATATCACTGCATTGATGAAGGAAGCATCTACACACCAGAATTTTGAAGAAGCGGCTATGTACCGCGATCAATTGGAAGCCATCCAATCATTTAAGGACCGCCAAAGTCATGTAGCGACAGATTTTGAAGAACGGGATGTGATCGTCTTGGCCAGGGAAGATAATCTTGGCGTGGCTGTCATTATTCGGGTTCGGAATGGGAGAATCTTCAGTCGAGAAAAACTCTCACTCCAGGGATTGGATGAACAAGAAGACCATACCCTTCAAACGGTTATATCCCGGTTTTATATGGACAGCGATTTTATTCCCAAGGAAATATCTTTACAATGCACCCCAACTGATGAAAAAGAATTGATCAAATGGTTGAAGGAAAAGCGTAACGGTGCCGTCCATTTTCTGTACCCGCAAAAGGGTGAGAAGGCAAAAGAACTTCGCATCACCATGCAAAATGCTAGATTACTTCTCGGTGAATGGATCATCAAAAGAGAAAAGCGGAAAGAACAAATCCCCAAAATGTTGGGACAACTCCAGGAAGACCTGAATATGGATGTGGCCCCAAGACGGATTGAAGCGTTTGATATTTCTCATCTCGGTGGAACAAACACAGTGGCATCCATGGTGTGTTTTATTGATACAAAACCGCGCAAGACAGAGTATCGAAAATTTAATGTGAAAACAGTATCCGGGATCGATGATTTTGCTGCCATGCGGGAAGTGGTTTATCGACGATACAAACGCGTGAAAAAAGAAGAAAAATCATTCCCCGATCTCATTCTAATTGATGGGGGAAAGGGGCAACTAAGCATGGCTCTATCCGCACTTCGGGAACTGGGATTGGATTATATTCCTGTTATCGGTCTCGCCAAACGGTTAGAAGAAGTATTCGTTCCTGGTAATCCGGAAGCACAATCAATTCACAAACAAAGTCTGGGACTTATTTTACTGCGACGAATACGGGATGAAGCCCATCGTTTTGCCATTGCATTTCAACGGCAGAAACGAAATAAAGATATGGTATTGTCTGTCTTTTCCCCGATTCCCGGCATGGGGAAAAAGCGATTAGAAAAATTGCTCCGAACCTTTGATGGTCTTGAAGCAATCGCGAAACTGACGCCGGAAGTCATAAACGGAGAAACGGGGATTCCAATGAACGTATGTGAAGAAATACAAAAAGTTGCTTCAGCGTTTCCCAAATCCCACAATAAAACATGAGCAAATTTTGTCGGAAACTCGTACTTATAGTAAAAGAATTACCGTAAAAAGAAACCCATGAAAAAATATCTCACAATGATTATCCTCGTCAGTGGATTGCTTGCACAAAAATATGCCCCTGGAAATATTCTGATTCAGGGTAAAAATGGAGTTTCGATGGATGAATTGAAAATCGGATTAGATGCATCCCGTTATCAGGTCGTAAAACCCTTAATGAAACGAGCCAATATTTATTTAGTCAAAATTGTAGATAGGTTCGTTACACCAGCAAAAGCATTGCAGGAAATTTCTGAGAATCCATGGATCCAACACGCTCAGTTTGATCATTATGTATCTCAACGTCAAACCTTCCCGGATGATCCCAGTTTCAATTCCCAGTGGGGCATGCATAACACGGGGCAATCCGGTGGATTGGAAGATGCGGATATTGATGCACCGGAAGCGTGGAATATGACCACAGGTGGAACCAATGCGCTCGGGGACGATATTGTTGTGGCCATTGTGGATGGCGGCTGTATGCTTTCTCATTCAGATTTAGATGACAATCTTTGGGTCAATAGCGATGAAATTCCCGGGAATAATGTAGATGATGATTATGATGGCTATGTGGATGATGTGAACGGGTGGAATGCTTACAACTCAAACGGTAATCTTTCTTCCGATGGTCATGGCACACATGTGGCTGGCATCGTAGGGGCAGAAGGAAACAATGGCAGCATGGTAGCCGGTGTAAATTGGAATGTAAAATTAATGATTGTTATGGGGTCCACTGGAACGACATCCATTGTTTTAGAAGCATATGGATATGTTTTAGATCAACGCGCACTGTATAATGAAACAAACGGGGAAGAAGGGGCTTTTGTCGTTTCAACAAACTCCAGTTTTGGGATTGATTATGCCGATTGTAATTCAGGAGATTATCCATTGTGGGATGAAGCATATACTGCCTTGGGAGAAGCAGGCGTCCTGAGTGCAGCAGCCACCATTAATGCAAATCAAAATGTAGATAATATTGGGGATGTACCCACAGGCTGTACAAGTGATTATCTTGTAACGGTCACCAATACAACTCGAAATGACCAAAAAGCATCTGCCGGATATGGCGCAGAATCGATTGATTTAGGTGCGCCGGGCAGCGGTATTCTGTCAACGTATAGCAATGGGTCAACATCCAGTCTTTCCGGAACAAGTATGGCTACACCCCATGTGGCTGGCGCGATTGGTTTTCTTCATGCAGTCATGACAACTGGATTTAGTGAATTTCAAAAAGAAAACCCGGGAGAAGGCGCACTTGTTTTAAAAACCATGATTATGGATGGCACGGATGTAATCAATGCTTTAGAAAATATTACTGTATCCGGCGGACGCCTAAACTTGTACAATTCAGCCATACTGGTGTCTGAATTTATGGCCTCCGATTCTCTTGACCCGAATCCTGTAGCTAATTTTACAGGAGATGGATCTGAAGGAATGATGATTCATTTAACTTGGGAAAATCCAGAGACCCTTTTTGGAGGAGATTCCATTTCTGCTTATGAAAATGATTTATACAAGGATGGAAATTTATTAGAATCATTTTCCCCTGCAGATTCCTTGTATAATGACAATCAAGTTTTTCCAGGGAACTTTTACGAATATACCATGATTACCCGATTGGTAGAGAATGATTCACTGAGTGTACCCGTTACCATTATGGTTGAAGCAGATGGAGGGGAATGCACCTTAGCTGATCCGAACATGGATGGAATAGTAAATGTATTCGATATTGTTAGAATGTTGCAGTTTATTTTGCAATGGGACTCACCTACACCAGATGAATTTTGTTCGGCGAATGTAGATTTTGACGGAGAGATAACTATAAATGATTTACTGCTTATATCCGATATAATCATGGGTGGATAGATTCATTTAACCCTTTGCTATTCTGCGGAATAACCTGCTAATGAAAATATCCAATAGTATCTTGCTTTGGTGGATTTGTTATTCTTCAAAGTGATTTTTGTCACGAATAAAATCCGTTAAAAACTAATCCTAATAAGGGACGATTACGAAATTCTTCATCGTTACTTTTCATGTACATCCTTTATTGATTTAATATTTATCTGAATTGTATAATCTTCGACGATTTGGTTTTTATTGCCGCTGCAGTATTTGATAAATAAGTCCGGCATTATTTTTTCCTCCTCCTGTGGGATAAAAAATTATCAACCAAAGATTCCCACTCTTCATCCATCGTTCCGCTAAAAGCTGATTCTCCAGCAGTCCGGTACCAATAATTAGCATTGGATAAGTCGCCTTCTCGCCGGTGTAAATACGCATGAACCAGCGCTGCATCCTTTGTATGGATCTCTTGCGTGATCTTGTGAGCCTTCGTCCAATTACCGTTTTTCTCCCACCACAGTGCTTCCAATAATTGGGAAATCCCATTCGGTGGAATTTCATTTTCAAGAGAAACAATAAATTGGTTCATGGTCATGATGAAATCTAAAAACAAGATTCATTCTTCAGAATAAAATAAAATAGAAATTAACTTCTAATCTGTTTAAATGAAAAAATGCCATGACCATCCTGTGTTAGACATTTAGGATGAACGTACTCATTATACTAAAGAGATTTCATGGATTTCCAACCGTCCAACCAATTACCAGTTACAACTCATCTTTAACCATCTCCCATTTTCCATCCAAACTCCTAATCCTCATCCAATTTCCTTCTCTTTATCTTGATAAAGTCTGCCATTGACCCCCGTCGGATAAAGTCCGTAATTTAGACATTATGGCAGAGTTTAAAATTAACTCCGATTTCACGCCACAAGGAGATCAGCCTCAAGCCATTGATGAATTGGTAAAGGGTGTTAACCGGGGTGATGAATACCAGACCTTATTGGGTGTGACCGGTTCAGGGAAAACATTCACCATGGCCAATGTGATTCAGGCGGTTCAGAAACCGACCTTGATCATGAATCATAATAAAACACTGGCTGCCCAGTTGTATGGTGAATTCAAGCAACTCTTTCCGGACAATGCGGTAGAGTTTTTTATTTCCTATTATGATTATTACCAACCGGAAGCCTATTTGCCAGTGACGGATACCTTCATTGAAAAAGACATGTCCGTGAATGAAGAGATTGACAAACTGCGGCTAAAGACAACCAGTTCCCTCATGGCTCGGGAAGATGTGATCGTGGTCAGTTCCGTGTCCTGCATTTATGGCATCGGTTCACCGGAAGAATACAATAAAGGGTCGGTGACTGTTTCCACCGGTGATGCGCTGGATCGTCGGGCATTTTTATCCAAATTGATCAATATTCATTATTCTCGGAATGACAAAGTTTTGGAGCGGGGAAACGTTCGAGTTCGCGGTGATGTGATTGAGGTATTCCCTGCTTATGAAGATGCTTGCATTCGGATCGAAATGTTTGGCACCAATGTGGATTCTATCACAAAATTTGATCCATTAACGGGAGAGATCAGAGAAACGATTTTTACAGCAGTCATTTTCCCGGCAAAACATTTTGTTACGGATAAAGAAACCACATTACGTGTGATCGGTGAGATTCGTCAGGAATTAACGGATCGGTTGGACTTTCTTCGAAATCATAACAAATTATTGGAAGCACAACGATTGGAGCAACGAACCAATTTTGATATGGAAATGATGATCGAATTGGGCTATTGTTCCGGGATCGAGAATTATTCCAGATTCTTTGCAGATCGTGCTCCGGGAGAAACGCCCTACACATTGCAGGATTTTTTCCCGGATAATTCGCTCACAATTCTGGATGAATCCCATGTAACACTTCCCCAGATCCAGGGAATGTATAATGGCGACAGAGCACGGAAAGAAACCTTGGTAGAACATGGATTTCGTCTCCCAAGTGCTTTGGATAATCGTCCTCTGAAATACGATGAATTTTTCAAAGCACAAAAGCAGATCATTTTTACATCAGCTACGCCATCTCATAGAGAAATGGAACTGACCCAAGGTGTTGTGGTTGAACAGGTCATCCGTCCCACGGGATTACTGGATCCTGAAGTGGATATTCGTGAAACACGTGGACAAATTGATGATCTCGTGGGTGAGATCCGTTATCGAGCCAAACGGAAAGAGCGCGTGCTTGTAACGACTCTCACCAAACGAATGGCGGAAGATCTCACAGAATATTTGACCGGACTTAATATTCAGGTTCGCTATCTCCATTCTGATATTGCCACGCTGGAACGTGTCCAAATCCTGCGGGAACTTCGGATTGGCGAATTTGATGTATTAGTTGGGATCAATTTACTTCGTGAGGGGTTGGACCTTCCTGAAGTGAGTCTTGTTGCCGTTTTGGATGCGGATAAGCAAGGGTTTCTTCGATCAAAAAGTGCATTGCTTCAGGTGGCAGGCCGAGCAGCACGGAATATAGAAGGGTTCGTCATACTCTATGGAGACAAAATTACAGACGCCATGCAAAACCTTGTGGATACCACGAATCAGCGAAGAAAGATCCAGTCAAAATTCAATGAGAAAAATGGCATCACACCAAAAACCATTTATAAATCGCTTGATGAAATCATGACATCGACAGCAGTGGCTGATTCAAGACATGATAAAAAAGATGTCTATGTACCTGGTTATGATAAGGACCATTTACCGGAAGCGGAAAAACAGATGATTCTTTTAGAACTCCGAAAAGCCATGCTGGAATCAGCAGAAAAACTAGAATTTGAGAAAGCGGCAAAAATCCGGGATGAAATTGAAGAATTCGAAAAAGATCTGGGAATTACAGTTTGATGAAAATTCTAATAACAGGTGGCGCAGGATATATTGGTTCCCATGTGGTTTATGAATTGATTGACCAAGGACACGATGTGACCATTCTCGATGATATGTCCCTTGGATTGGAAGAAAATATCGATCCACGGGCAGAATTTGTGAAAGGGACAACACATTCCGGTTCTGATCTGGATAGCGTTTTGTCGAATGGGATGGATGGTGTGATCCATCTGGCAGCATGGAAAGCAGCGGGAGAATCCATGATAGATCCTGGGAAATATGCTCACAATAACCTGAATGGAACCATCAATCTGCTCAATGCTTGTGATCGGTATGGTGTGAAGAATCTCGTATTCTCGTCAACAGCATCCGTGTATGGAATTCCACAATACATCCCCATGAATGAAGATCATCCCACTGAACCCATTAATTATTATGGCGAGACAAAGCTCCAGATCGAAAGAAACCTGAAATGGTTCAGTGAATTGAAAGGAATCCGTTTTGCTGCTCTGCGATATTTCAATGCCGCCGGCTACGATGTGAAAGGACGGATTCGTGGTAAAGAAAAAAATCCACAAAATTTGATTCCAATTGTCATGGAAGTGGCATCCGGAATTCAGAAAAAAATGGAAGTATTTGGAAATGATTACGATACTCATGACGGCACGGGCGTCCGGGACTACATCCATGTAAATGACCTGGCCACTGCGCACGTGAAGTCAATGGAGCATATTTCTTCTACGTATGAAAATGTTTTAATAAACCTGGCAACGGGAGAAGGTCATTCCGTTTTGGATGTAATCAACAAAGCCAAAGAAGTCACAGGCAATGAAATTCTTTTTGAGATTGTGGGACGGAGAGATGGAGATCCCGCTACGGTTGTGGCTGGATCTAATAAAGCAAATGAGATCTTGGATTGGATGCCGCAATATTCAGATTTGGATACGTTGATACGTTCTGCCTGGGAGGTTTATAAATGATTAAAAAATTCACGTTCCTTGAGCCTGCCTGCCAGCCTTACCGATGGTTCGGGAGCAGGCTGCTCGAAAGGAACAATAGACAAGCACCCTTCCACAAGTTCAGGGTGACAAGAAAAAATGAACACCCTTCAATTCCACTTTCCAAGGAGGAACAAAAGGCGATACCAAGAGTCATCGGTTCATTTTTTATTTTTACGCTTCTACAAGTGCCGAGACTTAAAATTTTAAAAGGAGCAATGTCATGATTGACATAGACAGACTTCAAAAACAATCCCGTATCATCGGGACTTCCGATGGAGTTCAACAACTCCTGGAAATGATCGCCCAGGTGGCGCCCGTGGATATTTCTGTATTGATCACGGGAGAATCTGGTGTAGGGAAAGAACTGGTTGCAAAAGCCGTTCACCAAGCTAGTAAGCGGAATAAGGATCAACTCGTTGTGGTGAATTGCGGCGCTATTCCGGAAGGCATCATTGAATCCGAATTATTCGGACATAAAAAAGGATCATTCACAGGCGCAGGCGAAGACCGTAAAGGTTATTTTGAAGCAGCAAATAAAGGAACCATTTTTCTGGATGAGATTGGTGAAACGCCATTGGAAACACAGGTGAAATTGCTTCGTGTTTTGGATAGCGGTGAATTCATGCGGGTGGGGGAAGCCAAGACGAGATATACTGACGTTCGGATTATTGCTGCTACCAATAAAAATTTGACTGAATTGGTGAAAAAAGGTGAATTCCGCCAAGACCTTTATTACCGTTTAAAAACGGTGACGGTGGATGTTCCTGCTCTCCGGAAACGGGTGGAAGACATTGGTCCTTTGGTGGAACGATTTGCTCTGGAATTCACAAGATCCAATGATATTTTATATCGCGGTTTTATGCCGGAAGCGATTCGGGTTTTGAAACAATATGAATGGCCCGGGAATGTTCGTGAACTGAAGCATTTTGTTGAAAAGATCCTGGTCCTTCAAAAAGGGGAAAGAATCACGGTTGAAATGGTACAAAATGAATTGATAGATGTTTTACCTTTGGAACCGATTCATAATCCGGCTTTGCCGGTTTTAGTGAATCAATCATCGGATAAAGCTGAGATCGACCTTATTTTGCGCCAACTCTTTATGTTGAAACAAGATACAGAAATCATCCAAAAAATGCTCATGAGTGGACAAGTGCCTTCTACGGTGACGCAATTCCCCATCATGGACCCAGCCGATCTGGGAATTCCATTACCGAAAAAATCCATGGAAATCACAGACGAGGTTCAAAAATTGATCCGTGACGATGCCATTGGGGATATGGCAATCAAAGATTTGGAAGAAGAAGCCATCACACGTTCATTAAGGTTCTTTAATAATAACCGCCGGAAAACAGCAAGGTCTCTCGGAATGAGTGAGCGGACCTTGTACAGAAAAATCGAAGAATTTGGCCTGGAACCCAAGATCAAACGCCGGAAATAGGATGAAAAAACATCGAATCATCTCCCATCGCCCATCTTCCATTTTCCATCTTCTATTATCCTTCATCCTTCTTCCATTTTCCATCTTCCATTACGGATGTGGTTTTTACTCCATGGCCGGTTCCATTCCACCCCATATAAAATCTATTGCCATTCCACTCATGGATAATGAAACGGCGGAATTCGGACTGGCGGAAGATATCACTGACGGAATCCTGGATGAATTCAACGAAGCGGGCATTTTGAGAATTACGGATGAAAATGTGGCTCATTCCATTCTCCGGGGAACTGTAAAGAAAGTGAATGAGGGACCCTACACTTACAGCAAACAGGAATCTGTATCAGAATACCGCTACAAGATTGATGTGAAGGTGGCGTGGTATGATGTGTCCCAGGACAAGAATCTACTGGAAGGAACCTACTCCGGATTTGGTGCTTATGGCTTGAGCGGAGACATCGGCTCCGACGGCATCGATAATGATAATGATGGCAAAACTGATGATGAAGATGATGATGAATTTGGTGAACCACGTGCTTTCGCAACGAAGGTTGCCGTTCGTAAAATTGCGGAAGATATTTTGAACGATATTATGACGACTTGGTAAAGGAACACGATTTATAATAATGAAAACAGTAACAATTAAAGATCTTGGCCAGTACGAGGGCCAAGATGTGACGGTCAAAGGTTGGGTGTACAACACAAGAAACATTGGGAAAATTTGGTTTCTCATTTTTCGGGATGGCACGGGATTACTCCAGGGGGTGGTTGTAAAAGGCGAAGCTACCGTTGAAACATTCGCCATGGAACAGGACCTGAATAAGGAAGATTCCGTTATTTTGACGGGAACGGTACGGAAGGAACCCAGATCGGTCGGTGGATATGAATTAGGAATAAAAGAGATCAAAGTGGTGAACCATGTCACGGAAGAATTCCCAATTTCTCTAAAAGAGCACGGGGCTGATTTTCTCATGTCGAATCGACATTTATGGTTGCGCTCCAAAAGGCAAAATGCCATTATGCGGGTCCGTCACCAAATCGTGAAAGCGATTCGAGACTTTTTTGATGATAATGGGTTTACACTTATAGATTCTCCGATTTTTACCAGTAATGCCGTGGAAGGGACCACGACGCTGTTTGAAGTGGATTATTATGATCGGTCTGCCTTTCTCACTCAAAGTGGCCAATTATATCAGGAAGCGGGTGCGACTGCTTTTGGAAAAACCTATTGTTTTGGGCCAACCTTTCGTGCTGAAAAATCAAAAACCCGCCGCCATTTAACAGAATTCTGGATGGTGGAACCGGAAATGGCTTACGTGGAATTGGATGAAAATATGACTTGGGCAGAAAACCTGGTTACCTCCATCATTCAGCGTGTCCTCGAATATTGCCAATCGGAATTGAAAACATTAGAAAGGGATATTTCCAAATTGGAAGCTGTTGTACCGCCGTTTCCACGGATCACTTATGATGAAGCAGCAACAATATTGAAGGAGAAGGGTATTGATTTCAAATATGGATCCGATTTTGGCGCACCGGATGAAACGCTCCTTTCTGAACAATTTGATAAACCAGTGATGATCCATCACTGGCCAGCGGGTATTAAAGCATTTTACATGAAAAGGGATGAACATAATGATGAAATCGCCCTGGGCGTGGATATGATAGCCTCAGAAGGTTATGGCGAAATTATTGGCGGTGGTCAGCGCGAAGATAATATCGAAACACTTATCAATCGAATTCGACATCACGATTTGCCTATGGAACCGTTAAAATGGTACTTGGATCTCCGTAAATATGGATCCGTACCCCACTCAGGTTTTGGGCTTGGACTCGAAAGAACCGTTGCTTGGATCTGCGGAACAAAACATATCCGTGAAACAATTCCATTCCCCAGAACCATGACACGGTTAGAGCCTTAATGGAATTTAAAGGACGCATTTCCGTTTTTGGCGGGCGTGATATCACACCTGAAGTGTATGAAAATACAGTGGAAATCGGTCGCCGACTTGCCAAGGAAAGATATCTTGTTTTTTGTGGAGGCGGGCCAGGTGTCATGGAGGCAATCTCAAAAGGTGTTTCAGAAGCAGGTGGTACTGTGATCGGCATTCTGAAAGGTAAAGAATTGAAGGAAGGGAATGACTATTTGACCATTCCTATTGCTACAGGAATGGACATTGCCCGAAATGCGGTACTGGCCTATAACTGTGATGCGGCAATCGCAATCTCCGGGAAATACGGCACCATGAGTGAGATCGCTTATGCGTTCCAACTCGATAAACCTGTGATTGGGTATGAAACGTGGGATATCAGTCATGTAATTCATGCCGAGTCTCCGGAAGATGTGATTGCCAAACTCAAAAAAAAATTGGATCATGTATAGAATACATGTGATGGTTTCGGGAAAAGTTCAGAGAGTTTGGTTTCGAAAACAAACACAAACCAAAGCTTTGGAATTAGGTTTAACGGGCTGGGTGAAAAATTTCTTTTCAAATGCTGTAGAACTCACTGCCGAAGGAGACATGGACAGTCTGACAGAATTGACTGGATGGCTTCAGGATGGTCCACCATTGGCAAGTGTAGATAAGCTGAGTATAGAATGGAGCCCGTCCCAAAATAAGTTTACAACTTTTGAGATTGTGCGATGAAGATCGCACTTTGCCAAATCAATCCAACCGTCGGTGCATTTAATCATAACCGCGATATCATTCTAAAGTACTATCAACAAAGCATTGACATTAATGCAGATATTGTTGTATTTCCAGAACTCGTCATCACTGGGTATCCACCTCAAGATTTACTTTGGGAAGATGGATTTATTGACCGGAATTTATCTGTTTTAAATGAGATTGCAGCCCAATCTTCCCTTCCCATTATTATTGGATTTGTGAGAAAGGAAAATGGAAGATTATTCAATTCCGCAGCAGTTTGCTATGATGGGAAACTACAAACCACCACGGACAAAATTTTACTTCCCACTTACGATGTATTCGATGAGGATCGGTATTTTACCAGCGGCGAAGAACCCAAAGTAATTCCTGTTCCTGTTCAAGGGAAACAGATCAATCTTGGTATCCAAATATGTGAAGACCTATGGGATCATGATTATGACTGCAAGGTGAGCCAAATTCAAAAAGAAAAAGGTGCGGATATATTGTTCAATATTTCTGCATCACCTTATCATGAAGGGAGATTATTCAGGCGGAAAGATCTGATTCAGGAAAAAGTAAAAGAAACCGGATTACCATTTCTGTATTGTAATATGGTGGGTGCTCAGGACGAATTGATCTTCGATGGTGAATCATTGGCTTTTTCTGCAAAGGGCGATTGTTTGGGGCAAGGTAAAGCCTTTGAAGAAGAACTGGTTTTGGTTAATCTCGATTCCAATCAATCCGTTGAATTGAACATCCAACCGCGAGAGGATAAGATGTACCGTGCGCTTTGTCTCGGTGTGTCAGATTATTTTAAGAAAACAGGGCACACAGAAGCTGTATTGGGATTGTCCGGCGGAATCGATAGTGCGCTGGTGGCAACCATTGCCGCAGATGCCCTTGGTCCGAATCAAGTCCATGGAATCTCACTTCCCTCCAAATATTCTAGCGATCACAGTTTATCCGATGCGCAGGCATTGGCTCGAAAATTGGGAATCGATTTCCGCATCATTCCCATCCAGGAAGCCGTGGAAGGATTGGAAACAATATTGCACCCGCATTTTCTCGGATTAGAGCCCAATGTAGCCGAAGAGAACATCCAAGCCAGAGCACGTGGGAATCTTCTCATGGCATTATCTAATAAATTTGGTTGGATGGTTTTATCCACGGGAAACAAGACAGAATTAGCCTTGGGCTACTGCACCCTTTATGGCGATATGAGCGGTGGATTGGCGGTGATCTCCGATTTAAGTAAAATCGATGTATATGCTCTGGCAAAATGGGTGAATACCCAAAATCCCGGGCGAATTCCCGAAGGAAGTATCACCAAACCACCATCGGCGGAACTGGCACCGGACCAAGTGGATCCATTTGATTATAATGTGGTAAGCCCCTTGGTGGATGCCATTGTGGAAGAACGGAAATCACCCGCAGAATTGGTAAGAGATGGGGCTAATCCCGATTTAGTAAATTCTCTTTATCAAAAAATTAGATTCAATGAATTCAAGCGCCGCCAAGCTGCACCGGGATTACGAGTCTCCGCCAAGGCATTTGGGGTCGGACGAAGAATTCCTATCGTGAATCATTACAAGGGAAAAATAAAATGATGAAATACATTTTATCCTTAATATTATTAACGAGTGTTTGGGCCCAGGATTCAACCCCAGCCGATTTCTGGAATGACTATTCCCAAGAAGAAAAGATTGCTTTTATCAATGGGGCATATGGGGCAATCGCAAAGTTGAAATCTCATCATAGAGCTGAGGTCAGGAAGCAATTCCTGCACAAGAATAATTGGGTGGAGCCCTACTATATTGAGCGATTTTATGAAATTACTGATGAATATCGTTCACAGGAGGTAGGCTATAATTTGAAAATCATAGCCCTTCATATGGATGCATTCTATTCTAATTCGGATAACCTGAATATCCCTGTTATGGAAGCATTGCGCGTCGTATCGCTGATGCAGGATGGTGAACAAAAGAAGGCCAATGTTCGGCTTTTAAGAGCCCAACATAAATATAATTAAACTCTTTTTAATTCATGAAGATAAGTTGGTAATGGTTGAAAATAATCCGGATTAGGTTGTAGTTTATTAGGAATTCCTAATCGTCAGTAACCAGGGAGGTGCCTGATGACGAAACGAATTTCCATTTTTCCATTTTTATTTATAATCCTGTCCTGTTCTCTCTTCGATGAAGAGGAAGAGAAGGAAGATAAACCCCAAGGCATCGAGATCAACCCCGGCGATGATATCCAATCCATTGTAGGTGCGAACCCCGAAGGATCCACTTTCATCCTGAAAGCAGGGATTCACCGTTATTTTTTCACCTTGTTTGCCTTGGATGTAGAATCACTGAACCTGCCAGTTAAAGCAACCTGGTTCAAAGTAGAAGAAGTGATGAATGGACATCTTATCTCCCAGACGATACTTATGGGAAAATACGAGCGTAAGTGATTGGTAATGGCGAAACTGATCGGAGACCAACTGGTTGATTGTGCCCTTGGATTTTGGATTGAAATACCTTTGTATTACTTTTAACCAGGTACAGTTCACCAATCCCAAATATTCAATTTTTTAACTTTTATAGGAATTGGTGTGTCATTCTTAGTAACACTTTCAATGGAGAAAACCCATGAAATCGTTCAGGATAATATTATCATTCATTTTTCTTTTGTCTCTGGCATACCCGAGCCACAAGCGGCATAAAGCTCATAAACATAAAAAACATAAAGTTCATCATGTTGTAAAACACCACAAACCCCGTGTTCATCTTGGTGTCAATTGGCATTGGAATCGCTGGGATCCCTGGTGGTACGATTGTAGGGTTCATGAAAGAGTTGTCGTTGTAAAAGATAACAATGATAAAAAAGATGAGCATGAAACGGTATTGGAAATTATTGAAGAGATTGAGAAATTGGCTGAATTGAAAGAAAAGGGACTCATCACCGAAGAAGAATATCAGAAGAAGAAAAAGGAACTCCTGAAAAGAATCTAACAACTGTGTCATTCCGGACGTATACCCGGAATCCAGTCATACAAAAATGGCTTCAGGATATTGGTTTCACCCATTCCGGAATGACACGTTCTTCTTTTTGATTCTGTCATTGCGAATATCCACCTGCCGGAGGAGATGAAGCAATCTCGTTTTATTAATATGGAGATTGTCACGCTTCGCCCGTAATGACATCCCTTTTTTTATGGGTTAATTTTTACTTAATATTTAACGAGTCAAGTCATGAAGATCCAGATTAACAAATTAACCGAGGCTAAAATTTTTCAAATAAATTTAAAAATTTCTCTCACTTGCGGTTTCCAGTTAAATATCATTACCTTTCTTGCAACCGTTGAGGAGGAATCATGCCAGATCAGTTACGGATGACCTTGATCTTACTAGGCTTAATGATCGCATTCATGGTGGTGAATAAAGTCGCACCAGTGGAAGCAGATGAACCGGAACCGGTTCCCGTAGAATCTACTGCGCCTGACCCGGCACCGGTAAATGAAGCAGCGTCTGCTGCCGATACAACTGAATCTCCAGTACCAGCCGATTAGTGAACATTATTGTTGCTTCTCTTAGTCCTGATGAATTGGAAAAGAGAGGCATCCATTCCTGGCCATCCTGGTCTTGTTATGGGTTTGAATGACTAAATTTATTTTAGCGTTGTCATTCCTGACTTGATCAGGAATCCAGAATCATTTTTTAAACCACCCCAATATTATTTTTCATCTCTATGATTTGTAATTGAAACCTTTTTTTAAAAGGGGAATTGAAGGAGTAGTTGCAGAAATATGATACGATTAATTAAAACCTAATGAAAATATCCATCACCCAACTCACCGAAACCGCAAAAGAAGAAAAGAACATTGAATCATGGCCAATCTGGTCCTGTGAAATTTCAGAATTCCCTTGGACATACAGCGACAAGGAAACCTGTCTGATCCTGGAAGGAGAAGTGATCGTTACAACCGATCATGAAGAAGTCACCATTCGTCACGGCGATTTTGTTATTTTTCCTAAAGGGCTCTCCTGCCGCTGGCGTGTACTCAAACCCATCCGGAAACATTATTCCTTTGGATAGGCTGATTTTCTCTCTATAAACAAGCCTCTTTGCTCTGTAATTTGCGCGGATGAAAACGGCTCACATCCGCAATTTTTGTATAATCGCCCACATCGACCACGGGAAATCCACTCTCGCTGATCGCCTGTTGGAAGAAACAAACACCATCTCCAAAAAAGAGATGAAAGCCCAGGTTTTAGACAGCATGGACCTGGAACGGGAACGGGGCATCACCATCAAAAGTCATCCCATTCGGATGGAATATGAACACCATGATGGTGTGACCTATGTTTTGAATTTGATCGACACACCGGGACATGTGGATTTTTCCTATGAAGTATCCCGTTCATTGGCTGCTTGCGAAGGGGCACTGCTTTTGGTAGATGCAGCACAAGGTGTGGAAGCGCAGACCGTTTCCAATACTTATCTCGCCATCGACAATGATCTCAAATTGATCCCAATTATAAATAAGGTTGATCTCCAATCCGCCATGGTAGATGATGTAAAAATACAGATGATGGAATTGATTGGTTGTGATGAGAGTGAAATCATCGAAGCCAGTTCAAAAAGTGGGATTGGTATCCAGGATATTTTCAATGCTATTATTGATCGAATCGATCCGCCAAGGGACAATTCAGAGGAAAGATCCCGTGCACTGATCTTTGATTCCATGTATGATAATTACAAAGGTGCCATTCCCTATGTCCGTGTATTTGATGGCGTATTAAAAAAAGGAATGACAGCACAATTCTTTGCTCATGATTGTGAATATGAGATCACGGAAACCGGCCATTTTATTTTGGATAAGATCAAGACCAGCGAATTGCGTTCCGGAGAGGTGGGCTATGTTGTGGCCAGTATTCGGGATATGAGCCATATTGAACCGGGCGATACCATCACAGTTAAGGAAAATAAAGCAGACGAACAATTACCCGGATATAAAAAGATCAAACCCATGGTTTTTTCCGGACTTTATCCAGCGGACGCAGACGATTACGACCAATTGCGCCAGGCCTTGGAGAAACTCAAACTCAACGATGCATCTCTGGAATTCACACCGGAAACAAGTCAAGCTCTTGGATTCGGATTTCGATGCGGGTTTTTGGGATTGCTTCATATGGAGATCATTCAGGAACGGTTGGAACGGGAATTCGATCTGGATTTAGTCACCACCACACCAAACGTTGTTTACCAGGTGTTATTGCGAAGCGGAGAAAGGGTTCAAGTGGACACGCCAGCGAAAATGCCCCCAACCGGAGATATTGAAGCAATTCTGGAACCCATTGTTTCCGCCGAAATATTGACGCCAAAAAAATACATTGGCAGTATCATGACCTTGTGTCAGAAAAAGCGCGGTATTTATAAGAATACACAATATCTGTCACCGGAAAAAGCCCAACTCCATTATGACCTGCCCTTGGGCGAAATCATTTTTGATTTTTACGATAAACTGAAATCCATTTCCAGTGGATATGCTTCTTTTGACTACGAACTCAAAGAATTCCAAAAAGCACAACTCCAGAAATTGGATATCCTCATTCATAGCGAACCCGTAGATGCTTTGTCCACAATTTGTCACGCCGACCACGCCTATCACCGTGGCGTGGCGTTATGCAGTAAACTGAAAGAATTGATTCCGAGACAAATGTTCGAAGTCGCCATCCAGGCTGCACTGAATAACCGCATCATTGCGAGAACTACGATTCGGGCCATCAAGAAAAATGTAACGGCCAAATGTTACGGGGGAGACATTACGCGGAAACGGAAACTCTGGGAAAAGCAAAAAAAGGGCAAAAAGCGCATGAAAATGATTGGCAAGGTAGAAGTGCCCCAAGAAGCGCTTTTGGCCGTTTTGCAGGTAGATTCCGACTGATTAAATGAATCCTTACTGGCGATCCACGCGCTCACCACTTTATAGCTTTCTTTTTACGATTCCGTTATTTCTCATTTACGAGATCGGGATTTTGCTCACCTCAGCGGATGATATGCTGGTTCTGCGCAATGGTGCCGATGCATTGATGCGCCAGATCCTGGCCACGTTTGGTGTTTCGGGACTGTATTGGATGGGCGGACTTTTTTTTGTGGGCTTCATCATTGCATTTATTCTTCAGCGCAAGTTTTGGCAAGAAACCCAGGTCCATGGCGATTATCTTTTACTCATGATGGGGGAGAGTCTGGCTTGGTCTGTGCTAATCTATTATTTCATGTCCAATGTTTATTTTCTGTTGATGAATCCAACCGGATCCATGCTGCTTCAACAAGTCACCTTAGCTGTGGGTGCCGGGATCTATGAAGAATTCTTTTTTCGTGTTTTATTAATTGCGGGGATATCAGCGATCCTGGGGTTCATTTTCCAGTGGCCGGATAAAACGAGAAATTGGGCCGCCATGGTTATTGCTGCAGGTATTTTTTCATCATTTCATTTTATTGGTGAATATGGTGACTTTTTCTCTTTTAATATTTTCATGATCCGGTTTTTGGCAGGAATTGCACTGGGAACACTTTATTTCTTGCGTGGGTTTGGGATCACAGCATGGTCACATGCCATTTATGATCTCATTGTGCTTACAAGAATGACAACACAATAGAAAAACTCTCTATAAATTTTACCATGAGATTTTCCACGTTTATTTTATTTTTTTTTGGGGTTGTTTACCTAATGGGAGATTTGAACCATGGCCGTATGTCCATCATTCCAGAATATGACCAAAATATTGTGACTATTTTATTTAGCGGACATCGGGCAGATAACACAAAAAAAACGCCATTTCTTTTTACCGTACCATTAGATGTGGACTCTGTTTCTCTGATCAAGAATAATCCTAATGGTGAATTGGATTTTGTCCTAATCCCAACACGGTTAATAAAGGGTCACAAATGGGTGGAAGTCTCATCTGAATTGAGTGAATTTGCTTTTATGATCAATTCCACCAAATTTTTAAAACCGGGTAATCGTTACTTTGAATATGAACTCTCATTTACAGAAGCCATTGGTGAATTTGATTTTGAGATCCAGGAACCCCTGGCTGCGGAGAATTTTGAATATTCCGGATTCCAGGGTAAAACATCCCGGGATGCACACGGGCAAACCACCCATTCAATCCAATGGACAAACATACCGGCAAATGAGACCAGAATGATCTCTTTTTCCTATTTAAACTCCCGTGGACTTTCAACCCGTAGTGCCTTGGCTGAACTCATGGCCCTGTCTCAACAGGAAGACCGTCCTGTTAAACCGATAAAAAAGATAAAACGCCATAATCTTTATATCTGGGAACCCCTGATTGCTTTGGGGGTTGTAACTCTATTCGCCGCAATGATCATAATGGTTTTTCAAAACAGCAAAACAAATTCATTAACCTGTCCCAATTGCGGACAAAAACGATCCCAATCGGATAAATTCTGTCCGGGGTGCGGAGAAAAAATTTAATGTTTCCTGTATTATTCGAAATAGGTCCGATCAAGATCTATTCTTTTGGCTTCATGCTGGTGGTGACTTTTTACAGTACTTACTTCTTACTAAATCATGATCTGAAGCGATTAAGTCATAATGAGAAATTGGCATCAGATATGATATTCTGGGCAGCGATCGGGGGTATCATAGGTTCAAAAATTTATTATTTACTGGAAAATTTGGGAGACGTAATCCAAGATCCGGTTGGTATGATCTTCAGCGGTTCGGGGTTGGTTTTTCTTGGCGGACTTATGGGCGGAACCTTGGCCGTAACCATGGTTTTAAGAAAAAATAATCTTCCGTGGCTCGTCTTTGCTGATATAGTAGCGCCTTTATTAATTCTGGGGTATGGAATAGGACGGATAGGTTGTTTTCTCGTGGGCGATGATTATGGTATTCCCACCGATCTTCCCTGGGCGATATCATTTCCAAATGGGTTACCGCCCACTACATCCCAGGTGTTTTCGGCCTATTACCCGTGGGTAGATATTTCTGGATTTGAGCCCGGCATTCTTTCGGTGCATCCGACCCAGTTGTACGAATTTACGGCAGCGGTTGGGATCTTTTATTTTCTCTGGTTACGCCGGAAGGATGTGAAAATTGCCGGAAGTTTATTCTTTCTCTATTTGATCTTGGCGGGTGTAGAAAGATTTGCGATCGAATTCATCCGCACCAATGAAAAATACCTGTTCGACATTTTTACCGGTTCCCAGATCATTTCCGTGATTATGATTATCATTGGCACCTATTTCCTTTTGAATCCAATCCCAAAAAGTGAGCTGGAGCCTGCGTAGGTTTTTTCTTTTTGCACTTTTTTACACAAGCTTGTGTTTGGGGCAAATTAAACTGTCGATCGCTGAATACCGCCCATTTCCGGAGAAATTATCTCTATTAGACATTGAGCCTACCAAAATGAGTTGGTCTATCGCAAACCGATTCCTATTGTTAGATGAGCATAAACGTGAATTACTCGAATTAGGCACTTTTGGGGATGTGAACCTTGCCGGCGGGCTCGGACAAAAAAGTTCACGATATGGGGAGTTGGTTTGGATGGGTATTTCGCCCCAGGGAATTCGGATCGTGGATCGCCTGGAGAATGAAATTATCCATTTGGATTTTCGATTAAATCCGGTACAAACCGTTGCCTTGGATCAGCGGATCTTTCCTGAAAAAGCTGCCTTGGATCCTTGGGGCAACTTATACCTTTATTCCAAAGCCTTTAACAGCATATTTATTTTTAATAAGGGTGAACTTGATCCCACGCCGTTTGTGAATTTTTCTAAAGAAATTGGGTCTGCGTTTTGCATGGCAGAAATGGAGATCAACCAGGATGGTGACCTTGGAATTCTGGATTGCGATGGTTTGATCCACTTTTTCAGTCAGAATGGGCAAAAACAGGCATCATTCCCGACGACAATTGACCAAGCTGCTTTTCTAATTTCAGTACGTAGCGATTGGTTTGTGTTTAATCAGAACGGCGCAGGGATTTCCATTAATTCACAAGAGAAAGTTTCAATCCCCGGTGCTAGTGTTCCAGTACTAGATATGGAATCCATGAACCGATCCATCGCTGTTCTTGCCAAGGATCATATCCTCATTTTGGATGTCAAATAAAGCCAGGTTTTTCATTTGTCTTTCCATCTGTTTTTCCTGTGTCACTCCAGCACAGGTCTCTTCAGCAGTTGATACGATTTATCACATTTCAGAAGAAAATTCAATTCAACTCACACATCCTTTTATTCTCGAATCATCGGTATTGGTATTTCAGGGTGGAGTATCCATTCCCGTAAAAAAAATCCAAGCTATTGCAGGGATTCTCACTTTACCAAATACGGATCAAAACTTTCCTATAGTAATAAGCTATGATTATTTGATGAATGGCTTACCGCTTTCCATGGGACCAAAATGGAAATCTTTACCGGCGTTGAATCTGGAAATGGTCCAAATCTTGTCCAAAAAGGAACAACCTTTTTCTAGAAATTCAGATCGTGAATCCACCATTTATTCTTCCGGGAGTATTTACCGTCAATTAACAGTTTCACCTTTGGGTGGTTCTGATTTTACAGGTGGACTGCAAATGCAATTGAATGGAAAGTTGACAAAAGACCTGATGGTGAGTGGTGTCCTTACTGATCAGGATTTGCCGATCCAGCCGGAAGGAACCACACGAGAATTGGAAGAATTGGACCAAGTTTATCTTACGGTTACGCATCCGAATTATTCCGTGGATGCTGGCGATATTATCTATGAAGAAAAAATTAATAACAACAATAATATTAATAGAAAACTAGTTGGGTTAAAGAATGACTTTAATATGGATCAATGGAGCGGATCTGGGGTTTATGCCGGATCAAAAGGAAATTATACAACCCTTGAAATGAAAGGAAGAGATGGAAACCAGGGCCCCTATCAATTAACCGGAAATAATGGAAACAGAGATATCATTGTTTTATCAGGAACGGAAAAAGTATGGGTGGATGGCACCAAATTAATTCGCGGGCAAAATCATGATTACACGATCGATTATTCACTGGGAGAAATTCGCTTTACACCCAAAGTTCTTATCCATGCAGATTCTGATATTTTCATTGAATATCAGTATTCAGATTTCGAATACCAAAAAGGGTTCTCCGGCGGCTCGCTGAAAAGAGATTTTGGTAAATCCGGATTTTTAACATTCGGATTTTTCAGGGAATCTGACCAATTTAAAAAAAGTGACTGGAGTCAGGATATACAAGATTCATTATCTGCCTCGGAATCCAGCACTATTCGAGTAAGCACAGTCATTCCAGATGATGAAGGTGATTATATTATTTCTGGGCGTAATTATGAATATTTCCCTAATGAAGGGGATCAACCTAGGCATTCAATTACCTTTGAATTTGATAATAATGGAAATTACATAAGAAAAATATCGGATACGGGACGAATATTTTATGAATTTGCAGGATGGGATAAAGACTTAAATAGCAATGCAGATAGATATAGTCCTTTTCACACCATACATGCACCAAAATCGCATCAGTTTGGATTTGTAGGGGGTGAGGTTCGTTTAGGAAATCATATTAACATTTCCAGCCAAGTGACAGGTTCCGGGTTGAACCAAAATACATTAGCGAGCGGACAGGAAAATAGTGATGGTTCTTCTCGGAAAATAAACATTTCCATCGATTCACTTGTTTTGGGGCCGGCAATGTGGAACCTGGCAATTTCTAATTGGAATCGAAGCGATAATTATTTTGCCCTGGGACAAGAAAATGATGTCATGCAACGACGTCTCTGGAATTTGGATTCTGTACTATCCAGTGGTGTAGAGGAATCAAAGATCACCTCAGAAATGATCCTTCAAAATGTGGGTTCCACAAATATAGAACTGGCACAATTAAAGGTAAATCAAAATGAACGATCCAGAATGAATCTTAATCAACAAATAGCTCAACCACGATTTAAGAATTCATTTTTCAATTATTTATCCGTCAAAAAACCGGTTGGCTCATTCAAGAGGTCACAGGGCCGGATGCAAGTCCATTTTTCCAAATTGATACCTTTTGTTACCCATTTGAAAGAAGAGGAAACCGAGACGAAACGATTCCAGAATATGGGTGCCGGGCTACAATTCAAATACAATATGACGGCGATAGAAACGGGGGTAGATCTGCGTAAAGATGAAACATTTTACGAGAATGCATCATGGCAAACTGTATCCGATGATTTTATCGGTTTTATGAATTATAGGTCAGAATCCCGATCAGGATGGAAACAGGATGTTATTTTCAAAAAAAGAGTAAAAGCATTTAACGAAGATCGAACTACACTCGATTATTCCTTGGCAAAAGTTCTCATTGGGTATGACCAGCATCACAAACCCATCCGATGGGAATTCCAGGCCAAAACAGAAGAATCTTATTCAGAAGAGCGAGCCATTGTTTATGATTCTGTCGGTGCGGGGTTGGGGCAATATCGCTATGATCTCATTTTTAATACTTACATATCCGATCCAAATGGTGCTTTTATTGCTTACACAGTTCCCACCGGAAAGCGTGACCCGAATACGGTGATTGAAGGATCACAAAAGTTTACCATTGACCTGGGAAGAATATCGGGATTCCCGGATATTTTGATTCGCGGTAACAATCGTCTGGATTATCGCGGATCGGGAATAGATATCAGGAAATTGATTCAACCAGAAATAACTGATTCATTATCCACCCGTTCGCGGCTGGTTTCCAGGCTGGAAATGATCTATTCCGGGAAAAGCCGATTCAGGGGTTGGATTGAGAATCAACAAGCGTTAAATGGGTTGGATCCACGGGGAAATGATCTGGATCATTCCAATGAGACCGGTCTGGAAATAGACCAGGCGATCTCAAGATCTATCACGATCAAGAACAGGGGCCAATTCAGGACAAAATCTGTGGAATCCACTGTTTCAACTTTGAGAAACAGGGATGTAAAAGGATGGTGGAATGAAACCCAACTCCAGGTCAAATTGAATGAATCCATGGATTTTGATCTTGGGATCATGGGCGGGTTTGATTCAGGCTCACAACAAGGAGACTCCTTTTCTGCTCAAGCCTATGGAGTCTTATTGAATGGGCGTTTCTTTTTTAAAAAAACCGGTCGTCTTCATACCCGAGTCAGTTGGGCCAAGGCCCTGGAAAAAAACAATTCAGAATACTTGCCGCCGGAAGCCTTGAATGGATATCCGATTGGAACCAGTTTTCGTTCCAACACCCGTCTCCAATATTTTTTGAATCGATCTGTTTCCATGATTTTTACACTGAATACAATTGATGATGGCAGATACGACAATTTCATCACTTTCCAGGGAGAGATTCGTGCCCATTTTTAGAATGACAATTATCATTTTAGTTGGAATCCTTTTTGGACAGGAAAAGGAGATCCAAATCCCATCCATTGATCCCAATACGGTAATAGATTCTCTTTCTGAAATGATGAATCGTGAAAAAAGTCTGTCTTTGGAATATCGGCTGCATTCTTTTTCGATTGGTCCTGACCAGTCAAATTATCTTGGCCGGGATCAAAAAAAATTAGTGGATACCCTGATTATTTCCGGTGGTAGTGAAATTCGAGCGAATGTTATCAATCAAATTTCAAATCCTTTCAACTTAGAACCCGTTGGCAATGGGTTTAGTCAAATTAGCGAAAAACTGGTTCAACGCTATTATTTTTTCCGGCAAAAACCAGACTATGAATTCGGCACACTCAAAAACCAGTTAGGTGCAGTTCTTCATTTTTATCCAGAATTTGAGAGTTATTTTTCAGGTATTTTCGGTATGAGCAACCAAAATCAGGATTGGGATATCAATGGTGAGATTGATCTTCATCTTGAGAACTTGATCCAGACTGCCGGCATCTTTGACCTGTATTGGAAGCGAACCGATTCATTATCCCAGATTATCCAATTTGAGATTATGGAACCCCATCCATTTGGTTGGGAGGTGGGCACGCAATGGAAGTACCATCATGAGGTCATTAGCGGCTTGTATACCGTTATTGAAACCAAATCCATGCTGCAGGTCTTTGTGCCTTGGCTGAATCAATTGAATGTGGGCTATTCAACGGGAAGAACGCATCCCACTGAAAAAGGTGAATTGAATGGTTATGAAAAAGTCAGATTTCGGGCATTTTCTCTTTCTTCCTCCAGTGATACAAGAAACAACCGCTTCATGCCAAATCAAGGGACAAAAATCACCACATCCGTTGATGCCGGGTTACAAAATAATTCTGGATTTATGAAAGGAGAATTCGATTTTCAACATTTACATCCATTTACTCCCAAAATACGTGGATTGTTGAAATGGATGGGAAAGGGGATTTATGGATTTGAATCTGCCGTCCCCAAGAGCAGATATGTACTGTATGGGGGTGCCTCATCCTTACGAGGATTTCGTGAACAGTCCTTTACGGCGACACAATTCCAAGTTGCTACATTAGAAACAGCCTATCAGCCTAACCGCTCCTTTCAAACTAATGTGTTCTTCGATATGGGTTCTGACAGGTTAAATATTCTGGAGAATAAAAAGATTGGGTATGGCATAGGCGTGTCTCAACTCAATGAAAGAACCCTGATCGAAGTGCAATATGCTTTGGCAAGTGGCCAGGGGTTTTCCGATGGAAAACTCCATATAAAATGGATCTCTCGATTGTAGGTTTTCAGCATCAAACCAAAGTAATTTTCCTGATGCATTTTTGTAAAAAATTTGGCCTATCCCTTATCGTCGGAACCCTGATTATTTTGGCAGGATGTGATACAAAACGAGAAGCCCTGGGTGCTGATAATGAGATCCGGGTCATTTGTTCTGAAATTGATAAACAGATTGTCAGAGATTACTTAACATCCATTTTTACAGATACGATTTATACGCCGGAACCAGAACCCTATTATTATCTAAAATTTTCTGATCCGGCGACCTATAATGATTTGAAATCCCAGGCACAGGTTGTGGTTGCCGCTGTCGTACGAGATCCGGGAAACCCCGGATATCAATTGGTAAAAAGGTTGCTGCCGCCTGATCAATTTCAGGATACAGAATCTGCCGATCCTGTCATTCTTGCGAAGGATGTGAATGCAAGAAAACAATTATTTATGGTGATCAATGCAGGTTCAAAAGAACAATTAATGGGCACGGTAGCGTCCAAAAGGAATTTTATTCGTAAGCAATTTTTCGACCAATTTGTGGACCGCCGAAGCCGCTTCATTTTTGGAGATGACCGTAATAAAAAATTAGAAGATTCACTGGAAACAGTTTATGGATGGAAACTGAAGATTCCCTGGGGGTGGGAAATGATCCGCAGTAAACCGGGTTCACGATTTGTTTGGATTGGGAAAGAAATGCCCTTTCAATGGATCGGAATTGGCTGGGATGATGGAAACCTTGTGGAAGATGAATTGCAAGCTGGAGATTATATTTGGAGCTGGCCAGCGGAGCATTATGGATTTATCCAATTTAATGATTACAAATTTGATTTGGACAAAACGCTTTACAAAGACCATCAGGCATGGCGTGCCCAGGGTATTTGGGAAACGATTAATGTGAAGGAATCCAAGGGTGGTCCGTTTCGATCCTATGTTTTTTATGACGAAAAAAATGATCGAACCTATCATTTGAATTATTTGATTCACCGTCCCGGAAATGATAAATCCATTTTTATGCGACAACTGGATTTGATTGTCAAAACTTTTTCAACATCACAGTCATGAGAATTTTGATCACAGGTGCCTTCGGGCAATTGGGTTCAGCCTTTTCCAGACATTTATCTGAAGATTTTGATATTATTCGGACCGGTCGATCAATCCCACATGGTAAGAATGGGATCATCCTGGATGTTTTGAACCAGATATATTTCAAGGAAGTCATCCAGGCCACTGAACCGGATCTTGTCATTAATTTGGCTGCTATGACCCCGGTGGATGGCTGTGAATTGAATCCGAATCTTGCGAAAGAGATCAACATTGCCGGCGTGCAGCATCTCTGTGATTCATTTGATGGCAAGATCATTCATTTATCTACGGACTATGTTTTTGATGGCGAAAACGGTCCCTATTCGGAGGATGATCCTGTTTGTCCGTTATCGGTCTATGGTGAAACAAAATTAGAATCTGAACGTATCTTGCTGAATCATGATCCAAATCACCTGGTGATTCGTGGGAATGTGATCTATGACGATTCGGAAACCACAAAGGCCAGTTTTTTGAATTGGGTGGTGAATTCTCTAAAGGAAAAGCAAGAGATTCAGGTTGTAAATGATCAAGTCAATAACCCGACTTGGACAAAATCTATGGCGGATATCATCGCATTGTGCATTGAAAAAGATTTATCAGGAATTGTTCATTGGGGAGATGCCGATCATTTGAACCGCTATGATTTTGCAATAAAGATCGCAGAAAAATATGTATTGGACTCAAAATTGATCAAAGCAATCACAACCGAGGAATTAAACCAGGCAGCACCAAGGCCCTTGAAATCAGGGTTAAAATCCGATAAGTTGGTCCAAGCCTTGAATGTGGTTCCACCATCGATTGATGAGTGTCTGAACGCCATTTTAGAAAGAAACGCCGAATGAAAACACTTGTCATCTCGCCGACCTATAACGAAGGGAAGAATATCGAAAGTCTTGTAGACCAGGTTTTAGGTCCGAACCCAGACTATCATTTACTCATTGTTGACGATAATTCACCGGATGGAACGGCTGCAATTGTTAAAGAACTCCAACAAACTTACCCAAACCTATCTTTAGAAGTACGTACGGGAAAAGCAGGACTTGGAACAGCATATCTATTTGGATTTAAATGGGCTTTGGAAAGAGGCTATGAAGCCATTGTCCAGATAGATGCTGATTTATCACATGATCCCAAGGATGTTCCCAGGCTTGTGAGCGAATTGCAAAACTATGATCTTATCATTGGCAGTAGATACGTGGAAGGCGTCAGCGTGGTAAATTGGCCCATTCGTCGCCTGATCTTAAGTTATGGCGCCAATATGTATTCCCGCACGGTAACCGGAATGCCTATCAATGATGGCACAGGCGGATTTAAAGCATGGCGTGGTTCCCTATTACGGAAGATTGAGTTAAATAAAGTGAAATCTCAAGGATATTCTTTCCAGATTGAAATGAATTTTCGTGCCTGGCGTCAGAATGCCAGAATCAAGGAAGAACCCATTATTTTTGTGGATCGCACCATTGGTGAATCCAAAATGTCCAAAGCCATCATGTATGAAGCAATTTGGATGGTTTTGAGGCTCCGGATTTGGAAAATCTTCGGCTGGAATTAATTCCTGAATGAAAGCATCTGTTTGCATTGTGAACCTGAATGCCAGGAAGCATTTGGGTCCATGCCTCTCATCTTTAAAAGACGCGTTTGATGACATTCCATTTGAAACCATTGTTGTAGATAATCATTCCCGGGACGGTTCTGCTCACTTCATCCAATCCGAATTCCCGGAAACGACTCTCATAGAAAATCAAAGAAATGAAGGCTACTCACGCGCCATGAATCAGGCCATGGGTCGTTCCCGTGGAGAGTATGTGATTTTTCTGAACCCGGATTCAAGCTGCGAGAGGGAGGCCCTTAAAAAGTTAATTCATTTTATGGAAACGGATCCTTCCATAGGTATTTGTGGTCCAAAGGTTGTGAATGAAGATGGTTCATTTCAAAAATCATGCCGACGGGGAATTCCACGACCCCAAGCCGTATTTTCTTATTTTTTAGGATTCGCAAAAAAATATCCCCATAATAAAAAGTTCACAGGGTACCACCTAAACCATTTGGACGAAAATGAGATCAATGAGGTGGATGCCGTATCCGGATCATGTTCCGTCATCCGAAAAAATGTCATTGCCGAGATCGGACTTTTAGATGAACGTTATTTTGCATATCAGGAAGATTCTGATTATTGTTTCCGGGCCAAGGAAAAAGGATGGAAAATCGTTTATAATCCAGAATCAATCATTCGTCATATTGGCGGTGCCGGCGGTGCGGGATCCTATCCGTTTCGGGCCATTTTTGAATGGCACCGTTCATACTATCGACTTTATACTAAACATTTTTCCCAGGATTATTGGCCACTCTTCAACCTGTTTTATTCCCTAATCATGTTTGGTAAATTGATCTTTGCAGAGGGTAAATTTTTACTCAGGCGATAAATGGAAAATTTTGCTCAACTCGAATATGTCATGCTCCTGCTCATCGGCAGCATTTTACTTGCTGTGGGCCTGGCTCTCATCAGTATCAAGATTGCACCCGATGTGGGACTCATGGATATTCCTGGAAGTGCCGGCCATAAGAAGCATCTAAATCCAGTCCCACTCACGGGGGGTGTCGTCTTATTGGATACGATGATTGTCATGATCATTTTAACAAAGATGTGGGCTATCCCTGATGTTTGGGCTATTTTTGTTTCAGGAATGATCATTGGTCTTTTCGGATTGCTGGATGACTTTATTCATCTTTCGGCAACAAAAAAATTGCTTGGACAGATTTCGGGAACCATTATGTTAATCTATCTTGGGGTTCAGGTTCAGTTTTTTCACTCACCAGAATTTTTTATACAAGTGGGAGAGCCATGGGCATCTTGGCTCAATTTAATTTTCACTTTTCTTTGGCTGTTGACCGTTACGAATTCGTTTAACTTTATTGATAGTTTTGACGGACTGGCAGTAGGATTGAGCAGCGTTTCCGCCGGATTCTTTCTTTTGCTAGCTATTGTCACCGGCCAAACATCATTGATATTCCTGTGTACCGTGATCTTGGGAATTTGCATTGCCCTTTATTTTTTCAATTCTCGGCCGGCGAGTCTCTTCCTGGGAGATTCTGGTGCCCAGTCTTTGGGGTTTTTATTAGCCGCAGTGGCGATCATTTATCAACCGAAAATTGGGTCCCAGGCATCTTCCTGGTTTATGCCGATCCTAATCTTTTCTGTTCCTTTATTTGATATGATGCTGGTGGTATTATCACGACTAAAAAGAAAGAAGAAGATTCACCAGGCTTCTCGTGACCATACCTACCATCGCTTGGCACAACGGGGAATCCCGATCCATCATGCGGTTTTGATCATGCACGGAACATCACTCTTGCTGAGTATGGTGGGATTTTTATGTCTAAATTTGCCCGTTTTATATGCGAATATTATCTTTGGACTCATCGTTTTACTTGGCATCGCTTCTTACATAGAATTAGATCGAAATTATCAATAACAACCTGAATAGATTTTCATGTCAAACTACTATCTCGATTTTGAAAAACCTGTCAAAGATTTGGATAACCAGATCCTTGAATTAGAATCCTCTCAAGATCCAAATCAGGCAGATCTGAAAAAACTGATAAAGTTGCAGGAAAAACGAACCGCTGCAATAGAAAAGATATATTCGGGGCTCTCGCGGTGGCAACGCGTTCAGTTGGCCCGACATCCCAATCGACCCTATTCATTGGATTATTTTCAATACTATTCACCGGATTTCATTGAACTCCACGGGGATCGACATTTTATGGATGACCCAGCAGTGGTTACAGGCTTAGGTCATTTTGGGGATCGAAAAGTGGCGTGGATCGGTCAACAGAAAGGTAGAAATACCAAGGAAAATCTTCACCGGAATTTTGGAATGATGCGTCCTGAAGGATACCGGAAAGCATTACGTGTCATGAAACTGGCTGAAAAATTTGGTCTTCCTGTGATCACATTCATGGATACGATCGGTGCTTACCCAGGCATTGGCGCTGAAGAACGGGGACAGGGTGAAGCCATTGCACGAAATTTATTGGAAATGTCTGGACTTCGTGTACCCATCATTGGGGTTGTCATCGGAGAAGGAGCCAGCGGTGGGGCATTGGGCATCGGTGTTTGCGACCGCATGCTCATGTTGGAAAATACATGGTATTCTGTGATCAGTCCTGAAGGATGTGCATCTATTTTATATCGCGATGCCAAAAAAGCAGAAGAGGCTGCAGAAGCCCTGAAGCCCACACCCAAAGATCTCGTGGAAATGGGTATTTGTGATCGGATCATCACGGAACCGAATGGGGGCGCACATCGGGATTTTGAAGCGTCTGCAAACGAATTAAAAACTGCTTTATTGGAAGAGTTAGACCAGTTATCAAAAATAGAACCGGATGATTTCCTGGATAACCGCATCCAGAAATATGATAAACTGGGTTATTTCCAGGAAAGCGCATGATTCGATACGACCATCCGGTCAAGGTGTATTACAAAGATGTGGACCAAATGGGGATCGTGTATTATTCCCGTTATTTTGAATTTTTTGAAGAAGCAAGAACTGAAATGTTACTATCCTTCGGCTTGGATTATGTTAAAGTTGAAGAAAATGGAGCTATGCTTCCTGTCATAGAAGCGCATTGTGAGTATAAAAAAGGCGCAAAATTTGGTCAGGAAATTATTGTGAAGACATGTATCCGTGAATTACCGAAAGTTAAAATGAAATTTGAATATATAATCTGTCCAGCGGATTCAGATGAAATTCTCATGAAAGGGTACACGGTTCACGCTTGCACAAATTTAGAAGGAAAACCCATAAAAATGCCAAAATACATTCGTAATATTCTTCAAGATAAAATGGATAACTAATGAAAAATTTTAATTCTTTTCTCTTTATTGGATTGATGATCTTTGGATGTGCCAAAGATGAACCTTATGCCTGGCATAAAGGTGTACCCTTTGAATCTATCTTGGCGCAATCTGGAGAAAAACTTGTCCTGATGGATTTTGAGACCGAATGGTGAGGCTGGTGTAAGCGGCTGGATGCCGATACATTTTCTGATAGCAAAGTCAAATCATTCGCAAATCAAAACCTGATCAGCATGAAGATTGATGCTGAAAAGGGGGAAGGGATTGAACTAGCCAAACAGTTTGGTATTCGCGGTTTTCCTACCATCGTTTTTGCCAATGAAAAAGGGGAAGAGATTGACCGCATTGTCGGGTATATGCCACCGGAACCCTTTCTTAAGGAATTGAATCGGATTCAGTCAGGAAAAAATACCCTGCCTGCCCTGTTAGAAGATTTTAAACAAAATCCATCCAAGTTCAGTACACTCTTCAAATTGGCAAAGAAATATGAATCCATGGATGACCCAGGTTCTGCCAAACAAATGGTGAATGCCATTCTTGCAGAGGGAACCGATTCGGCCGGGACGGCTGAATTCTTCTCTATTTTGTACGATGCACGGGAAACGCGTGATCCAATCCCGCTCATCGCTTATGCAGATAAAAATCCTGATAGTGAGAATTCAACAGTTGCATTGGAGGAGGCCATGTGGTTTGTCCGAAGAGCCGGTGATAACCATGAACATGAAGCAAATCTTTACGTTCGAGTTATTAAAGGGAAGAAGGAACCCAATCCCGGTATGTTAAATGGTTTTGCCTGGCGGATGAGTGAATTAGAACAACATCTTGATGTTGCATTGGATAAAGTCACTTGGGCCATCGAGAATGAACCGGATGAGAAAAACAAACACATGTATATTGATACCAAAGCTGAACTCCTGTGGAAAATGGGCCGGGTGGATGAAGCCATTTCTGAAATTGAGAAATGTGTGAAATTTGACCCCGAGTATAAATATTATAAAAAACAGGAAGAAAAATTCCAGAATGCATTGAATAGTTAATTATCATGGTAGAACTAGATTCTAAATCGGCTCTACTGTATATTATTTATTGATCAAATATACCGCAAGGATAGCCAAAAACCCCCCAATGATGGTGGTAAGGATCAACGGTTCGTCTAAATAATACGTGGCAAAACCTATAGCAGTTAAGGGGACTGTAAAAATATAAGCACTGGCTTTTTTTGGCCCCAATTCCACAGAAGCCTGAAAATAAATGGAGGTGCCAAATGCCATGGCACCTGTGCCGAGAAACATAATATTTAGCCAAAAAATCCCATCGTATTGAAATACGTCCAGGATGGGCTCATTCAGGGCCAGCGTGAGGCTGAAAAAAGTAGAAAGAGCAAAACACCAAAAACTATAGGGAATATATGAGATCACTTTTTTAGATTTGGATGTAATAAGTGTCACTGAAACCCAGGATAAGGACGCCATGATAAAATGGAAATTCCCGGACTGGAACAGGAGCGCCATATCCATTTCCCAGATGCGAATGATCAGTCCACCCCCGGCCAATCCGAGTAAAAGACCAAAAATATCTTTTCTTAATAAGTATCCACCAAAGAATAAAGCTGAAAAAGAGGCTGTTAGAATAGGATTGAGCGTTGTGACCAAAACACCGCCTGCGCCGGCCAGCCCAACCTGTGTTCCTTTAAAATAGAAATAGTTGTAAGATGTCATGAAAAAGGAATTCAGCATAATAAATTGAAGACTTTTCCATGGGATTTTAAATGAATGACCTTTCAACCAAACAATTGGAGCAAAAGAGAGTGTCGCGAAAAAGAACCGCCAAAACATCATGAGCGGAGCATCCCCGTAAGACCCGACTATTTTAGCGTTTGTCCATGAGAGTCCCCAAGTGATCATTGCCAGGATCATGAGGAGGGTTAATCGTAATTCTTTGGATTTTAATTTATTTGTCATCTAGTTTTACCGGCCAAATTAGTATGAATTGACATATTCACTTATAGCCAGTAGGAGATTAATTGAAAAAATAATCAAATAATCTCTGTTTCCCACCCATTGTAATCGCCACCCAAATCTTCAGCGATTGAATTCAGCTATTTTCTCAAATCTGAAAATTCTAAATATTCCGGAACCATGGATTTGTAAGCCAAGCAAAGCCAGTTATCTCTTGGACCACCCGGTGGCAAAATATCTACATCGAATCCTCCTTTGCCCAGAACACCTTTTGCTAATTTTGTTCTTTTTTCAGTTGGGAAATAAAACCAAAACGACATTGGGCGTGCTTTTTCTGGTTGAGATTCATACAGGCTCTACAGCTCCGATGTTTTTTTATCGGGATCGTTTTTCGTAATCATACATTATTCATTCTTTCATCGGCTCGTATTAATTTTATTAATACGAACTGATATTCAGTGAAGGTTGTATGACAAATTATCACATCCGGAAGACAGGGAAATTAGGATCGGGGGATGGATTATTTTTAACTGCTTTCAACGCTTGGATCAGGATCCGTCTTGTATCTGTAGGATTGATGACACCATCATCCCAAAGTCGGGCACTGGCATAATAAGGATGACCTTCTTGTTCATATTTTTTCAGGATTGGATTTTTCACTGACTCAAATTGTTCAGCCGTCATTTTTTTGCCTTCAGCTTTGAGTTGATCGCTTTTAACTGTAGCCAATACGTTAGCTGCCTGATCGCCTCCCATGACAGAGATTCGAGAATTAGGCCACATCCACATGAATCGAGGTTGGTAGGCTCTCCCTGACATAGCATAATTGCCAGCACCGAAACTTCCACCGATTACCACAGTTAATTTCGGAACATTGGCAGTGGCCACTGCCTGTACCATTTTTGCACCATCTTTTGCGATACCGCCAGCTTCGGCTTTTTTACCCACCATGAATCCCGTGATGTTTTGAAGAAAAAGAAGGGGGATTTTTCGCTGACAGCATATCTCAACAAAGTGGGCGCCTTTCAAGGCGGTTTCACTGAAGAGAACACCATTATTGGCTACAATCCCAACGGTGTTTCCACCGATCTTACAAAAACCAGTCACGAGTGTTTTTCCATAATCGGCCTTGAATTCTTCAAAGTTGGACTCATCCACGATTCGGGCAATCACTTCATGGACATCAAACGGTATACGGTGACTTTTAGATAAAATACCAAACAATTCATCGGCATCATAAACCGGTTCATCATAGTCTAAATCTTTTGGGGCTGGATCCGGAAAATGATTAACGATACCACGAATCTTTTCAATGGCTTCATCATCATTTTCCGCAAAATGATCTGCAACACCACTGAATCGTGTATGGAGCCTAGCGCCGCCAAGTTCTTCCGGTGTTGCTATTTCGCCAATAGCTGCTTTTACCAAAGGTGGACCACCGAGAAAAATAGTTCCTGTTCTATTTACAATAATCGCCTCATCACTCATAGCAGGGACATAAGCGCCGCCAGCGGTACAAGATCCCATGACAGAAGCGATCTGCGGAATCCCGGCTGCACTCATTCGTGCCTGATTGTAAAAGATCCGGCCAAAATGATCCCGATCAGGAAAAACTTCGTCCTGTTTGGGGAGAAATGCACCCCCACTATCCACAAGGTAAATGCAGGGCAGTCGATTCTCTAATGCAATCTCCTGGGCACGGAGATGCTTTTTCACTGTCAATGGATAATAAGTGCCACCCTTAACTGTTGCATCGTTGGCAACAACGATACATGAATGGCCATGGATCGTGGCAATCCCGGTTATGATTCCGGCGGCAGGCACAGTGTCATCGTAAACATCAAAGGCTGCCATTTCGGAAAATTCGAGAAAATCGGTATGTTCATCCTTCAGTTTATCGATCCGTTCCCGTGCTGTGAGTTTTCCACGTTTATGGTGTTTCTCGATCCGATGAGGTGGACCCATTTCCCGAACTTTATCCAAAACGGATGTGAGATCATCCGATAATGCCTTGTGGTGTTCATAATTCGATTTGAATTTTTCTGAAGATGGATCGATCTGGGTCTCAATCTTCGGCATGAGTAAGTGACTCTTTTTCTATAATATTTTGAATGAATTCAGCCGCTTTAATTAATTTTTCTGACTGAATTCCTGTTTCAATCCCGAGAGATTGACACAATGAATGAATGGTTTCTGTGGCAATGTTTCCCGATGCTCCTTCCGCATAGGGGCATCCCCCGATGCCACCGGTGGAGCCATCAAATTTGGATATTTCAAATTCAAGGCCTGCGCGGATATTTTCTTCAGCAAATCCAAAAGTATCGTGCATGTGAAGTGCAAAAAGGGATGACGCCCATTTTGACAAAATTTTATCTAATAATCTCCGAACTTCGTCTGGTTGGGCTTGTCCGATAGTATCGCCCAGGGAAATCTCGGTAATCCCGAGATCAATGAGTTTTGAAATGACATCAAAGACGGATTCATGATCGATTTCACCTTCGTAAGGGCAATACCAAACTGTGGACACATAACCACGAACCCTGAGATTATTTTCTTCCCAGAGCGTGCGCATTTCAGAAAATCGGTGAATACTTTCATCTATGGAACAATTTGTATTTTTTTGAGAGAGGGATTCACTGGCAGTAGTAAAAACAGCAACGGATTTATACCCAGCTTCCAACGCATTTTTAAGTCCACGTACATTGGGGACAAGGGCCGTGTAAAGTGTATTTTGGGCACGATGGATCGAACTTGAAACTTCACTGGCATCTGCCAATTGCGGGATCCATTTTGGAGAGACAAAACTGGTAACTTCTATCTCTTGAAAAGTACATTCAGTTAACAAATCGACGTATCGAATTTTATCTTCTGTTGCAATGGATTGAGCCATACTTTGAAGACCGTCTCGCGGGCCCACTTCAACAATTTTTACAGAAGAAGGGCGGGACGGCATCAGTCTTTGATCCAGTTTGGTTTTCTTTTTTCGAGAAATGCCGTCAAGCCTTCCTGACCTTCATCATTGGCTCGGATTTCAGCGATCACATCAGCAGAATCAAATGAATCCATATCTCTTAAATATTCCTTGAATTTGGCCTGGGAATTTGGTCCGCCTTTCAAAAGTTGCTTCACCACATGGTCGGTCATCATCTTCATGTCATTTTCTTTTACAGAATAATGAATAAGTCCGATTTTTTCTGCAAAGGGTGCATCAAATCGTTCACCGGATATTCCCAGTGCTCGAAACCATGAATTTCCGATTTTTCTTTCAGTATAAGGTCCGATCACTGCCGGAACAATTCCAATTAAAACTTCACTTAATGAAAACAATGTTTTCTCTTCTGCAACTACTATATCGCAAACTGTACACAGTCCAAACCCGCCACCGAATGCATGTCCGTGAACAATACCAACAACGGGTTTATTACATCCATCAATGGTTTTGTACATCGTGGATAATAACATCGTTCCCGTTTTATTTTCCTCGGAAGTTTGTTCAATTGAATTTTTCATCATGTTCACATCAGCTCCCGCACAAAAAGATGCGCCTTCTCCTTTTAAAACCACGATGCGAATACTCGTATCTTGCCCAACAGAGTGAAATGCGGATGTGATTTCTTGCATCATGGTCTCATTCATGGCATTTCGCACATCCGGGCGATTCAGTGAAATCGTCGCACAGTATGAATCGATTTTAAGATCTAAAGTAGAGTAAGTCATAAGATTGAAAAATTTTCGGGGTTCAATTTAGGAAATTTCATGGATAGGATTATTCTAAAAACAAAAATCCCCGCTCCATCTAAACTGTATTAAACTGGACGAGAGCGGGGTTCACTGAAATGTTTAAAATAGTTTAGAAATAGAATTTCCGGTTATCAATGATCTCTGCATTGGTTTTCAAATCATCTAACCATGCCTGGAAGTACTGGTTCTGTTTCCGGTTGAAAATCGTTTTCCGAAGCGTTTCTTTTTGTGCTTCATATTCTGTTGAATCAAATGCACTGATCTCTTTCAGCTCGATGATTGCATGGCCACGGCTGGTTTCCAAGGGTCCAAGAATTTCGCCTGGTTCTGCTGCGAGGAGCGCACCGGTTACATAATGACTCCGGCCGATGGAAGTAAAACCCTGAACCAGTTGTTTGGATTCATTTTTTACCCCATCCAGTTCTGAATCTTCATCGATGACTTCATCCAGTTTCAGGTCACTTGCAGAAATCTTGATCAATAATTTATTGGCTTGAACCAAGGTTGCTGCCATGACTTTCGTTTTCTTCAGGGAAATTTTTAACTGGCTTTCAACTTCTTCGTAGGGTTTGATACCGGGCTCAATCACCTCATCAAGCGTAAATACAGCAAAATACTGATCATTCTCCATAATGTCCGAAACATCATTTATCTTCCCATTAAAAGCGAAGCGAACACCGGCGCGAAGTCCACCCAGTCCGCGAATAGAAAACCCGGCTTCGTTCATTTTTTCATGGTTCCCCGTCACAAGGCCATGGGATTCCACGGCTGAAGCAAATCCGTTATCCTGTGCGTCATAACTGAAGAGCGTGGCATCCCGTTTCAGATTTGCTAAGGTGGTTGGACTTATTTCAATTTTCAGTAAAATATGAGAAGCCAAGACTTGGTCTTCACCATTTTCGGTTTTTTTATCTCTTACATAAATGATATGATATCCAAAATTGGATTTAATGGGTTCAATGATTTCACCTTTATTAGCAGCAAATGCTGCTTTTTCGAATGATTTCACCATCCGGTCTTTACCGAACCATCCCAAGTCCCCACCTTTGGTACCGCTGTTACCTGGATCTACAGAATATTCATTGGCCAGAGTTGCAAAATCTTCACCTTCTTGTGCCCGTTCATAAAGAGCAGTAGCAAGTTTTTCTACTGAAGTAGAATCTTCTTTTGACGGCTCTTTTTTCCAGGAAACATAGGTCACAGAACGAAGTTCATCATGTTTAAAATCGTCTTTGGATTTTTCGTAGTCTGCACGAAGTTCACCTTCATTTGGTTCAGATTCTTCAGCAGGCACTTTCGCGGAGGTCACATGAATTCCTGAAATTGTAAAATTTACATTCCGTTTGATAAACTCATTTTTGAGGTCCCGGTGGGTGATAATGATACTCTCATCCAATAACTTTTGCAGTTTGAAATTCGGGACATAGGTGTTTTTCATGAACGATTCAATGGGAAGCCATTCACTCCCTTGGGGATTTGCCAATGCTGTGCGGTATTTATCCCAATCAAAAGCGCCCTCAGTCTGGAAATTTGGATTTTGCTGCAGAAAGGGAGGCGGATTGTTCTCAAGATGGTACATAACCTCTTCATCAGAAGCAGTAATGTCTAACCGATCAACTTCCTGTGACACCAACACATCCTGGAGCATATTATCCCAAGCTGTGTTTCGTGCCCGCTGAATCTGGAAATCATTGATTTTTTGCCCATTCGCCCGGGCTTGTTCTATCTGTTGATTCACCAGTTGATTAAAGTAATCAGGTGAAATATCCTGTCCGTTGATTCTTGCCATGATCGTTCTTGGATCAACGTTTCCTGCGAGAATGTCTAAAACATTCGCACCACCAACGAGTCCGCCCATGGTCATACTTAAAATGAACATTGCCAGCAATGCCCATAACACGACATGCATCTTTTCACGCATGGATGTCATCAGTGCCATAAAATACCCTTCATAATATTAGAATGATAAAAGTGGAAATAATACCGTGGAAAACGGCGGGCGAATTTATGGAATGGTAATTAATGAAACAATGAACAAGACGGATATAACTTCAGTGCTTCATTATGACTGAATGCCAATCCATATTTGTCACAAAACACGGGGTGCCCGATGTTTTGCAATTGAAACCTGATTCTTTGGAAGAACCAAAAACCGGTGAGGTTTGTGTTAAAATAAAGTATTCCGGAATCAATTTCGCTGATATTATGGGCCGGATGGGATTGTACCCCACCGCTCCAAAACCACCTTATGTCCCGGGATTTGAGATTGCAGGTATTATCGAAAAAACGGGAGATGACTCTAACCAGAGTCTTGTTGGACGAGCCGTTGTGGGATTATCCCGGTTCCACGGATACTCAACCCGTGCGAATGTGCCCGTGAATCAATTATTCTTCATCAATGAAAAACGGTTGGATGTGGCTGCCGCTGTTCCGGTGAATTATCTCACAGCTTATTTCATGATGGTGCACCAGGCTGCAATCCGGAAAGGGGAAACAATTTTAATTCATGGTATCGGTGGAGGCGTAGGCATTGCAGCGTTACAGATCGCACAACATCTCGGTGTCAAGATCATCGGAACCTGTTCCGGATGGAAACATGACCAAATTCGGGAAATGGGTGTGGAACATTTGATCGATTACAGAACGGAGAATTTCAAGGAACGAGTTTTAGAGATTACTGATGGAAAAGGTGCAGATGTGATCATTGATTCTCTGGGCGGGAAAGCATTGAAAAGCAGTTATGAATGTTTGGCTGAATTTGGCCGCTTGATTTCCTATGGTTTCAGTAGAGCAGCACCGGGAACCAAGAAAAATATTCTGAAAATTCTTCCGGAATATCTCGGCATACCAAAATTCAATCCCATGCATCTCATGTCACAAAATAAAGGTGTGTTCGGGTTTCATCTGGGATTGATTCGAAAACGGGAAGATCTTGTAAAACAATATGGGAGTCTGTTATTGAAATGGCTGGATGAGGGACTTATTTCTCCAAAAGTGGATGCGGTCTTCCCCTTGAAAAAAGCAGCAGAAGCACATCAATATATATCTGACAGAAAGAATTTTGGGAAAGTATTATTGATGGCTGATGAATGAGCCTTACGAGTTTAGAACAAGAAATTACCTTATGCCGCAAATGCGACAGACTGGTAGAATTCCGTGAAAAGATCGCCAAAGAAAAACGGAAATCATATATGGATTGGGAGTATTGGGGGAAGGGAGTGCCAGGGTATGGTAAGCTAAATGCGAAACTCATGATTCTCGGTCTTGCACCGGCTGCCCATGGTGGCAATCGCACAGGTCGGGTATTCACCGGAGATAAATCCGCTGATTTTCTGTTCAAATGCCTTCATCATGTTGGTCTGGCAAATCAGCCGAATTCGGATCATCGAAATGATGGTCTGGAATTGAATGGTTACATTACGCCGGCAGTGAAGTGCGTACCACCAGGAGACAAACCCACTCCTGAAGAAAAAGAAAATTGCGAGCCTTATTTGGCTCGGGAATTTGAATTATTACGTGATTTGAAAATGGTATTGGGATTGGGCAAGATCGGATTCGATTCCTGTTTAAAATTTGTCCGAAAAACACATCCGTTAAAAATAAAAGATTTCAAATTTGGGCATGGTGTACGGTATCAATTACCCAATGGACTCATCCTGTATGGTGCCTTCCATCCCAGTCCGAGAAATGTAAATACCGGAAGGCTAACCTTTGAAATGATGGTTGACTTCCTTGAAAGAGTTAAAGGAGAACTTTAATTAAGTATTTGCGCATAATACTCCTATTGTTTCCTGTTATTCTTTTTGGAAAAAAATTGACATTGGATCAGGCAGTGACTCATTCACCTTTTAAGTCCGCATCCCTGGGTTGGACGATTCCCATCCCGAATGAAGATGCTTATGTGGTCCGCGGGGATGGGGATAATTGGAAATCCTGGTACAAAGTGTCGTTACCCCAACAAGACACAACGCTTTTCCTGGACAGTACTGTATTTAACCGGAAAGGCGATGACCTTTATGTGAGCAGTATGTCCTTTGCGAAATCTGGGGATAAAATTTTGGTAAAAACTGATTCACGAAAGATATGGCGTCATTCTAACAGCGGGACCTACTTTGCCTATGATTTGAATTTGAAAACATTAATTCCGATCAGTGAGAAAAATAAGAATTTGCGAAATGTAAAAATTTCCCCCGATGGTAAACTGGTTGCTTATGTGCGGGAAGATAATAACCTTTACATTTATGAATTTAAAAGAAAACGCGAACGGCGACTCACAACAACAGGATCTGAAACGATTTTCAATGGCCATTTTGGCTGGCTTTATGAAGAAGAATTGACCGGGTATGACGGTTATCGCTGGTCGCCGGACAGTAAATCGATCGCCTTTTGGGAAGAAGATGAATCCAAGGTTCCGGAGTTTACCTTATTCGACGAAATGGGGTTATATCCAACCATTAAAAAAATACGATATCCAAAAGCAGGCGAGACCAATCCAACCTTAAGAATTGGGATTCTACGGATCAACGGCGGCGGACGAAAATGGGTGCAATACGGCAAAGTGGATAATGATTATCTCCCTTGGATGGAATGGGTAAATAATGAAAAAGTCGCCTTTTTGAAAATGGATCGAAAACAAAAAAATTGGGATATGTTTATTGCAGACCGCCAAACAGGAAAATCCATGAAAGTTTTATCCGAATCTGATTCCGACGGGTGGTTGGACAATCATGGACAAATAAAATTTATGAATGATGGGAAAATCCTCTGGATCTCAGAGAATTCGGGATATAAACATATTTGGATGGCGAAACATTCCGGTTCCAACTCATGGCCGGTGACTGAAGGTGAATGGGAAGTATCAGCGATCAAATATATTGATGAAGAATTAGAGCGTATTTATTTCACAGCTAATAAAGAATCTGTATTAGAGACCCGGTTTTATTCCGTTCGATTTGATGGCTCGGAAATGAAACTCCTTACACCGGAAGAAGGGTCTCACAGAATCAAAGTTTCCGGTTTAAAAAAATATTTTATGGATACTTTTTCAAGTTTGACTATTCCGAAAAAGATCCTTTATCGGGATCTGGAATCCGGGGAAATTATACATGTGCTGGGCGAGACAGATCTTCTGCAATTTGAAGAATATGAATGGTCCACACCGAAGATAGTTCATTTTCCAACCGCTGATGAAACGGAGATCCTCGATGGGATTATCACACTCCCTCCAGATTATTCCAAAACAAAAAAATATCCCGTCATTATGTATGGTTATGGTATGCCCGGCACTCAGGTTGTCTGGAATCGCTGGGGACGGACGTGGAACCAGTATTTGGCTCAACAGGGCTATATTGTATTTTCCATGGATACCCGTGGAATGAGCGGCCGGGGAGAAGCATTCAAGAACTTGAGCTATGGGGACATGGCTCATTATTTAGCAAAAGATCATTTGGCCGGGTTGAATTATCTTGTGGATGAAGGTTATGCAGATCCGGAGCGAATAGGTGCCTTGGGCTGGAGTGGCGGCGGCTATTTCACTTGTCTTATGTTGACTAAAAACGGTAAATATTTCAAGGCTGGTGTCTCTGTGGCCCCTGTAACAGACTTCCATCTCTATGACACGGCCTATACGGAACGCTCCATGGGGCTCCCACAAGAGAATAAGGCAGGATACGATTCGACGAATGTGATAACATGGATGAATCGGATGGAAGGGAGCATCTTGTTGATGCACGGAACCGGGGACGACAACGTCCATTCCCAAAATACGACCCACTTTGTCCATGCAGCGCTAAAAGCAGGGAAGGATGTGGAATGGTTTCAATATCCGAATCGGAAACATGGAATTTATGCCGGCGGTTCACGGGAACATCTTTATAAAAAAATGATAGAATTTTTTAAAGTAAAATTATAAACTGATATATGACCACGTAATTCATTAGATGGATTCACTTGGGGCCATGTTATTTTGTGGACAAAGACTTTTGGTGATGAATTTGATGATAGGGGATATGGTATAGCTATATCATTTTGAAGAAAATAATTTCCTTTTATAATTAATGGGCTATATCTATATCACACTAAGTGCCTTCTTTTTTTGCCTGATGACAATCTTTGTAAAAATTGCGGGGCAAGAATTAGCAACAATCCAAATTGTTTTAATTAGAGGTATAATTACACTTTGCTTCACGTATGCAATAATTCGAAGAAAAAAAGTTTGGTTATGGGGAAAAAATTATAAAATACTAATTCTGAGAGGAATAACTGGGACAGTCGCACTTTTCTGTGTGTACGAGGCCATACAGCGATTCTCTCTTTCAGAAGCGACTGTAATTCAATATCTCTTCCCTATATTTACTACTTTATTAGCATCATTCTTAATTTCGGAACATATAGGTAAAAAACTTATTTTTGCAATTGTTTTGGGTTTTGGAGGTGTATATATAATTTTAGGTTTACCATTTATAAATCCAGATTCTTCTTTTAATACATTAAGTGTGCTTATAGCAATCACTGGCTCATTCTTAAGTGGTCTTGCTTATGTGCTTGTCAGATTAGCATCAAATATGAAAGAGTCACCTTATGTAATAATGTTTTATTTCCCTTTATTCACTATTCCATTGAGTTTTCCATTCGCATATGCGGCATGGATATCTCCAAGTTTAAATAATTGGATAGCTTTATTACTAATCGGTATTTGCGCACAATTAGGACAAACTTGTTTAACATTTGGATACAAGTTACTACCCGCTAGTAAAGCGGCACCCACTAGTTATATACAAGTACCTTTTTCTGCTTTAGCGGGTGCAGTTATTTTTTATGAAAATATATCATATAATTTCATTTTAGGTTCGATTGTAATATTTTTTGCCATTTTTTTAATAATTGAAAAAAGAAAACAATCTGAATACAAATTTTTGAATTAATGGTGCCACTTTCGTGGTTTTTTGTGGATTAATGATGTGTAAAATAATAAGGTTGTAAAATAAAATGTTTTATAAATTTGGTTTATAACTTTTTACTTCAGAAAGTAGATTGATTATGAAGAAAACTTATAAATTACTGCTCTTAACAAGTTTATTCTTTATTATTGGTTGTGGTGATATTATGATGCACAGAAAGCCGATTATTTCTGTAACTGTTTCATCAAATTGTCACGACCTGTATAAAGATGATAACCTATATATATGTATCTCGAGTAGGTACTGATTGGGATAGTGATATGTACGTAGATGTTGGAAGCACAGGAGCTTTAGCAGTATTTGTAGAAGGTAAGTATAATATTACGGCAACTGCCGCAAGGAAAAATTTAACTGGAAGTAATTACGAATCAATTAAATCTATTTTTGTATATCATGGTGAAGAAAGAAATGTTGAATTTTATTGTAATTAGTGGATAAAGACAAAAATCCGAATGATTAACCGCATCACATTATTACTGTTTATTAGTTTATCATTTAGCTCCAATCAGAAAATATTTTTTATTAATCATTTAGTAGAGAAAAAAGGTGTGTTAATGAGACTAATTACAAATGAAGTTGTGATTGGAGATATCTACAGATATTTTAAAAAGGGAAATATAAAATCAAAAAAGGTATTTATCGGAACCATTACAACCGAAGGGAAAAATGGTAATTGGATAAGGTGGTGGGATAATGGGAGAAAAAAATCAGAAGGACGCTATCTCAATTCTGTGAAAGACGGTTTGTGGACAGAATGGACTGAACTGGGAGATAAATATTCTGAATTACTCTATAAAAACGGTTCGATAATACAACTTAAAAATTGTCTGCTTGAAAATTGTGATTAACCGCCAAGCCACACACTCGTGGGTTTTTTATTTATGGTATAATGGGTAATGGCAAGGTACCAAATACCCTTGTTCTTGTATAGAGATGCCATTTAATTTCTCCAGCGATTGTGGCATCTAATTGCTGCATATATACTACTTTGGGGCTGTAGCTCAGTTGGGAGAGCGCTTGAATGGCATTCAAGAGGTCAGCGGTTCGATCCCGCTCAGCT
>ENA-ORDI01000130-ORDI01000130.1-marine-metagenome-genome-assembly--contig:-NODE-130-length-51125-cov-3.341130_pt1 | contig 51125 bp, 42 predicted proteins | sample MGYA00248628_ERZ508525 | MGnify/ENA primary metagenome ERZ508525 (study PRJEB26195, sample SAMN05422138) | marine metagenome | isolation source: East of Porto Seguro, South Atlantic Ocean | place... | reverse complement strand
GCAACGTGCACACCGACGTGGGTGTTGTCGGTGGCGGGCCGGCTGGGATGATGGCGGCGCTAGAAGCGGCGGCGACTGGCCTGGACGTGACACTGATCGACGATCAACCGTTGCTTGGTGGGCAACTACTCCTCGACGCCACTCGCCACACCGATCCCGCCATCGACGATATGCAGGACGGAACCGGGCAGGAGATCGCTGAAGTCCTCCGTCAGCGTGTCGCACAGCAGCCCGGAATAACGGTGCTAAACGGCGCCACAGCCTTCGGTTTCTACCAGGACAACCTCGTTTCGATACATCACGGTAACGAGGCCATCGAGGTGCGGGCAGGCAGAGTCGTAATCGCGACGGGAGCCATCGAAATCCCGATGCAATTTGAGAACAACGACCGCCCGGGCGTCATGCTGGCATCCGGCGCGTTGCGACTCGCGAATCTTTACGGTGTGACCCCTGGCAAACGTGCGGTGGTCATTACAGCCGACGATTCAGGCTATTCGACGGCCCTTGCGCTGCTCGATACTGGTATCACAGTCGCAGCCGTGATCGACATGCGTCCTGAAACGGGCACGAGCGAGCTCGCGGAATCGGTCCGCTCCCGAGGCGTCGAGGTGCTTGTCGGCCATCGAGTGGTATCGGCAAGCGGCACAAAGCGGGTCTCCGGCGTCAGAGTCATTGGACCCGATTCATCGGAACGCAATATCCGGTGCGATCTCGTGTGCATGGCCGGTGTATGGAACCCGTCAACTGGCTTGCTCCTACAGCAGTCGGACACCGCCGTCGAATATGACGAACAACTGCGGGAGTCCGTGCCGGTGGAGCTGCCCGAGGGCGTCTACGTAGCGGGTGCGATAACTGGAATTCATGATCTCAAAATCACGCTGGCCCAGGGGAAAGCGGCAGGGCGGCAGGCAGCAGGATTTGACTATGAAGATGCATCGCTGCTGCGCGCTGGTGAGCGGGATTACCGTGCTCGCATGCGGGCTCCGGGTTCATCATCGGGCAGTCAAACGGTTCTCTCCAACCCGGTAAAAACCGCAAAAAAAGAATTCATCTGCTTTTGTGAGGACGTGTCGTCAAAAGATGTCGAAGTGGCTGTCAGCGAAGGGTTCGGTGATATTCAGACCCTCAAACGATATACGACAGCGACGATGGGGCCGTGCCAGGGGAAGATGTGCCATTCCTCCTTCATCGAGTCGGCTGCCCTGCAAGCTGGCAAGACCATTGCGGCCATCGGGCGTACGACGGCCCGACCGCCTGCCCAGGGTGTCCCCCTCGGTGCACTTGCCGGGCCGGGTCACATGCCCCGCAAGCGAACAGCGCTGGATGATTTGCACCGACGGTTGGGGGCCGAAATGGTCGAAGTCGGACCCTGGCTCCGGGCGCACAACTACGGTTCACCGCAAGACGAAGTGGTCACGGTGAGGAACCGGGTCGGCATCATCGATGTCAGCACACTCGGAAAACTCGATGTCCGTGGGCCTGACGCCGGCGCATTGCTCGATAAGGTCTACACTCACCGCTTCTCTAATCTGCGCGAAGGCCGCATCCGCTACGGGCTGCTGGTCGGTGAAAACGGGTCGATCATGGACGACGGCACGGTGACACGACTTGCCGACGACCACTACTTCGTAACGACCACCACAGGCAATATCGATGCCATCGAGGACTGGTTTAACTGGTGGCTGGCAGGGACGGGGATGGAAGTGTTCGTAACGAATGTCTCCTCCGCGTTTGCGGCGATCAACGTTGCAGGTCCTCGTGCGAGGGAAACGCTGGTGAAGCTGACGGATGTCGATCTATCCACCGACGCTCTCGGCTACATGCGATCAACCCGTGGCATGGTCGCGGGAGTGCCTTGTATTTTCCTGAGAATCGGTTTTGTGGGCGAAACCGGCTGGGAACTCCATTTCCCAACCGAATATGCCGAGCACATGTGGAATGCGCTGATGGAGGTCGGCGCGGAGTTTGGCATCGCCCCGTTCGGCCTGGAGGCGCAGCGCGTCCTGAGACTGGAAAAAGGTCACATTATCGTGAGCCAGGACACCGATGCCGCGTCCGATCCGCTTGACGCTGGAATGCGCTGGGCCGTCAGGTTCGACAAGCCCGACTTCATAGGTCGGGGCGGCCTCGTGGCCAACCGTTCACGCCCGTCGGAAGAAAAACTCGTTGGCTTCGTGATGCACGACAGGTTCGTTCCCGAGGATGGACAGCCGATTGTGAAGAACGGTGTACCAATCGGTCGGGTGACCAGTTCTCGCCTGAGCCCGACACTTGATAAGGGCTTCGGGCTGGCATGGGTGCCCGAAAAGCTTGCCAGAGAGGGTGCAGAGATATTCATTCGCAGCGGCAAGACCGATTCACCGGCCATCGTCACACTGAAACCTGTATACGACCCGGACGGGCTGAAGCTGAGAGAGTGATGTAATGACCACCTCCGAAAAACCCTCCCGCCTCGGCGCGTTGCATGCAATACACGTGCAATCGGGTGCAAACATGATCGACGTAGCCGGCTGGCAAGTGGTTCACGGATACGCCGATTCCGAGGAAGAATCAGAGGCTGTAACGCGATCAGCGGGCGTGTGCGACATCTCTGGCAGATCGGTCGTAAACATCAAGTCGGTCCGGCTCGACGACGTTCTTGGCGAAAGATCGCCCACAATCGGCTCGGTACACAGAGACGGCGACTCTTTGATCGCCCGGTTGACGACCGAGGAAGCACTCGCCATCGGCCCACCCTCAGCAGTCGATAGCTGGAAGGCAGGAATCTCGCCAACCGGAGATCCATGTCGATACATCACCGATGTAACCTCCGGTCTGGCGGGGATAAAAATCGTCGGCCCACGTGCCCGTGAAGTCATCGCTTCGCTCACCGACCTCGATCTGCGTGACAACCACATGCCCAACAATTCGTGCGCGCAGGCAGGGTTTGCACAGGTGCACGCAACATTGCTCAGGATCGACATCACCAACACCACGCCCTCATATGAGTTGTATGTTGCTCGCGAGTACGGCGTCTACATGTGGGAAGTAGTTCTCGAATCACTCGGACCTGGAGCAGTGGTTCCCTTCGGTGATGCGGCATTGAGGCGTTTGCAACAGCAAGGACAGAGCGGTTAGCCGTGCAGCTCTTTACCCACAACACGATGTGGCGGCGATATCCGTTAAAAGACCGGTACGACGTTGTAATCATCGGCGCCGGCGTTCATGGGCTGTCGACGGCGTATTACCTTGCGAAGCAGGGCGTTACAAACGTCGCTGTGATCGACAAAGGCTATGTCGGCGGCGGCGCGAGCGGACGCAACACGGCGATCATTCGCGCCAACTACCTGACCAGAGAGGGCGTTCCGTTTTTCAGGGAGAGTTTGAAGCTGTACGAAGACCTTTCAAAAGAACTCGACTTCAACCTTTTGTTCGACCAGTCGGGTCGACTCGACCTTGGCCACACCGATTCCGCCGTATTTGGCCTTCGCATGCGGACTGGAGTAAACAGGCTGCTCGGCGTCGATAGCCAGATGATCGGCCCTTCCGAAATCAAGAAACTGGTTCCCGCTATTGATCTCCGCAGGGGCAAGAACCTGCCGGTAATGGCGGCGCTTTATCAGTCGTCAGCAGGAGTGGTACGGCACGACGCCGTTGTCTGGGGATACGGTCGTGGGGCCGATCGCCTGGGCGTCGAAATCCACCCCTTCACCGAGGTTACGGGCATTGTCAGAGAAGGTGGACGGGTTACCGGGGTAGACATTGGCGACCAGAGGATACGGGCAGATACCGTGATGAGTGCGACCGCAGGTTGGAGCTCGAATATTGCCCGGATGGTCAATCTCACACTTCCCCTCGTAACCCACCCGCTTCAGGCCTTCGTTACGGAGCCACTTAAACCGTTCATAAACCGGTCGGTCTCATCTGCGAACCTGCATGTGTACGTGTACCAGACCGACCGCGGTGAAGTAGTTGTGGGTGGCGGCGTCGATCCGTATTCGAGCTACAGCCAGCGCTCGACTCTTCACACCCTCGAGGAACTCGCTGCGAACACGCTCGAACTGTTCCCGTTCTTGCGGGGAGTGAACGTATTGCGGCAGTGGGCGGGACTTTGCGACATGAGCCCGGACTATGCCCCGATCATGGGTGAAGTGGATGGTCAGCCAGGGTTCTTGCTTTCGTGCGGCTGGGGCACCTGGGGCTTCAAAGCGGGTCCGATCGGCGGTTATACCATGGCCGAACTGATCGCCACCGGCAAGACGCCCGACCTGATAAAACCGTTCAACCTGCGGCGCTTCGCCGAAGGCAAACTCGTCAACGAACGCGCCGCCGCACCGGCCGCGGCTGTGCACTAGGCTGTAAGGGATTCGAGCCGGCGCTTATCCATCGCCATTGACGTATCGAGTGCGTGAAGAATCGAATCAGGACAGAACTTTGCAAAACATTATTCCTCCGGCGACTGAAAAACTCGCGTGGGTAATGGGGCCGTACCAGGAACCTATCGCCACGGTTCAGCCCGGGGAGACGTTTCAGGTCTCGACGCTCGACGCGTTCGGTAACCGAATCGACTCTTCCGACCTCGATCTGGCAGAGATTATCCAGTTGCCGTACGTGAACCCCTGTACCGGCCCTATATACGTCGAAGGCGCGGAACCGGGCGACACGCTCGCTGTAACGATCGACGAAATAACCATCACACGCGACTACGCCGTGAGCTGTTTGATCCCGGAGTTCGGCGGGCTGTGCGGAACCGTTTACACCCGCGTATTGAACGACCCCCTTCCGCAGAGCATCATGCTGCACCCGATCAGTGAGGCCGGGATGATGTACGACCCGAACCTCAACATCCCCCTGATTCCCGTGGAACCGTTTTACGGCACTATCGGAACATCACCCGCGTTGGAAGCGATTTCAACCCTGTCGCCGGGCTTTCACGGAGGAAACATGGATGCGGCCGACATCTGCCCTGGTAACACAGTCCACCTGCCGGTCAACGTCAAAGGCGCCCTGTTGTTCATTGGCGACGGCCACGCCGCGCAGGGCGATGGGGAGGTGAGCGGGGTCGCAGCCGAGGTGCCTACAACCGGCATAATTACGGTCGATCTGATTAAGGGTCATGCAACCCCAACGCCACGGGTGATTTCCGACGACTTCTTGATGTCCGTTGGTAACGCGAGACCGATGGAGGACGCCGCTCGAATAGCGTTCTTCGATCTTGTCACCTGGCTTTCAACAGACTACGGTTTCGACCGGCTCGCTGCCTACCAACTTTGCTCGCAGGTGTCACAGGTACGTCTTGCCAACATGGTTGATATTCTCTACTCGGTTGTCGCCAAATTTCCGAAGCGATACATGGTCCGTAGCTGACTATCTGGTCGGCACTATATTTTTCATGCAACACACTTGCGAGGAACTTTCCCGGTGAGCAACGACTCGGTCCAGAAATACCTTTTCGATCTGAACGGCTACCTGATCCTGGAGGACGTTCTGACCGCTGGCGAAGTGGCCCGTCTGAACCGTCTTATCGACGGGCAGGGTCTTCCGGAACCGGGACTCACGACGAAAGAGGCCCGGTTCGGTAGCAGCACCCCCGAGCTGGGAGGAAAATCGGCGGCGGGATTTCTGGAGTGGGGCGAGGAGTTCTGCAACCTGCTCGACCACGACCGCGTGATGGATACTCTGCGGTGGGTCCTCGGTGACGGTTTCCGCGTGGACCACCTCTACGGGATCCACATGCGCAACGGCACAGAGGGGCTAAGACTTCACGGTGGCGCGGTGCCGTACGACCAGCCCGAGTTTTTTCACTACAGCAACGGCGAAGTTTTTAACGGACTAACGGTTGTTTCGTTCAACCTGACGGACACCGGTCGCGAGACGGGTGGCGGTTTCATGTGCATCCCCGGGAGCCACAAGAGCAACTTCCCGTTGCCCGGGGAGTTCATGGTACTGAGTGAAAACGGTCCGGCCGTTATCAACCCCGAGCTGAAGGCCGGTTCAGTCGTGGTTTTCACCGAGGCACTGACTCACGGTACTGCTCCGTGGCGGGCCGACCACGTGCGTCGGTCGTTATTGTTCAAGTTCAGCCCAGCGCAGCAATCGTGGGGTCCGCACTACATGGAACCACCGAAGAGCGTTGAGTTGACGGAGCGGCAAAAGCTGCTGTTCGAAAAGCCTTACTTCGCCCAGCGCAAGTCGCTGTTCGATTAGGCGAGTTCAACTGTCAAACAAGGCTGGTGTTCACAAACTCAACTGCAGCGGTCCACTCATCTCCAAACCTGAGGATGTTTGCAACAACTACCCAGAATCTATCGTCGTGGAAACATGGGAGAGTACCGATTCACTGGGCAATGTAGTGAATATTTTTGGTCGTCAGGTGACGATTGATGGGAACTTGTTGGCTACGGCAATCGGCGACACCTGGGTGTATATCGCATCTGGAGAATCATGGGCGACATCTCAATCACTTGAGCGCAATCTCGCTCAAGAAGTTGCAAACACGTTGACAAAAATTGAACGGGAGTTCGCAAGGGGGCTGACTGGAGTTAGTGGGGAGATGCTAGATCGACCGCGCGTAATCTTTCCTGCTGGTGAATTTGAATATCAGATCGCCAACCAATTGATACAGCGGCAGACTAGGTGGCTCGAACACGAGGACGGAACAAGAGAAAAAATCAGTGAACTCACTGTGGTCGACTTCGCAATGCTGCCGCCAGGTTCATTCCCAAGATTCGCCCAAATACCCGGCAACTAACGGATACGGCTCTGGTGATTCCTGGCCCCCATCCAGCACCCTACCGGCTGTAGGCCACCTGGCAGAACCCGTGGTTGCAGTATCCATACGGGTTTTTCGCCAGGTACTGCTGGTGTGGCTCCTCGGCGTAGTAAAACTCGCCCGCCATCGCGATTTCAGTCTGGATCTTCCCGAAACCGGAGTCCTGTAGCTCTGACTGGTAGCGATCTCGACTTGCCACTGCCGCAGCCTGTTGCTCATCGTCGGCGGCGTAGATGGCGCTCCGGTACTGGCTGCCGATATCGTTACCCTGCCCCATGTACTGAGTCGGGTCGTGATTCTCCCAGAACACCTTGAACAACGCCTCAAGGTCTACTTCAGCGGGATCGAAAACCACAATTACCGCCTCTGTGTGACCAGTGCGTGACGTACATGTCTCCTCGTATGTCGGATTTGGAGTCGTTCCCCCGCTGTATCCGGCAGCGGTCGTGTAAACACCCGGTACCTCCCAGAAAAGGCGTTCCGCACCCCAGAAACAGCCCATGCCGAAGACGATCGATCGCATGTTCGCGGGAAACGGGGGTTTTATCGGTCGTCCAGTTACGTAGTGCTCCGATGCCGTTGGGATGGGCGTCGAACGGCCGGGGAGGCAGTCTTCGGGTGCCGGTACTCCAGCTGGTGTGCGTTTGAAGATGTTCATTTTCTAACTGGCCGTGTGCTCGTTATGTGAAGCTGGCGTTTGCTCAATCGCGCTCTTGCGCCAATCGTGCTGTATGTTGAGTTTACGGTGAAACCAGTCCGCTGTCCCCCCGGAGATACGAACGATCTCAGTTGGGCGGATCACCAGGGAGGCAGGTACCGTCCCGAATCCCCGAACTACTGTGGTAATTCATCCATTGAATGAAATCGCACTGCGAACTCGTTCTCAGGCGCCTGTCCACGGCTGACCAAAGGCTTCGGTCAACCGATCTCGAAGCGGTGCCCAGCCTTCACTGAGCACCAGCTCCCCGTACTGGCGGTGAATTCCCTGTTCCCAGCATTTGGCAAACAGGTATTCGCGGAAGAACAGATCGTCTTTCGGGAACGACCCCCGGGCGCTCTGGAGACGGCTCGCGGCAGGGCCCGTAGGACACGACATAGAGTAAGGCTGCCAGGACGACGATTCCGACGCAGTTCATCAGCGCAATGAGGTTGCTGATCCGCATCAGGGTGAGGCGCTCTGAGATATTCACCAGTATTTCGGACTTGCTGCCGGATCTGACTGCCGATGCAAGTAGGCGTTCACTGAGCAGGCTGGCAACGAATACAAATAGAAACACCGCGCCCAGTAGTCTGACGGCACCCACATCCACGTTCATCTTCAGTTCCCCAATTGACCGACAGCCGCGAGCCCTGGGACACGGCAAATTGGTGCACCGACCGGTCACAGCCTGGGCTTGATCACCTTAAGGATCTGGCGAACTCAGATTTAACCAAACGGTCTGATCTTCTCGTACGCACCGTTGACGATGGGCCTCGCCTCGACCTCCAGCCAATCCTCGAGAATATCCGTGTAAAGACCCCTGAAGTCGAAGTTGTAGGCCAGGTCGCCCTCTACCAACTTTGCCGGGTCGAGCGACGGATATTCCCCGTAGTGCCCACCCTGCACCTGGTTACCCATCACGAACGCCACGCCACCCGAACCGTGGTCCGTCCCCGTGCCATTGTCTTTCACACGCCTGCCGAACTCCGAGAACATCAGCACCGTAACTTCATCGCCAAGCCCGTGTTCCTCGAGGTCCTGGTAGAAGGCTTCAACCGAGCTTGAAATATCGCTCCACAGACTGCTCTGAAGCGACACCTCATCGGTGTGAGTATCGAAGCTCCCGTACTGGGTGTAAAAAACACGGGTTCCGAGATCGGCAATATGGACCTGTGCGACGCCCTTCAAACTCTGTGCGAACGGATTGTCCGGGTACTCGACATTCGAAGAATAATTTGCTGGTGCCTCTTTGATGATGTCGGCTCCCCGCATGGCGTCGAGACCCGTCTTGCCCAGGTACTCCATCACTGCATCGCCACCCATCACCGGGGTGTACATGCGACTGAACGCATTCAACGCCATCAAGCGCTGACGATCGCCGACCACGCCTGTAAGCAGCCCGTAGCTCTCCAGGTCGCCAACTGAAGTAACCGGCACACCCGGAGACGCGAGTGCGCGGGGCAAGCCATTGCCAAAATTCACGGCAGTCACGATGTTGCTGCCGTTGGGGTCGAGATCGCGGACCGCCTGTCCCAGCCAACCCTGTGAACCGACCGCGGCCGGCTCGGCGGTGTGCCAGATATCCATCGAACGGAAGTGCGAGCGGTTGGGCACCGGGTATCCAATGCCGTGGATGATCGCAAGGTTACCCCGGTCATAGATGTCTTTTATCGCGCCCATTCCGGGGTTCAGACCGTATCCATTGTCCAGCGGAATAACCTCGTCATCGGTGATCTTGATGTGCGGGCGGGCGTCTTTATAGAGACCATTTTCGAATGGCACGATGCAGTTGAGGTAGTCATTCCCGCCCGAAAGCTGAATGACAACCAGCACTTTTTCTCGTTTATTCGCCATACTGGCACTCCTGATCCGGTTCTACTGGATGCCTGTTGTTCTTGTTGTTCCCGGTAATGCTCAAGCCCGTTTGTAGACCTGCAGGCGGTGCCGCAGCGAATCGGCCACTATCAACCTGCCATCAGGGTCGATCTCAACTGCTATAGGGTCCCAGAAAAATGCCTCGACCCTCGCCGAAACCTCATGCGGGACGTCGGTGTCGACCTCGATATAAGGGTTGAAACGCGATCGGGCGTCGAGCTCGTCGGCATTCGCTTCGAGATACTCCTGTGCCCAGGGCGATACCGTCGCCTGCCCCCTCAGAGAAGCCTGGAAGTTCCACCCGGCATCGAACACCTGCACCCGCTGGTTCACCCAGTCGGCCACATAAATGAAACCGTCGTCATCGACCGCGACGTCCGAAGGTCGATTGAACTGGTTATCCCCGTTGCCGTGAACGCCGAACATATCGATAAACTCGCCATCAGGTGAGAACCGCTGGACGCGGTCGTTCCGCCAGTCGGCGACGTAAACGTTCCCCGAAGCATCGAGGTCGAGACCCCATGGCAGGTTAAACTCGCCTTCACCGAAACCGGGCTTGCCCCAACTGGAGATGTATTTGCCGTTCGGCGACATCCTCTGGATTCGGTTGTTCTGGTGATCGACGACCAGCAGATCACCTTCTGCAGTGAACTTGAGTGCAGAAGGGCCGTGAATCTGACCGGGCGCACTTCCGACCTCACCCCATTTCGATTCATATTCTCCGTCTGGTGTGTAAACGGTGATGCGATTCAACTCTTCGTCTGCCACGTAAACACGGTCGTCTGGTCCGTGAGTGATCGCCGTCGGACTCGTGAACTGTCCATCCCCCTTGCCATCGCTACCGAACTCCCCGTACCAGCCGTGTGCGACATCGCAAATGCCAACACGTATTCCCCGTCGATGCATCGGGCTGCGATTTATCACAAACACGCGGCCGTCAGACCGGACGGAAAGATCGACCGGAAGGTGGAATCCACGACCGCCGACGTCGGCACCGAACCCGACTGTATCGACGTAATTTACTTTTATCTCTGTGCCTGTTTTGGTAGTCATGGTTTACACAAGCTGATACTCGCGTGTAGCAACAATCAACTGCAATATGGAGACGATCTGGTGATCCTTGTCAGAGTCATCGGGGGATGCGGATTCTGACGATTCCCCGTGGCCAGCGAAAGCCACCAGCCCGGACCGTGTCTCGTCCGACACGTCGAGTCGCCCCAGTAGTTTCAGACACGAATCGACCAGCGCTTTCGGAGTCGCATCTTGACCGGTTTGAGCCTTAATTTCGTTGACGAGTTCCCGAATGCCAGGTCGTTCGAGATCACCGACGACCCCGCTTGCGAAATTCACGCGCTGCACCATCGTGCCGGTCGATATCCAGTCGCTGCCGCCCATCCAGCCTTCGACACTGGGCGGAGCGAGCAAGTCCTGACCCATAAATCCGCTCGCAGCCGTCGCCCGGTAAACATCTGCTCCCGGCCGCTCGTAACCGCCGGCCAACCGCAACGTCCCCACAACAAGTTCCACAGGACTCTTAACCCGGGCATATCTTGAAGCCTCAGCCTTGAACGATTCCGAAAGAAACAGGGCCCTGAGCATCGCCTTGATACTGTACCCGGACTCGAAGTAGGCGTCAGTCATTACCCTGATCGCTTCGGGGTCTTTCGGTGGGAAATGCGGCCACTGTGGAACTGGCAATTCGTCAGCCCCAAAGTAGTGGTACATATGGCGCGCCACGAACGCTGCCGTGTCCGGCTGCTCGCAGATAATGTCGATCACGTCCTCGCCGGTAAAGTTTCCGGTTTTGCCAAGAAACGTCTTCTCGCCATCGTCGTGGTCCGACTCGTCGTACTTGAACTGCCAGGCAATGTAGCCATACGGTCGCATCGTGTTATTGCGCATCTTCAGGGCCATGTAGTCCGTGTTGGCAACCGTCCAGCCGGTAAACGCCCGGGCACACTCTTTCACGTCTTCCTCGGTGTAGTTGCCAACGCCCATCGAGAACAGTTCTAAAATCTCTCGCCCGTAGTTCTCATTGATGGCATCCCGGTGATTGTCCTGATTGTCCAGGAAGAGGATCATCGCCGGGTTTTTGGAGAGTTGGACGAGCATGTCGCGGAAGCTGCCGAGTCCGTATTCGCGAAACATCTCGATCTGTGTGCTCATCACCTTGCCTTGGATGAGCTTTGTTTGCGCGGTTGCGAACACCCGGTGCCAGAAGAGCGCCACTTTCTCGACGAACGGAGCATCTGTGGTGACCATCCTGCCTATCCAGTAAGAACCCGCGCTAGGGAGAGTGCGTAGGTCTGACTGGTCGATGTGATAACGCCGGATTAGGTCGTCGGGCAGTGAAGTGGTATCCACGGCGTCAAGCAGCCTGTCGACCGCCACTTCGTAATCGACGCTGGCCAGGTCATGCAGTTCTTCGGAAGTGCCACCAAAACCCGCACGGCGAAGCAGGTGGGCGACCAGCGGGTAGTCGGCGCGCGCTTGGACTGTTGTCATTTCTGATACCCCCTGGCCGGATACTACACATACACCCTCGACTGGTAAAGGTGCGGACAGGATTGGTCGTCGCTCCTGCGCAACGCACTGGTAAACACTTGTTATTGGCGAGCGTAGGTTCGAACACGCACACGAGGTCTATGATGGAGAAATGGCGAAAGAGCACTCGACCAGCACAGGCGACAGCCCGCAAACGCGCTCAAATACAATCGCCGCGTCGTCTACCTCTGACACTCCGAAAACCCCAACCGGCACCCGTGCTCGCGCGGTCTTCGATATATCGCACACCTTCGAATCGCTAAAACACCCCGGTTATCGATACTTGTGGGCTGGATCGATGCTGGGAATGGGCGGATTCCAGATGCAGGCCATCGCCCAGACGGTGTTCGTCGACGATCTCACAGGAAGTGCTTTCATCACCGGACTCGTCGCCATGGGCTTTGCACCCACCATACTAATGATGTCGCTGTTCGGTGGGGTCGCGGGAGATCGTTTGGAGCGTAGGCTGGTAATCCAGATATCACAGGCTGGCGCCGCAGTACTCGCGCTGGTGATAGCGGTCCTCATCGCAACCGATTCGATCCACTGGGTGCACCTCTTCTTCGGCTCAATGTTGCAGGGCGTGACTTTCGCTTTCCAGATGCCGGCGCGGCAGGCGATACTGCCGGGTATGGTGGGCAAGGAAAACATTACGAACGCAGTGGCACTGAACGCTGCCGGAATGGGGATCATGACGATCATAGCCCCGGGTATCGCGGGGGTTCTCTACCTTGTCGCCGGGCCTGAGGCGGTCTATTTTGCCGTCGCGGGGATGTCGGTGCTTGCAGTTTTATTCACCTCTCGGCTCCCGAAGTTCATGCCTGATTTGAACAGGGTCAAAAAGAACGTTTTTTCAGACATCAAAGAAGGAATGCAATACACCTGCCGGAACCGACTTGTGTTCATTCTCCTGATTTCCGGCCTGACCTCCGCACTACTCGCAATGCCGTTCCGAATGCAGATTCCAGTGTTTACGCGAAGGTTGTACGACATCGACGCCGCCGAAATCGGTTGGCTTATGGCAGCGATGGGGGTTGGTGGCCTCCTTGCGACTGTACTCACCGCCAACCTCCGGGCAGGCCACCGTAGAGGACCGATCATAGTCGTCCTCGGTATCGGTGGGTCCGGTGTCGCTATGCTCCTGCTGGCGGTATCGGGCAGCTATATCGTGGGACTGGCGGTCATGGTCGGAATAGGTTTTGCTGGCGCGGTTCGAATGACACTCGGTGAATCCCTCGTCATCGAGGCCACCGACGACGCTTTCAGGGCCAGGGTTATGAGCCTGAACATGATGAGTTACGGGCTGATGCCTCTCGGGGCGCTGCCCATGGGGTATGCCATCGACACTCTGGGTGCCCAGACGACCCTGGTAATAGTGGGCCTCATTCTTCTCGTAGCCACGGCTGTGCTGATGCTCGGCTCGTCCACTCTCCGCCGTCACTCGTAACGGGCGCGGACCACCAGGCGCACTGCCTGGCCCAAATACATTCTTGCAGGAAGTCAGTTTCGGAATACGACCGGAAGCAAGAGAGCAATACAAGATTTTTACCCCCAATTAAGGCGTACGATGTGCCTCGTCACGGCCCGATGGGCGCGACGCCGTCCGGAGACGAGCTGTAAAACGTGGGGGAAGTTTGATGCCGGCGAGGATACCTGCCAGCGTGTCCGAAGGGACCCAGATTCCAGATTTTCAACTGCGTTCGGTAACCGGTGAGATGGTCAGACCATCCGACTACCGGGGCAAGCGGCTGGTCATATTCTTCTGGGCATCATGGTGAGCGTGTCGTGAACAGCTGCCCGTGTGGCAGCAGATGTACGCAGACATCAGGTCGAATAATGGCGACATTCTTTCGGTTGCCGTCGATCTTCAAGGCCCCGATAAAGCACGGCCCTACCATGAACAGGCCGGGGCCGAGTTCGTGACCGTAGTGGACGAAGAAAATTCGCTGGCCAGGATTTTCGGCTATCGCGCCATCCCGAACGGTATTTTCGTAGACGAAGAAGGGAAATTGCAGTTTCAGCAATACGGTGGGTTCGATATCAAAAAAGATGAGACCGCGGGCCTTGTTTTCGCGTTCATTTCCGGTGGTCAGGTATTGAAACTCTCACAGGCCACGTTCGATGGCCCGGCTTCTGACCACTTTGAGAGGGGACTGGCCCATTACCAGTCAGGCGAGATCGTGCAGGCGCGCTCGGTGTGGCGAGCGGGTATCGCTCTGGACCCGGAAAACTGGAACATGCGAAAACAGCTGTGGGCAATCGAAAACCCCGATAAGTTCTATGCCGGCAAGGTCGACTACTCCTGGCAGCGTGAACAGATCGAACACGGCCAGTAATCCGGTGGATCAAGCAGGAAGTCGAGAGCAGCATTGACTTCTCTCTGGGGCGGTAAAACCCGGTGCGTTGTAACGCTGACTTTCGACATCGACGGCCCGTCGGCAACCCTGCGCCGAAACCCCGAGCTCGCCGACCATCCCAGCGCGATCTCAATGGGCGAATTCGGCCCAAGAACCGGCACGCCCAGGATTCTCGAACTGCTCGATAGACACGATATATCGGCCACATTTTTCATTCCCGGATGGGTGGCCGAGCGCAATCGTGAACTGCTGAAAAACATCGGGGAACGCGGGCACGAAGTAGCGCACCACGGCTACCTGCACGAACCGCCTTCATCGCTGGAACCTGATGAAGATGAAGGACAAATCCTCGACCATGCTTCCGACATTCTCGAATCGATCACAGGCGAAAGACCGCAGGGATACCGTTCTCCATCATGGGAACTTTCGGCAAACTCACTCCAGCTTCTTCATGATCGCGGGTTCGTCTACGATTCGAGCCTGATGGGCGATGACATCCCGTATTACGTCGGCGAAAAAGACAGGCGTATCGTTGAACTGCCCGTCCACTGGTCGCTTGATGACGCCCCCTACTACACCTACATGCCCGTTGCCGGTCGGACCGCAACGATGTCAACGCCGAACGACGTGCTCACCGCCTGGCAGTGGGAGTTCGATGGGGCGTACCGGGAGGGCCGGGCGTTTATGCTGACAATGCACCCCCACACGACCGGTAGATTCGCTCGACTCGAGGCACTCGACAGGCTCATACAGCACATCAAGCAGCACGATGGTGTCGAGTTCATGCAGTGTATCGTCCTCGCTAAATTGTGGGTCAATATGCACGGGGCCAGCCCCTGATCACTCTGGCGAAATACCGACCGTTATTCCCCCGAAAACCCCCAAATACTCACCGCATAGGAGTGACTTATCCCTGAAATAACCCTTGTCGACCTCGTGGCCAACAACACGATGGACGAACATATGGCGGCGCTACTGTGGGCGATCGCCGAAGAAAAACGGTCATTCGTTTCAGCTGCCGGACCGCAAAATGCCGGCAAAAGCACGGTGCTTTTCGCAATGCTCGATCACGTGCCAGTCGGAACACCGATACATGAAATGAACGGCGAGGTTGATGAAATGAACGAGTACGCGAAGTCACCCGATGGGGGGTACCTGGAAGTCGGGGAGATCAGCGACCATCGTCCAGTTCGCTACATCTGGGGTGAGCCAGTCCGAGTCCTGTTTACGACGTTGAACACAGGTTTTTCGCTGGCGACGACGATGCATGCCGATGGAGTCGACGATGTCTTCCGGCAGATCTGTGTCGAGAACGAGGTCTCCGATGCCGACGCCTCGACGATCCAGTTTGTCGTGCACATCCTCAGATTCGGTGAGGATATGGAAAGTTACTGGCGGCGCATCGATAGCGTGCACGAAATCACCGGGGTGAAGAACGGGGTGCAGATCGCATCGGAACTGTTCTCGTGGGACGAGGAGACCGACAGTTTTATCGCCTCAAATCCGGTCTCTGTTCTGTCGGCTTCGAGCGCGCTCCTCGCCGAAAGGGCCGAATCGATCAGGGAACAGGCGGCAAAAGTGCGGGATGCTGCGAAATAGCGGGCCGGAACCAAAACATCCGAACGACCACCGCGGTATTTCCCTTCCTCTGGCGCACGACACTGAACAATTCTGTACCAACAAACGTCTTTACACCGCGCCGCGGAGTAACTTGCGCCAGCACGGTGGATATTCATGTTTCGTCATTTCGCGTGCACTGTCGCCCGGAATAATGCTACTCGCCGATCCCAAGCGCCCCGTTTATCAGCGCCCCGCAACGGTCGAGCGATTGCGCGCTGTCGCGCCCCTGGCACAGAATTAACACGTTTGAGTGGATAATGTAGTCGCCATATTTCACCGCCAGACTCCCCCCGCCACCGCCGATGGTGAAACCCGAAGTCCGCCGGTCGCGCGTCCCCTCTTTCCAAGTGACATCGTCGCTGGCTACCGCACCGTCTGGCCCCGTGACCTCATCGGCAAAGCTCGTACCGTTCGAGACTGCTTCGTCGTGCGACGGGTAGAACCGTATTTCGTACTCTACCGATTCTCCACCACCCGGTTTCCAGAACCCGTAGATGGCCGAAGTCGCACCCGTCAGGCCGGTAACGTCATATTCTTTCGATTTTTTCATTCCGATTGCGAGAAAATCTTCCGCGGTGAATATGCGATCGGAAGCAGTGATCTTCCGAAGCAGGTCGGCTTCATGCGGGCCGTCACCTGAATTCGATCCACAGGCGATAGCGAAGACGGAAAGCAGTGTGGTAAGCGCGATGATTGAAATCAGGGTTTTGTTCATCAGACGAGAGTAGCTGAGCGGGGGTGATGCCGCTGTTGCCACACCCTGAATGAAAACACGTTTTCGGTACTCGGTTCGAAGACGTGAAGGTCGATGCAGATCACATTTCGAGGGCGTAAGATGCGGCCGCAGCAGAGCCGCCGAGATGTCTGCTGCCACCACCAAGCCCGCACGGAGCCACCTCCAATGAAAATCACCGCCATTAAGCCGTACCCCGCATGGTCAGTATGGAGGAACGTTTTCCTGGTGAAAATTGAAACCGACGAAGGAATCTATGGCTGGGGCGAAGGCGGGACCTCGTGGCGAGAGCTTGGCGTGAAGGGCGTCACAGAGCACTTCAGCCAGTGGCTGATTGGCAAAGACCCCATGCAGGTCGGTCGCATGTGGCAGGAAATGTACCGCAGCGCCTACTTTGAGGGCGGCCGCGTAGTCACGGCAGCCATGTCGGCCATCGATATCGCACTCCACGACATCATCGGCAAAAAACTCGGTGTCCCTATCTACCAGCTGCTTGGCGGACGCCAGCGCGACTGGGTCCAGTGCTTCGCTACCACGGGAGCGAAGACCGGCGAAGAGATGATCGAGAAAGCCCAGGCACTGGTTGCCGACGGCTGGGAATGCATGAGACTTTCGGTGCACGGGGGAGTCGAAGGCTATGACGACGCGACTTTCGAACCCCGCCCCGATATCGCCGACAACGCGAAATGGCTCACAAAAGCGCGGGAAACGCTTGGAGAAGAGGTCGTGATTGGCATCGACTACCACCACAGGCTCAGTGTCGCCGAAGCCGCTTCGTTCTGCCAGAAGATGCCTGAAGGCACACTCGATTTTGTCGAAGAGCCAATCAGGGACGAAAGCCCGGAAGCGTACGAAACCCTTCGTGCCATGACCCCGATGCCGTTTGCGGTCGGCGAGGAGTTTTCATCCAAGTGGCAGTTCGCTCCATACATCGAGCGAGGTCTGACAAACTTTGCCCGGGTCGACCTGGGAATCGTTGGTGGGTACACGGAGGCCCAGAAAGTTGCCGGCTGGGCCGAAACACACTACATCGACCTGATGCCGCACAATCCGCTGGGTCCCATCAACACCGCGGCAACCGCGCATCTGGCGATGGCAACACCCAACTTCGCATGGCTCGAAATGTTCCAGCGCTCCGAAGAGATCGAAGTACAACACGACGAGTTGTATCCGGGACAGTTCAGGGCCGTTGGCGGCAGGATGGAAGTTCCTGATAGACCGGGCCTTGGCGTAGATGTCGATGAAGATGCGATAGCAAACAGCCCGATGCACGCCGATAACTTCATAAGCACAATGCTGCACCGTCGGGACGGTTCAGTCACGAACTGGTGAGTTCCGCTCCAATTCAGGCGTCTACCTCACGCCATCCTGCGGCGCGTAGCCGAGGACTTCTTTCGCGTGACTGTTGTCGCGATATCCGCGCTTGTTATTGGATGTCGCCCAGAAAATGTCAAACTTCAGATCGGCCGGTGCTTCGATGCACTTGATTGCCAGCTGCTGCAGGTCCCGGTGACTCACCCAGTTGGCCTGCCCGCGGCCTGCCCCCGGGACATCGTCAGGGCCGCAGCTACTGATCCGCAAGTTGATAACCGATAACGGAGTCGTAAGCGCAAAGTATCGGCCAAGGTCCTCGCCAAACAGCTTTGTAACACCGTAAATGCTCACCGGTTTCGGTTCGGCGAATTCGTCGATCATCTTCCACGACTCGGGGATGTCTTCAGGCCCGGTCGCCACGAGCCGACTGTATGGCTCCTCGCGCTCATAACCGTTCACCGTAGCCCCTGAACTGGCGAGGATCACACGCGAGACCCCCGCCTGCCTGGCCGCTTCCAGAACGTTGTATGCCCCAACGATGTTGTTCTCCAGCATCGTGTCCCAGCCGCCATCCATGCCATCGGCACTGCTCATTCCACCATCGGCAGCAAGGTTCAACACGCAATCGACGCCCTCGAAGGCAGGTCGAATCGAATCGAACTCGGCTATGTTTGCTTTTAACACCTGTCCGTCCGGCAGGCCGTCTACACCGCTGCGGGAGAGGGCGCTGACGTTATAGCGCTCTTCAAGCACCGGCTTGAGCGCCTGGCCGACCACGCCGCTGAGACCGGTCACCAGCAGATTCAGTTTTTTTGCCACGGGCAACGCTCCAGTATTCCAGGCTGAAAAATGTCGATCAAATGTGTGACTGATGAAATCTGATGGCTGGTTAAATAAGGACTATTAGCCAGATAGCCACACTGGATGCGAGCGATACCAAAACCGCTGCCGACCCCAGGTCTTTGGCCCGCTTTGACAGCGGATTCCGCTCTGGTCCGATCCGATCGACCGTAGCCTCAATCGCTGAATTGATCAACTCAATCACAAGCACAATCGCGATCGAGCCGATCAATACAGCCCTTTCAATGCTCGAATCGGTCAGAAGTATGGCCGCGATCACACCGACAGCAAGGATGATGATTTCCTGTTGAAATGCCCGCTCATGTTTCGCCGCGTACGCCAACCCGCGTACCGAGTATTTGAACGCCCGGTAAAGCAGACGAAGATCGACCAACCTTGCGAATTGTGTCATGGCCATGTGTATACATTTTTACCGCTTGAATTGGTAGCGAAAACGGTGAAATATCGTGTGTGGACCGAATGCCAGAGGATCCTACACCGTATCTCGTCGATCAACCCCGCTACCCAACCGGTCCAATCCACGCCGTTACCCCGCCGTCGACAAGCAGCTCCGACCCCGTAACGTAGGCCGCCTCGTCCGATGCCAGGAACAGAATCGACCCGGCTATGTCCGATGCGTCGGCGACTCGACCCAGCGGCACGCGCTTTGCCATCTGCGCCATCCATTCGTCATCGAACGCATCGATTGTGAACGGAGTGACCGCCCAGCCCGGCAGAACCGAGTTCACCCGGATGTTGTCGGGACCGTACTGAACTGCCGCCGAACGAGCGAAATGAGTCATACCGGCGCGTGAAGTGGCATAAGCGCTCGAGTTCTGGCGAACGATTCTCGCCATCATTGATGAAATAAGGACGATCGACCCGCCTCCGCTCTCACGCATGGGCCGAACTGACGACTTCACGGCGAGAAACATGCCGAGATTTGTCACGTCCATCACGCGCTGCCAAACATCGACGTCGGTAGTTTCGATCGGATTTCCGCGGTCGTTGACCCCCGCGGCCATGATCGTGATGTCAAGACGGCCGTGCTCGGAAACTGTCGATTCGACCGCCGCGTCCCAGTCCGGCTCCGAAGTGACATCGAGGTGAACGTACCTGGCTGTGAGGCCGTCATCGCGCATTTTCGCGGCCGACTGCTCGCCCGCTTCGTCGTCAATATCGGCGATCACCACTTTTCCACCAGCCCGCGCGATTTCGAGAGCGGAAAGCCCGGCGAATCCCAGCGACTTGCTCTCATCTGCATGGGCTCCACCAACCACGAGTGCGACTTTACCGGTAAAGCGGTTGCTCATATTTCTTCCTCTTCGCGTTGATTACCCCACGGCGGTAATGACTCAACAGGCCGAATCCTAAACCGGTGGATGGAGATTGTGGAAATCAGTCGCCCGCTCAAACGCATCGCCGACTCTAATCAATAGGGGCTCTGCCAGGTGATGACCAGCAAACTGGAGTGAAACCGGCATGCCTTCATCGTTCAGCCCACACGGCAGGGCAATGGTCGGCAGCCCGGAAAAGTCGTACGGAACTGTGAACCGACTGCTCCAGGGATCCCGATCCGGCGGAATCGGACCGTACAGATATTCAGGCGTAACCGGGTATGAAGCTCTGGAGGTGGTCGGGCACGCAAGGACGTCGATATCGCGCATCGTGTCCCTGAGACCACCGTTCAGTTCCAGTCGCAGGCCGTGTGCACTGGCGTATTCGACAGCCGTATGGCCCGATCCGTTTTCCAGCCAGCCCCTCAGGAAAGGCCCGTATTCGGATGCCCTGGACGGATATGTGGTCGAATGGGCGACCGCCGCCTCGCTCGAACATATAACCGGCCAAGCCGTCATTGCCTCACGCAAAATCACGGGCATCTTTACGGGAACGATCTCTGCACCGAGGTTTTCCATTACCCGCACACCGGCTGCAACGGCCCGGGCGAATGACGGCTCCATATCGGCTGTCGAATAGTCTTCATCCCAGCCGATCTTCAATCCTTTGACTCCTGTTCCAACGCCGACCAGCATCTCCGGAACCTCCTTGGACAGGGTCGTCACGTCGTTGGGATCTTGGCCTGAGATCGCCTGGAGGACGATACCTGCGTCCGCCGCCGACCTTGTCAGTGGCCCGACGTGGTCGAGCGATTGCGCCAGGTCCATGACCCCGTATCGACTCACCCGGCCCCAGGTCGGCTTCAGGCCAACGGTCCCGCACACCGCCGCCGGGTGCCTGATTGAACCACCGGTGTCGCTGCCCAGCGTCCCAAAGGCCAGTCCTGCCGCAGTTGCCGACCCCGACCCGCTGGAAGAAGCGCCCGCCCAGTGCGATCTGCGCCACGGGTTTTCAGGTATCTGCAGCTTCGGGTTATATCCACCCATCGCCCCTTCTGTCATGTTCAATTTTCCGAGTAAAACCGAACCTGCGTCACGCAACTTCGCAACCACGGTCGAGTCGAAATCGGGCATGTTGTTGGCAAACACCGCCGAGCCGCCCATCGTCCTGATACCGGCCGTGCTGCACAGGTCTTTCACAGCTATCGGAATGCCATGGAGCGGGCCACGGTAGTTGCCCTCGATTATCTCCTGCTCCGCCTGCCGGGCCTGATCGAGAGCCAGTTCGGGCGTGAGCGTGGCGTACGCCTTCAAGGTTCCGTCGAGCAACTCGATGCGATCAAGCATCTCCTGCGTTAGATCGACCGGTGAAAGCTCACGCGATTCGATCAGCGGCGCAAGTTCAACGATCGTTTTGTAATGCAGTTCTGCCGATGGCGACATATCGATTTTTCCTACATTCCTTCTTCCTCTGGGAGAAGGCTAGGTTGAGGGGGAATGATGCGACGATAGTGTAGGGCCTGGCAAGCGGGTAATGTGCTGATTGAATTTACTGGTCCAACCACGGGGCAGCCCACTCGACTAAGTAGGCCGCCGGGCCTAACGGGATCTCGCAGCACTCCGCATGCCCGACGATCGCCTAATCCCGCGCAAGATCGCGCCTTGGGCCGAGGCGGGCGGGAATTACCGGTCCGCCGCCGTGATTATGCCGCGTTATCGTGTTCAATTTCGGCCTTAGCGTGAACCCGGGGTCCGCCCAGTCCTCAACCTCGCAACGCTCCGCCCAGTCGTTATAATAGCGGACCATGGCTGCGGCGCGTTCGCTCTCGCCATCTATCAGATCGTTCAGTTCTGTACGGTCGTCGCTGATGTTGTAAAGCTCCCAGACCGCCTTTGAATCTGGATCGCCCTGATCGGCGATCTCGCTCACCAGCTTCCAATCGCCCATGCGTACCGCTCGATTGCCTTCATGCTCCCAGGCGATCGGCCTGTCCCGCTCCCAGTCCTGGCCTTTCAGCACACCCGAGAACGATTCGCCCTCATGCGGCTTGATGTCGTGCCCGTTGAAAGTCGTGGGATAACTCGCCCCCGCGATATCGAGCAATGTCGCGTTGATATCGATCAGGTGCGCCGGGTTGCTGAATACAGAACCGTTGCTGGCCCCACCTTCACCCATCCCGGCGGGCCAGCTGACGATGAACGGCGTGGATATCCCGCCCTCGTGCGTAAAGTGCTTGAACAACCTGAACGGCGTGTTGTTCACATTGGCCCAGGCAATGTCGACGCTTGCGAAGGTGTCCGGCTGTCCGGGGTCGATATTCGGTGAGTTGCCCGTGCGGACGACACGACCGTCAACCGTCGGGTAGTTGTAACGAGACGGATCCGGGACAGGGGTGTCTTCCGCGAGGAACTCAGCGCAGCCACCGTTATCTGCAAGGAACATGACGACCGTGTTGTCTTCCTCGCCCGATTCCCTGATCTTGTCCATCAACTGCCCAACGCCCCGGTCGAGCTGTTCGACCTGTGCCGCGTACACAGCCATCTGCAGGTCACGCCATTCTTTGTCGGGCGATTCTTCCCACGCCAGTACCCCGCTATCACGAGGCGACAGCTGCCATTTCGGATCGACTATTCCGAGTCCCCGCTGCGCTTCGTGGCGGTTCATACGGGTCTCATCCCAACCATTTCGGTACTTCCCGCGATACTGCTCGATATCGTCCGGCCATGCGTGCAACGGCCAGTGGGGTGCCGTGAAGGCCATGTAGAGAAAGAAAGGCTCGTCTCGATGAATCGCGTCGTCGACGAACTGCGTTGCTTTCGAAGCGATTGCGTCAGTAAAGTGGTAGTCGGTGGTCTCAACGCTGATCCTCGTCGAATCGTCCATCAGCATGTTCGGGTTGTAGTAGCTGCCACCACCCGAAAGAATGCCGTAGAACCGGTCAAATCCCCTACCCCGCGGGGTAGGGTAACCCGGCATATCGGGATACCAGCCATCGGGCAGGTTCCCCTGCTCACCGCCAGCGTGCCATTTGCCGGCCATCAGTGTTCGGTAACCCGCGGTCTTCAGGACCTCGGCGATAGTCACGCAGTTGTCGTTGAGATAGCCCTGGTATGCCGGGACTCCCAGATCATTGATCATGAAGCCGATCCCTGTCTGCTGGGGATTCAGCCCGGTCAGCAAGGCTGCGCGAGAAGGGCAGCAGCGCGCCGAGTTGTACATCTGGGTAAAACGGATTCCCCCGGCGGCCAGCCTGTCAAGATTTGGTGTGCGGATCTCCGACCCGTAACAGCCCAGGTCAGACCATCCCATGTCATCCGCCATTATCAGGACGATATTCGGTCGGCTTGCCCCATTCAATGTACGGTCGCTGGAAGTCTCGGTCATCTCTATCTGGTATCCGTTCTGCCGCGTTGCCGCGATTTCATTTCGGCGACGAATCGGAACTTTACTACTGCCCCGACGCCAACACGCGTGCTCTGGCCCTCTTCGCTGTGCTAAGTTCCCCTGCAAATCGCGGGTTCAAACGAAGTTTTGGATCGATTTTCCGGTTTGATCGGGTTCCTGGAGTTCCGCATTGAGTAACAACTACGATTGCATCGTCCTGGGTGTTGGTGCCATGGGCAGTTCGACTGTCTACGACCTCGCTGCCAAACGCGGCCAAAAAGTGCTTGGGCTCGAAAAATTTGATATCCCGCACGCAGAAGGGTCGTCGCACGGAGTCAACCGGGTAATCCGACTGGCCTACTACGAAGACCCCTCGTATGTACCGCTGATGCGCCGGGCATATGAACTCTGGGAGGAAATCGAAGAAGTTGCTGGCGAAAAACTCCTGTACAGAATTGGTTCGATCGACGCCGCTCCGGCAGGACACGAAGTTTTCGAAGGCTCGCTCGAATCGTGCCTCGTCCACGACATTCCGCACGAAGTTTTAAATCACGATCAAGTCAACCAGCGATTTCCCGGTTACCGGATGCCGCCCGGCCACATGGCCCTACTCCAGCAAGATGGAGGTTTCTTGCTTGCGGAACGCAGTATCGTCGCCTACGTGAACGCCTCACTTGCGGCAGGTGCCGAAATCCACGCACGCGAATCCGTTTTGAGTTGGGAACCCACCGGTGATGGCGTACTTGTGCACACCGGCCGGGCCGAGTACACCGCCGAAAAACTCGTAATCACGGCGGGTGCGTGGACTGCGGACATGGTCCCGTCGCTGGCCGAACTGGCGGTGCCAGAACGCCAGGTGCTGGCCTGGCTTCAACCCGAAGATCCGATGCTGTTCACACCCGAGAATTTCCCCGTTTTCAACGCCTATTTCGACGAAGGGCGCTACTACGGGTTCCCGGTGTTTGGCATCCCGGGATTCAAGATCGGTAAATACCACCACCTGGAAGAAGTCGCAGACCCCGATCACATGGGAAAAGGGGTCACGCGCGAAGACGAAGAGATCCTCCGGTCGGCAACCGCCAAATACTTCCCGAAGGCCAACGGAAATGTGATGACAATGGCGACTTGCATGTTCACCAACTCGCCAGATGAACACTTCATCATCGGTGTCTTGCCTAATCATCCACAGGTGTCAGTTGCCGCCGGGTTCTCGGGGCACGGCTTCAAGTTCGCGAGCGTTGTGGGCGAGATCATGGGCGACCTGGCAACCAGGGGTGAAACCCGCCACGATATCGAGCTACTACGCCTCGACCGCTTCTGACTGGTTCCCACTCCCTACCAGGGAGAGGGTTGAGCCGCGTAAAGGGAGTTCCAATGGGCTTCAGATCGCATTATGAATCTCGACGGTAACCCCTCCTAACATCCGAATACCGGGTGTCAATTACGAGTCCACGAGGAAATCGGCCACCTGTATAACAATCGACGCCAAAGCGAGAAATCCGGCAATGATTATCGCCCAGATCGCAAGAGTCTTGGCATCGGAGGACGACTCGCGCGCTTGGGCCATTTCATCGTGCTCCATTAACTGGAAATATGCGTCCGGTTCGAGATATTCTCGCTCCGTAATCGGGTCATTTTTGCTGTAATACGGGGGTGAAAATGCTTGCCGATAAACCCGATCGATTTTCTTATAATTAAACGAATAACCGAGGTTTTCGAGATGTGTTTCTAGTTCCCTTACCGTGGCTCCGGAAGTGAGATTCGCTTTGCCGAGGGGTTAGGGGGTGGGTTGATCTGTCCGCCTCTTTAGCCAACACAAATGCAACCTCGGCGCGCCTTGCCTCACGCCCACCAGTCCACCCTTAGCCCCAGGGTATCTCCAGCAGTTGCTCACCCCACACCACCGGGCCGTCGTACAGGCTCTTCACCTCGTAAATAGCCTGGGCTTTGCGGACCGGCTCTTCCATCTTTGCCTGCTGGTGGACCAACGCCAGCCGCTTGACCCCGGCATCGACAGCTGTCTGGGCAGCGCCGAACGTGCCGGTTTCTGTTTCATAGCTGGGTGAGCCGGGGATCACGTCTTCATCCACCTTGATGCACTCCATCACCAGCAAGTCCGCTCCGGTCGCAAGGTCGGTCAGCGATTTGCATGGCCGGGTGTCGCCGGAGAACACAATCGAACCCTCGTCCGAATCAATGCGGTAGGCGAGCGAATCGAGGTATGGCTGCACGTGATCGACCGGCGCCGCAGTTATCTCCCAGTTTTTACCGGTGGCGACGGTGCCCGGCTTAATGTCCCGGGCGTGGATCTTCGGCGGTTTTCGCGGTGGAACACCGCCACGTTCGACAAATGCCGCCACGCTGAGCGGGTGCTGCGTCCGTGCCACGATGTCGTGCCAGTACGCGCCCGTCCCTTCGCCAAGCAGTCTCTCGGTCAGTTGCTCGGTAAGCGTCGGTCCGTAAACCTGGAGCTCGCTCTCCTTACCGATCGACATGTCGAAGCGGGTTAGCAGGAACGACGGGTAGTCAGCATCGTGGTCGGAGTGGTGATGGGTGAAAAACAGCCGATCGACCTGGGTCGACTGAAAGCCGGCCTTGTGAAGCATGTAGTTCGCCGCATGACCGCAGTCGAACATAAGCCATTCGCCCCCAATTCCCACAAGGAACGAAGATCCCCAGTGCGCCATGTCGGGTGCCGGGGTTCCGGTGCAGAGCATAATCACTCGAGGTGCTATTTGATCCTCTTTAATCCGGGGGATTGGCAAAAATCAGGCGGGTTTTACCAGAAGCTAACTGGTTCCCAAAAAATATGGAGACTCACACGCACTTCGTTACCCTGATGGTGTCGGCTCCCGGTGCGCGCTTATTGACGATGCCCCCTGAAACCGTGAGTTCGCAAAACAACGCTGGAAACAACGATTGACGAAATATGTGCTGAAAATAGGTGTTGACCGAGTAATGAGGTCGGCACAGCTTGTTGCGCTGCTGGCTGTGCTGATCGAAGCGTGGATCATGCTGGATTATTCCTGGGGCAGGTTCGGGGACTTGCCTGGCGACAGCGACGCACTTTCGGTCGTCGCTGTCGTTGCGGTGCTGCTGATTTTCAGCGAGCTTGTTCGAGTCGGTCGGTCGACCTCGATTCGCTGGCTGATGTGGCTGGGCTTCATCGCGCGGTTTGCGGCGCTGGGTTGGGCCGGAACTGGCTTACTTGCACTGCTTGCTTTGTGGGCGGTTTCCGATTCGGTCGGTGAGCCACTGGCGGGCTCCTTCTTCTGGGCGGCCGGCGGGCTCGCGTTGATGACCAGTGCTTACGCATTTACTATCGGCAGAAATCGGATCGTCGTCCGAAAATTCCGAATTGCCAGGTCGCACCCTGCAGGAGACGCCGGAAGGCAATATGAATTTCGCATCACGGTACTGTCCGACCTTCACCTCGGCGAGTTCGTAACAGCCGAGCACATTCGCCGTGCCGTCGAAATATCGAACAGTGAATCTCCGGATATCGTTCTGCTGCTGGGCGATTACGTTGACAGTGACGGGTCTCTAGCTGATCGGTTAGTTGCCGAACTCACACTGCTTGAAGCAAAGCTCGGCGTGTTCGCTGTCCTCGGGAACCATGACATCCGTTCCGCTGGTTCACAGATGATTATCGACGCGCTGGAGCGCGATCCGAATCTTGCGCTGCTGAGGGATGCATCGGCGTTTGTTGAGGTTGGTGCTGGCGGCGAATCGAAGACCGTGCAGATCATCGGTATCGAAAGTCCGAGTGACTGGCGGTCCAGCAAGTTGATCATCTTCGGAGGAGAAGTGCTCGATGCTGAGTTGCCGGGGAGTCGTGCCGATTTCAGGATAGTTGCATCTCATCATCCTGAAGTAATCTTTCCGGCCGCGAAAACTTCAGTCGATCTCATCGTAGCCGGGCACACCCACGGAGGGCAACTGGCCGTACCGTTTACCGGTCGGTTCCTGAACGTCGGTCGCCTGGTAGCGAAGTATTTTCTTGGGCTCTACGAACTCGGCACTACCACCCTCGTGGTCAGTGCCGGGATCGGTGTCGGCGTAATTCCGGCCCGAATCGGTGTCCCGCCCGAGGTAACGCTGATTGAAATATCGCTCGATTGACCCGGCGGCCTGCGCACTCACCTAGTACTGGCGATGCTTATCGACCACGTTGATCAGCGGTTGCCCGGAAACGTAACGCTGCAAATTGTCGGTAAACAGGCCCACCGTTCGTCTGTCGAGCATCTCCCGCTCTGAGTTGCCAGCGATGTGGGGCGTGATAATCACGTTTGGCAGGTCCCACAGCTCGTTGTCGGCCGGCAGCGGTTCCCTGATAGTAGTGTCGAGCCCGGCGCCCGCTATCACACCTGACTTCAGCGCAGCCAGAAGGGCATTGTGATCGACCAGGCGACCGCGTGAAGTAACCACGATCCTGGCGGTCGGTTTCATCATCGCCAGTTCACTGGCACCGATCATATTTTCGTTACCTGCCGTGTAGGGCGCGGTTATCACTACGTAGTCGGCTTCAGCCAACAGATTGTTGAGTCGTGACCGGCCCCAGACCTCATCAACGATCGGATCGCCGTCGACAGGCTGTTCATCCACCGCGATCACGTTCATCCCCAGGGCCTTCGCACGCCAGCCGATTTCTCGCCCGGACTTCCCAAATCCAACTATCCCGCAGGTCTTGTCACCCAGGTACTCGACGACCCCCAGCGCACCATCCTGATCCCAGCGATGCGCCTCCTTGTCGGCCCAGAACCGGGGCAGCTGCCGGGCAAGGGCAAGCATGAGAGCCACCCCGTGCTCGCCAATCATCGGAGCCCCGGCACCGCGCGAATTTGTGACTGTGACATCGGTATCGACGATACTGGGGATGGCCCTGAAAAGCCCCTCCATCCCGGCATCGAGCGTGTGGATCCATTTCAGCTTCTTCGCAGCATGGAATTGCTCGGCAGTCAGGTAGCCAAACACGACCTCGGCCGAGGCGACTTCATTCCGAATTGACTCATGTGCGTACGCCTCGATCAGTTCGTGGCCGGGATGTTCGTCCCGCAAACTCGGATAGTAGGGAGCACCAAAATCGGCGAGTAGTAAAACTTTCATAGGATCTCGGTCTGATGGTTTACGGTTTTCCTAATCGGTCTCGAGCGATTTCAACACGTCAACAGCAACCGCGACCAGCGCCTCACCGGCCTCAGGCCCGTACGGACTCGTTGTAGTTCCGTAATAACGGCGATATTTCTTCATTCTCACAATCTCGGTCACCGGGACATCGGCAATCTCTTCATGCGGTTGACGGGTCGATATGTAGCCGATGTAATCATCGCAATAACTGGCTACCCAGGGTCGATCGTTCGGTAACGCCGCCTTGATTTCAGCCCCCAGTTCGTTGAAAAGTTCGCCCGCGTGTGCCGAAATCAAAGTGTCGCCAATACGAAATCCCCTGACTTCAACAACTACAACGGGCTGATCCTCGTTGCGTGCAAGGTTCACCTCGTTGTTGCCAGCCCCGTAGAGTTCCGGGTGGTACTCGGCCGCGTTTGCAGTGGTCGTACCGTCGAGCCACGTTTCGCCGGTGTAAGTGCCGAGCGATTTGCGCAGCCGTTCGCGATTCGCCAGGGCGTCGCTCAACGACCAGTTCACCCTGTGACGCGGGAGTTGTACGGGTGCGCTTGCGACATTCAATCGCACATCTGACTTCGCCGTAATGTTTTTAGCGACACTGAGAGCGGCGATCGCCAGCGCCCGGCCAAACAATGCAGTGTCTTCGTGCGAATGCAGGTGCTCCGAAGCCGTGTTTCCGAACCACCAGTCAAATGGGTGGATATCACCGGCAGCGCCCTGGATATATATCGCAACCGATCCGGGCAGCATAGATTCGATAAATGCCGACATCTCGCCAGCAAAATCACCAGACCATTCGAGGTACTGACCGCCATCGGCAACGCCGTGGCAGGCAAAGTTGACCAGCCGCACAAGCGGCCGTCCTGCATCGTCATCGACCGCCATCACACCGACTTCGGTGTCGATAGGTCTATCGGGATACTGTCGGTTGACGGTCCAGTCGTCGAGCGACCCCGAGCCTGCACCAACTTTTGCCGGGACCGCCTGATTCAGCGCGTTAAAGACACAACCCGCAACCTGGTCGGCCAGCCACGCGGTCCAGGTGGTCCATTCTGCTGGAAGTGAAGTGATCGTATCGGGAGAGGTGTGATTGTGCGTGAAATTTAACAGCACGTTCACGGAGGGGATTGCGGCCACCTGGAAGATCCTGGCCTTGATTGCACCGACCGTTTCGGCAGTCAGCCCGGCGATCTCCAGGGAGACGATCGTGAGGTCCACCTCGCCCCGGCGAAAGACGACGGCGCGCACGTGGATGTCGCGGTGTACGCCGCGCGCCACACCCTGCCTCAGGCCCCAGTTACCCATCGGATAGCCGACAGGTGGGGTGATGACGGCCTTAGCCGCTCCGGCGAAAGTCCGGCCCGACGATTCATCTGGCAAAAATTCTGGCAAATGAATCTATCCCCAGTTCTTGTAGGTTCCCGGACTGGTTTGCCGGGACATCTGGATCTGTACGCCGTCGGGGTCGTAACAGTTGGAGATGGTGCGACCCGACTGCTGGTTCTCGAACGGCTCGAACAGAAAATCCACGCCACCGATAAACTCTATCTCCTTCTGGGCATCGGGTGGGTCTTCAACGAGGAACGACAGGTGATCGATACCCAGTCCCTGGCCTTCCTGCTGCTTGTGAAGCTCGATTCTTACCGGGCGGTCGCGGTCGCCGTTCCAGAGAAACACCGTTTCACCGTCGTCAACAGTGCCTTCCGGGTGCATGCCGAACTTGCGGTAAAACTCTATCGATGCACCGAGGTCACTCACGATGATGTCGATGTGGTCGACGCCGAGAAATTTCATTGCAGTCTCCCAGTCCTGTGGCCTGCCGGTCTGAATAATCAGTCGGACATTAAGAAGGTCGCCGCGAGTTTATGCCCGCTCAAACACGTACGCCATTCGGTGCTATGCTGCCGTCACTCGGTAATCACGGCCTGCGAACCACATTTTGGCCAGTACCTACGACAGGGACGAACTAGAAATGCACCTGCTCGAAGTAAAAAATCCGGTTGCCCAGCAGCGTGGGGTGATATCGGCATTCAGCGCCAGCGACAGGCCCGATACGCTCGACAATAAGACCGTGGGGCTGATCTGGAGCGGCACGCATGGCGGCGATATAGCGCTGAAGCGGGCAGGCGAAATGCTGCAGGAACGCTTCGAGAATGTGAGTGTGAATTTCTACACCGGGGGCAACTATCCGACGCCCCCGGCTATCGTCCAGCAGGCCGGAGAGGAGTGTGACGTCATTGTTGGCGCCACAGCCGACTGAGGGACCTGCGCGTCGTGGATGATCCACGACATGATTGTGATCGAGAAGATGGGCAAGCCCGGTGTTGCCATCGTCTCGGGCCGCTTTGACAGCGATGCTGTAGCAAGTTCGCGGGCGTTCGGTATGCCCGATCTCCAGTGGATAGTTGTCCCACACATCTATCGGAATCTTGACCCGGAAACCTGCCGTACCCAGACCGAAGACGCGATCGACGAACTGATCGGGACGTTAACGGCCTCGATTGACGCCCGCACCCCGGATGCCGAAACCGAAAACAACAGCCGATACGAAGGCTCCGACAGGTACGACGCTATATTAAAGATGAACCAGGAGTTCATAAATGACGATCTGGGTGACGGACTGTTCCTGCACCCGGCCACGCCAGAAGCTGTTGCGGAGATGCTCACCGGAACGAACCTGCCGCCAGATCATGCGGTATGCGACATGCCCCCGGGGTTTGGTATCGCAACCGTCGAGAAAATCGCGGTGAACGCCGTGATGGCCGGCGCTAAACCCGAACACCTGCCAGTTGTCATAGCAGCGGTGAAGGCACTGTCGAAAATTGGAGGGCAGGGCGGTAAATCACTTCTGATGTCCACCAGCCCCCAGGCGCCATTACTGATAGTTAACGGACCCGTCACCAAAAATTTGGGACTAAATGCCAGGTCGGCACTGGGACCCGGCCGTGATAACCAGGTCAACACAATCATCGGACGAGCATTCGCGCTTTGTTTCCGAAATATTGGCCACTGGTATCCGAACAAAATGGATATGGACACCATCGGGACCTCTCGAAAGTTCATCCAGTGCATCGCCGAAAACGAAGATGCAAGCCCGTGGGACCCTTTCCACGTCGATCAGGGTTTCAAGGCGAACGAAAGCACGGTAAGCGTATTCGTAACAGATGGTGAGCTTGATATCCAGGACCAGGGTAACCACACCGCCGAAGGTCTCCTGAAAAATCTGGCATACGGTTCGATTTTCGGGACGCGGAGCCTACAGGGTGAAAAGGGCGGCGTCGAACGGTTGATTCTCATGCCGCCAGACGTAGCGCGACCGGTCGGGTCGCAAGGGTTTTCAAAACAGGCTGCTAAGGAATTTATCCACGAACACGCCCGCGGCAGCCTCGGAAAAATGATCCAATACATGCCGCTCAAGGGCGAGGCCAGGGTAACCGAACACTGGAAATGGCTGGAAAACCTTTCCGAGCAGCAGTTGCTGGATATATCAATCCCCGTACTGGATTCACCCGACGACTGCTACATCATGGTCGTGGGCGCAGACCGGGCAAAGACCGCAGTTTTCCCATCGGGGCCGGCACCTGTAACCGAAGGCATCGATCAATACATGCCCTAGCAGTGTGCTGCTCGCAATATGAAATTAACTCTCCCCGGGCGAGGGAGAATCTGCCTTAATCCCTTGGCCGGGCCCGGCCGTACACGTCGATTTCCCCACCGTTTACGACTTGAATCCGTGCAAAACCCATCTCTGCAACACCTCAGGCGTATACTCCCCGTCGTTCCCGCACGAATCATGAGCAGACTTGAAGCTGCGTGCTATTTCGCGCTGGTAACTAAATCAATGAGGTCAGCCCCACGCGTTCGTCAGCGACAAATCCAGCCTCCGCCCAAACAGAACGCGAACGCCGAAGTGTTCGTGCCCGACTAACAGACTCAGGCCCAACCGGGTCAGATGTTCTCTGGCGCATAACCAAACTTACCTTTGCTTACCGCTGGCATTTTTTATCCGCCTCGTTTTTTGCTGGCTTAACGTCAGTAACGTCGCTATTTATCCCCAAGTTGCTCGGAGAAGGCGTCGACCAGGCCTTCACGCTCTTCCAGGACGGATCCCACAACCGTGGAGAAATCGAGTCACTCCTACTTGGGACCGCCATAACAGTCTTGATCGTTGCACTGCTGCGTGGAACAACGGGGTTTGCCCAGATGTTCCTCGGTGAAACCCTCAGCCAGCGAGTGTCCAATCGGTTGCGAATGTTGTACTTCGACAAGCTGCAACTCCTGAGTTTCAGCTTTCACGATCGCGTTCACACCGGACAGTTGATGTCCCGCGGTCTCTCCGATATCGAAGGCGTGCGAATGTTTGTACAGACTGGCCTTGTGCAGATCGTGCGCATCCTGGTGGTGCTGGTTGCCGCCGGCGTCTTCATGGCGATGATCGACTGGCAACTGGCAGTGCTGAGTCTTAGCTTTCTGCCATTTATGGCCTATCGCTCTGCCCGGCTGCGACTTCAGCTTCGGGTCACATGGCTAAAAATTCAAGACGCGCTGGGTGATCTGACCACGACCATGCAGGAAAACCTCGCGGGGATACGCGTGGTCCGCGCGTTCTCGGCCCAAAAGTACGAAGAGGCGAAGTTCGACGTCACCGCAAAAGAGGTTGTCGAACTCAGAATGAGCGCGGCCAGAGCACACGCACGTGGGGGCGGATCGATCTCGTTCGCATTCCTCGTTGCCTGGGCTGTGGTTCTCTGGGCTGGCGGGGAGAAGGTGATCAATGGTGACATTTCGATCGGTGAACTGACCCAGTTCTTCTTCTACCTTGCGCTGCTGCGGTTCCCCGTCAGGATGCTCATCATGGTCGTCAATTCCACGGCACGCGCCTCATCGGCCGGCGGAAGAATTTTTGAAATCCTGGACATTCCATCGGATATCGCGGATAACCCAGTCGCAGACCCACTCGCCATTTCTGACGGAGTTCTGAGGTTCGAAAATGTCTCATTCAACTACGGTGACGCGCCCGCACTTCGAAATGTCAGCTTCGAGGCACGCAAAGATCACACGATTGGCATCGTGGGGGCACCCGGAAGTGGCAAGAGTTCGATCACAAATCTGATCCCGCGTTTTTACGACCCGACGTCTGGCAGAGTGACCATCGACGGGACTGACCTCCGCGACGCAACAGTGAATTCAGTGCGCCAGGCCATCGGATTGGTCGAGCAGGACCCGTTCCTGTTCGATGGATCGATTCGTAACAACATCCGCTACGGTGACGTCGGAGCGTCGGATGAAAAGGTCGAAACCGCCGCGAAAATCGCCCAGATACACGAGTTCATAGCCAGCCTCCCCGAGGGCTATGACACGGAACTTGGTGAACGCGGAGTTGGCCTCTCTGGCGGACAACGGCAACGAGTAGCAATCGCACGAACATTGCTGACAAATTCGCCAATCCTCGTCCTCGACGATTCGACATCGTCGGTCGACGCCGGGACCGATGCGCGAATTCGTTCTGCCCTGAGAGAACACACCGGCGTTCAGACGACCATTATCATCGCTCACCGACTCAGTTCCCTGATGCACGCCGACGAAATTATCGTTCTGGAAACCGGAAGTGTGGTAGAGCGCGGTACGCACGAAGAGCTGTTGGCTCTGGGCGGACACTACAAGCTGTTGTGGGACCTCCAGGGCGGTCGTGGCGTTGAGGTCGGTGAATAATGGCTTCAATGTTTGGAGGTGGCGGCAGCGGCGGTGGATGGGGGTCGAACAACCTGCCGACGAGCCTCGACAAGAAAAAAACCCCTACGAACGCAGATGAAGAGCACTCAAAACTGCACGAGTCCGACGAGGAGATGTTCGCGCAGCTCGACAGTGCCGTTTTCAAGCGGTTTTTCTATTACGCAAAGCCGTACCGGAGGGCGATGCTGGTCGCCACCCTGGCCGTAATCGGTTTCACCCTTGCAAATCTTTCCATTCCACTTCTTGTCAAATTCGGCATTGACAACGCAATTCGGCAGGGAGATTCAAGTCTCCTGAAAGTGATCGCCATCTCGCTTATCGGGGTGGCCGCGATGTACTGGTTCACCAATTTCCTGCAGAACGTGCTGATTACACGGGTGGCACTCAGGGTCCTGTATGACATACGGGCCGATATGTTCATGCAGCTCCAACGACTGGCCCTTTCGTTCTCCGACAAAACGCCTATCGGAGCGCTAATGGCGCGTATGTTCGGTGACGTCGGTGCGCTTCAGGAAATGCTCGAATCGTCAATCGAGATAATTGGCGATGCCCTCACCCTCGTTGGCATCGTCGTGATCCTGATGATCCTGGACTTCCAGCTTGCGATCGTGACGCTTTCCATCGTCCCACTGCTGTTCTTGATCAGGGTTCTGTGGCAGCCGTTTGCGCGCCGTGCCTTTCTCAGAATGCGCAGGAACTCCTCTGTTGTAGGTGTGTACCTCGATCAGAACGTCAGTGGCATTCGAGTCGTTCAGGCCCTGAACCGACAGCAGGAAAACCACGGGATCATGGGAGGAAAGGTTCACACTTTTTTCTGGTCAACAGTCCGCGCTGCGCGGCTCGGCGGAGCCCTGATGCCGACGGTGGAACTGATGACCGGCACAGCCCTCGCACTTGTCTTGATAATCGGTGGCGGCCGGGTGCTGAGCGGTTACATCGAGGTGGGCACGATGGTCGCGTTCCTGCTCTACGTACAGAGGTTCTTTGAGCCGATTCGTACCCTGACAATGCACTACGCCCTTTTACAGCGGGCAGTGGCCTCGGGCCACAGGATATTCGAACTCCTCGATATCCCCCTTGCGATCGCCGATAAGCCCGACGCCCAGCCAATCGGCGATACCAGCGGGCGCATCGAATTCAAGGACGTGACGTTCGGCTACGACCCTGAGCGACCAATCCTGCGAAACATCAGTTTTGTCGCTGAGCCGGGCCAGACAATAGCGCTTGTCGGCCCCACAGGGTCGGGAAAGACGTCCATTACCGCACTGGCTCACCGTTTTTACGATGTCCAGGAGGGTTCGATCACCATTGATGGCTACGACATACGGGACGTGATGCAGGAGTCGATCGGCGATGTGATGGGCATGGTGCTGCAGGAGCCGTTCCTCTTTTCCAAGCCGGTACTGGAAAATGTCCGCTACAACACGCTGGATGCCACAAGAGAAGATGTCGTGACCGCCTGCAAGGTGATTGGAGCTCACGATTTCGTGATGCAACTCGATAACGGCTACGACACGACCCTCGAGCAGAGGGGCTCGAACCTGTCAGTCGGCCAGCGGCAGTTGCTCAGTTTCGCCAGGGCACTTGTTGCCGACCCGAAGATTCTCGTGCTGGACGAGGCAACGGCGAATATCGACAGCTATACCGAGCGGATAATCCAGGACGCCCTCAAAAAACTACTTGCCGGACGCACCGCCCTGGTAATCGCCCACCGTCTCTCGACGATCAGGAACGCCGACCGAATTATCGTGGTCAGGGATGGCGAAATTACCGAGACCGGTACCCACGTCGAACTTGTCGCCTCAGACGGCCTGTACGCCCAGCTGTGGAAGACCAACTACGCATCGTTCGACGATATCGCCGACAACGCCGATGACATCACCCGTATTCCGGCCACAAGCACCTAACTTTTCGTCACCAGCGGCATCAGCAACCGAGACGGCATCGACGATTCGTGGAACACAGTCTGCCGGGCGACCCTGAGCTCGCTGTCGCTCCAGAAATCTTTGCCCGTATTGTGGTTCCGGTCGAAATTCGGAAAGTCTGAACTCGACACATCGAGTCGCAACCGCTGTCCAGGCTGGATTTCGATCCCGACCGGGTTCAGTTTGATTGAGTACATGCAGGGCACGCCGGGCTCGAGCATCTCCTCCCGGTCATACCCGCTGCGGTACCTCGCCCGCATTATTCCGTATGTAAGGTTCACCGCCAGGCCATCTTCCGTCACGAGTACCAACTTGGCCGTCCAATCGGTATCCAGGGCATCCGATGCCGCCCATAATTCCAACTCAACAGGCCCGATAAACCGGGCGGGAGAATCGAATACCTCAGTCTGGTAAACCAGAACGTCCTGGCGGCCGTCCAGCGGTTTCTGGTCTCTTGGCATCGCCTGTGCATCGAGGTCCATCACGCTCATCACAGGATCGCGGGGATCATATGAATACTGGTCAGGCCGCTCGGAAGCGGGGTCATCGTGGGACAGCGAACCGTCTCCTGTCGGTGTGTTCGCACTGCCCGCGCTGTGCAGATAGTAAGGAACGGTTTCGGCGCGTCGCAAAGGCCATTCGTCTTCGTAGGTCCATTCGTTCGCACCGAGAATGAACAGCTTTACTCCGAGTTCCGATCCAATGCCATCGTCGATGTTTTTGAACTGGTAGTCGTACCAGCGGAGGATCAGATTTTCCCACGTCTCCTCGGCTTGCGGGCCGTAATCGATAGGGCCAAGGTCACGATTCAGCGTTGTCATCATGTGTGACCATGGCCCAATTACGAGCCTGTGCTGGCCGCGCAGGTACTCAAGGCCGTTGGTTTCGAGGCCGGTGAACTGCTTTACAGTCCCGATCACACGGTCCCACCATCCGGTGAACATCGCGGCAGGCACGTTCACTTTCGGGTGAACTTTGTCGAAATGCCACATCTCGACATTTTGCTCCCGGTAGTACTTCTTCAGGTGGGGTGTAAGGCTGGAAAACGGCTCGTCCGGCATATCTTCGAAAGGCAGGTACCAGATCCATTTGCCGCGCTCGACCGCCCGCCACTGGTCGACTGCCTCGACCGGCAGGTGAGGCCCATTTTTTACCCCTGCGCGCCGCCTCATGTCGGCGGCCATCATGTAGCTCCACTCCAGCCGCCGGCCCGTTTCGAATACGCCGAAGTTCATGTCGAGCGAACTCGTGCCCATACCGCTGGCGTGAATTGCCTTTAGCGACGGGGGCTGCAGCTCGGCCAAACGCCACGAAGTCCATCCGTCGTATGAGTGCCCCCAGGTGCCCACCTGGCCGTCGGAGTACGACAAACCCGCCGCCCACTCGACCGTGTCATATCCGTCCTCTGCGTCACCGGTGAGGGAATTGTCGGTGAACTGCCAGAGGAACTCGCCTTCCGAATCGTAGCGACCCCGCATGTCCTGGCAAATGACTGTGTAGCCACGCTCTGCGAGATTACGGGCAGTCTTGATGTAGCGGGGATGCAGTTTCCAGTACGGCGTCCGGAGTATCAGCACCGGGTGCCGACCACCGTCGTCGGGACGATAAATGTCGGCCTTCAGAACGGTGCCGTCTCTCATTTCTGCCGGGACGTTTTCATCAGACCTGATCGACACCAACCGTCAACTCCTTACGCTAACCCACATTGCGGAACTGTTCACGCAAACTTACCAGCGGGACAACTGACGCGCTGCTAAGCCCGATCACGAACTGACCCAACTCCACCTCTCGCGCGCCAACTCCACTCATGTCGGCGGTAACGTCGCACGCGACACGCGCAAATGCCCTCCTTGCCGGGGAAGGAGGGCATTTGCGACTTCTGGCCACCCCAGCCGGGGGAGAGGGTTAAACGGGGGAAAACGGCCTGTGGTCAAACCCCCTGGAAAGACCTTCTTGATTCGAAATTCGACTTCACGTCGATCAGTACAGTCCTGCCCTCAGCGTTCAACTGGCGGGCATTCAATATCGCGGGACCCAATTCCTCGGGTTTCGACACCTCGATACCCACACCACCCATGCCCTCGGTTATCTGGGCGTAGTTACCGACCATGTGAGACACGCCGTACTGCTCGCGGGCCGTTGGAAAACCACCTGGATAGGTCGCCATTCCACCGTTGTTCAGTAGCACGGTCGTGATCGGCAAGCCCGATTTAGCAGCAGATGCCACGTCAGTACCCGACATACCCCAAGCGCCATCGCCCATGTAGTTCACGCAGAACTTATTCGGGTCGGCGAGTTTCGCACCGATCATCAGCGGAATGCCAAACCCCAAATGGGTTGTTTTTCCCCAGCCGATGTAGCTGTGGGGTGCCGTCGCAACGAAGAACGGCACCATGCAATCGCGCGGGCCACCGGCATCGTGCGTCACAACACTGTTCTCGTGGTCGATGTTCTTGTTGATTTCGTTGATAACCCGGTAAGGGTTCAGCGGCGCTTCATCGGAGTTGAGGATTGGCAACCATTCGGCCATCCACGCCTCGCGTGCCGCCGTGATCCGCGCTGTAACCCCCAAATCGCGACCGCCTTCACCAATCTGGGCTTTCACTTCCTCGATCAGCATTTCGAGCGTCAACCGGGCGTCGCCAACAAGACCAATATGTGAAACCGTGTCCTTATTAACGTCTTCGGTGTTGATCGTGTTGTGGATCACGGTCTTCTTGCCCGCGGGAAGCGTGCGAGTGTAGCTGTTGATCGTGAAACTCGTGCCGAGCCCGACCACAACATCGCTTGCATTTATCCATTCGTAAGCCGGGCCCGTTGTGGCACCGCTTCCAGCACCGAGCGACAGCGGGAGCCGCTCGTCGTAAGCCGACTTGCCTTCCATCGTTGTAAATACCGGGATGTCGGTGAGTTCAGCAAATTCGGCCAACTCAGCGGTGGCCCTTGCTTTCAAAATACCTGCACCCGCCCAGATCATCGGTCGATCCGCGGCGAGCAGCGCCTTAACAGCGTCCTGCACATCCGTCTTCGAGGGTGCCGACACAGTCACGGCTGGAGATGAATAGTCGAGTGCGTCGTCTGGCACTTCCATGGCACAGATGTCCGTTGTCATTTCGACCACTACCGGACCACCGTTACCGTTTCGCAGCGCCTGGAACGCTCGGCGCATCACGTCTTTAATCTGTGAGGGAGTGTCAATGGTTTCAGCCGATTTGACCACGCCTTTCCAGTTCTCGGTTGCAAGGAAGTTGGGGCGTACGTGACGCCGGTCGAGCGGGTATCCGCCGGGCAAAACCAGTATTGGAACATTGTCACCAAACGCCTGCGCAAGCCCACCCATCGAGTTTTCAGCACCGGCAGCGTGCTGCATCGCAACCACGCCGAAACGCTGTCCTGCGCTCTGTCGGCTGTACCCATCGGCAGCCATGATCGCACCGCGTTCGTGCCTGAACATCACCGGCCGAATGCCTTCTTTAGCGGCCGCTTCGATCAGTGCATTGCTCGGAAAGCACGTCATTTCAGTGACGCCTTCCTGCTTAAGAATATGGGCGATGAACTCAGTTCCGTTCATGTAAAAATCTCCGAGTCTAGGTCGAACAGTAATGCCCGGCACACTGCGGAATACGAATCCATGTCAGGCCGGAGGCGTGGGGATTCTAGACCCATGATCGACAGATAACAAAACAGGGGTTGGGAAGAACCTATGAATAATGCATGTGTGATGTTGGACGGAATGGTCGTATCACGAGGGTGATGTCCCAATTTGCACCCTTCGGCTCGCAACTGCATGTGCCAGGTACTCAATCGCAGTAATGAGAATCGCCAATCATTCCCCGAATTGCGAGGTGCGGAATCGGGTTGTTACCCACCGCCGAGCCCGGTGGCAGTGGGACGATGTACGAAAGCAGTCAATCCCAATTGCTGGCAGGGCCGCCGAAAGTCACTACATGCTGAATTACAAACCTATCTCCGTTGAACGTGCCTAAGTCCACTACTTTCAAGCACTGGGCGAGGTTAGCGCCGCCGAAGGCCAACGCCAAGCTGACCAAGCGCGAGGAAATCATCGCAAAGCTACCTTGATCCTGCAGAATGCGCACCGCATGGACCGGAACCGTAAACTGTCGATCAAGCGGGCACAGAAATGAAGGCGCGTCGATTGGAATGTCGCCGTCTTCTAACCACGACTTAAATCAGCAATGTCAAGGTCAGCTATTTTCACCGAAATGACTGGCCTTTTTCTTTATCGTTTTTTTACGAAACATGCTGCGCTTGGCGGATAACCACCCGGTTCCCACAGATACAATGCCCCGGAAAATTCAGTGCTGTAACAAAGAGCAGCAAGCCAATCGACCGAGCATTGTTCAAAGGAGCCCGACCACGGGTAACGCCGCCGACCCGCTTTCCGCCGAATTACTTGACCAGCTTAGAAAAATCGACACCCCGACGATCGCAAATGCGCTTGAACTTATGGACATACGCCCGCGGACGGACACCCGCCAGCTTATCGAGGACAAGCAGCGAGAGATCGAAGACAACGCACTGGACCTGCTTGATGCAGCTGCCGGGGGCGAAGTCGATTCAGCTATCGGTGGCGCCGACGCTCCCGACAGCGCACTTCCTGAGACCGACGAAACCACCACTTCATTCGACCTCGCCAACTAAGTCAGGCTCACCGAAACAGGCGAATCACGAGACGCTACGGCACTCGCCTTGCCGTCTTCGTGCCCGCTAATAATGTGCATCGACAACTGGCCTGTACCGGCCAGGATTTGACACACTTGTTGTTGGCGATTCCAATCAACACTGCCCGCTCCGTTACCGATAAATTCCGCCAAATATGATCGTCGTAGAAAACCTCACCAAAACGTTCGGTGGTCGCAACCTGCTCACGGCCGTATCCTTCGCTGTTTCAACGGGCGAGAAGGTAGGCATAGTCGGCCCCAATGGTGCCGGCAAAACAACGCTGCTGAAGATGATTGCGGGTGACGAACCCATCAGCGCCGGGAAGGTGAACCTCTCGGAAGGTGAACTCGGTTATCTTCACCAGGAGGCAGACGTACTACTTTCAAGAAGCCTGGCTGAAGAGATGTGGACGGCGCTCCCGGAACTTTCGTCGATCCGAGAACGCATTTCCAAAATTGAGGAGGCACTAATACTCGAAAATGGCGATCCCGAAACCCTGGCCACCGAACTCAACGACGGTCACGACCGGTTCAAATTGCTCGGCGGAAACGGGATCGACGCTTCAATTGCCAGGGTGACCGACGGACTCGGCTTTACGACAGCGGACCTCGGCAAGCCGTGCGGCGATTTTTCCGGCGGTTGGCGGATGCGGATTTCGCTGGCGAAGATTTTGCTTCGCCGGGACGAACACCTGTTGCTAGATGAGCCGACCAATCATCTTGACAAGGCTTCAAAGCAGTGGCTCGCCCAGGAACTCGCGGAATACCCCGGCGCAGTGCTTATGGTTACCCACGATGGCGATTTTCTCGACAGGGTGGCGACGCGAATATTGAACATCGAGCAGGGTCGAGTGAGGTCGTACCCGGGCAACTACTCGGCCTATCTCGAAGGCAAAGCAAACCGCCAGGCACAGCTCGACAACGAGGCCGACAGACAGGAACGGGAGATCGCACGGCAGGAACAATTCATTGAACGATTCAGGTCGAAGGCAACCAAAGCGCGCCAGGTCCAGAGCCGAATAAAGGCGCTCGACCGAATCGACCGAGTGGAGCGGATGACGAACTCAAGGGCCGCCAAATTTCAGATCAAGTCATCGGGAAGAGTCGAACACCGAGTTCTCTACGCCGAGTCAATTTCGCATGATTGGGAAGACTCCCCAGTCCTCCTTGATGTGTCTCTCGAAGTCGAAAGGGGTCAGAAGATCGTCCTCGTTGGCCACAACGGTGGCGGTAAGAGCACATTCTTGCGAATTCTGGCGGGTGAAGTCGAATCCTCCGAGGGCTCGGTGACATGGGCTGAACGGGCCCGGCGCGGCTACTACGCCCAGCACCAGGACGAATCGCTAGACCCATCGCTCACGGTCCTCGAAGAGGTCCGGAGGTCGGCACAGGATCAACCCGACGGCGCCCTCAGGGGAATCCTGGGACGATTCCTGTTTTCTGCCGACGATGTCTTCAAATCGGTGCGCATGCTCTCAGGCGGCGAAAAGAGCCGCGTTGCGCTGGCAAAATTCCTGGTGCAACCGAACAACGTGCTGCTGTTGGACGAACCGACCAACCACCTCGATACGGCCACCCGTGACCAACTGCTGGACGCACTGGGCGACTATGACGGGACGATTATCTGCGCGAGCCACGACCCGGCCATCGTAGATGAGATCGCAACCCACGTGTACACAGTCGAAAACGGTGAGATCGCGCTTACGGATTTGAAGCGTTAGACCCTGAGTGGTTAGTGCGGGCCATGGGCCGTTATGCCTGTACCGATTCGATCGGGTTCACGGTGACCCGGTGAAGGGGCACTTCGCCGGTATTGATGAACTGGTGCCGTATGCCGCCGGGTACCAACACCGCGTCCCCAGCCTTCACCGTGTACTCCTTGCCGCCGCACACAAGAATGCCGGCGCCCTTCGTAATGAATGCCTGGTGCTCCCATTCGTGGATGTGGTCTGGGCTGGATTCCCCAGGTCCGTGTTTCACGTACAGCATGACGTAGGTAGAAACTCCGTCTTCAGGGCCAAGCAGGGGGTTAGTACTCCCATTTTCGTTGCGAATTACAGGTTCCACGAATAAATCCTTAAACAGGGGCTGCGGGCTAATTTCAACACCGTGACGCCAACCAGAGGCAGTCCACGGATGCGTGGAAGAATATCTCATCCGAACGGTATTTGACCTGCCTAATTTTGTGATCAGAGTTGTAGATAGCTACGTCGAATGGCGAATTTGCAACTTTAGGTGCGAACGAACGCGACTTCACGCCTTGCGCCAGAACGGTGCTCGTTGCCGGATCTTTTCCAGCACCGACTCATCCCACGGGGTCATCACGTTGCCTTCGGGTTGAGGCGGGCGACTTTCCCACCCGATTCGTGCATGAACGTCAGGATTTTTGTAATAAACGATGTAACTGATGTCGAGCAACACGCCAAACTGCGAGGGGTTATCTGTTTCAAACGATCTGATCGCTGTGTCTTGCTCATCACCACTAAGGCCAACAAACGAAGGATTCGTCGAAACGAAAGAATCCATTGCTTTAGAAAATAATCCCCGGAACCTGTTTTGCTTACCGGCCAGTTGGATCACTTCGTTTGCCATGCCCATCTGGCCCGCCGGAAGCAGGTCGTCAACGGCGGGAAGCAGGCGGTCCAGCAGCGCCAAAAGCACTGCTTCATCGACGTCTGTGCCCCGAGATACATCAGCCATAAATGTTGCCTTTCACGCTTTCAAGTCGGATCGGTTTGCGACGATGTATTCAGCCGTGCGCAACGCGAGCGCCTGAATCGTTGGAGTTGGGTTTACAGCAGCGCCGGTCACGAACACACTGCCGTCGACGATGAACAGGTTGTCGACATCGTGTGACTGTCCCCATTTGTTGACCACCGAACCGGCCGGGTCGTCGCCCATGCGAGCAGTTCCCATAAGGTGCCAGCCGGAAAGCTCCATCATAGGGTCGACGAATATATCGATCGCACCGGCGATTTCAAACACTTTTTTCGCGTTGCCTATAGCGTGGTCGAGCTGATCACGAGAATTCCTGCTTATCGTGTAGTGGATCCTGGGTGCCGGAATGCCGTCTGAGTCAGTCATCTCCGGATCGAGGTCCACCGTGTTGTGCAGCTCGGGAAGGTCTTCGCCGATCACCGCGAGGCTCATCATGCTGCCCAGGCGGTTCTGGAGTTCGGTGTGATGCCCCTTACCCCACGGGACCGGATCCCTGAAGCCTCCTCGCGCCACCCAGGCAGGGCCGAGACTGCGCTGGAACTGATAGGTATACCCGCGCACAAATCCCCGGTTTGCGTCGGTCTCGTAAAACTCCTGGCTCATGGCAATGTTGCCGAGCGGGCCACGCCACGTATTCATCTTTTCCGGAAAGACACCGGTAATCATCGCGAACGGGTGAAACATCAGGTTCTTGCCCAGGAGTCCACTCGAGTTGGCGAGGCCGTTCGGATGCGAGTCTGACTCAGACAGCAATAGAAGCCGCGGCGTTCCGATTCCGTTGGACGCCATAATCACGGCACGCGCCGCCTGGTGCCTTCGCTCCCCCTTCGAATCGATGTAATCGGCCCCGGTGGCGCGGCCACTCGAATCGGTGGTCACTTCGCACACGCGCGCGCCGGTCTTGAGTTCTGCACCGTTGCGCAGCGCTCGCGGCCAGTACGTCAGATCGGTACTCGATTTGGCACGCTGGAAGCACCCCATGTGGTTATGTCCGCAAAAATTGCAGGCGTCCCGCCCCTCGCCATAGCGCTGAGAATTGATATAGCTATCGGACGGCCACCAGTGCCAGCCAAGTTTGTCGAAAGCACCCGCCAAGCGTGCTCCGTCTGGTCCGAGTGGCAGTGGAGGCATCTGGCGTTGACTCCGCGGCGGGTTTGCCGGGTCGCCCGCGATTCCCGAGCAACCCATCACGTCGTCGTTCAGATCGTAATACTCTTCGAGGTCTTCATATGTAAGTGGCCAATCATCCGCAACGCCATCGAGCGTTTTCACGCGGAAATCCGATGGATGAAACCGCGGGGTGTGAGCGGTCCAGAGAATCGTGCTGCCGCCTACCCCGTTAAACATGACAGGGGTCACCGGCGAGTCTGAAACGTTGACGGGGTAGTCCTCATCCCGTTGCCTTACGTTTGGGTCGATCGACCAGTTCGTCATCATTTCGAACTCATAGTCGGGCGATGCCGAAGCGTATTTTGAGGGGTCCTGCCAGTAGCCCTGCTCAAGGCACATCACCTTGAACCCGGACTCAGATAGCCAGGCCGACACCGCGCCGCCAGACGCACCGGCGCCGATCACCAGGATGTCGACCACATCGTTGCCAGAACCATGGTCACCCGCCATAAATACCTTCCGAACCTGTACCTGTTTCAACCCGAGAGTGGCAGTGTACGCGCGTTCTGATGTCTGTAAAACTCTCTCAGGGAATGTATGATTTTGCCGCTTCAGACCATCGAATAGGAAATCAAATGACCGGCAATATATCGGTAACTGACGTGAAAGTAGTGGAACTTCGTACGGTGGAGCATGTGGGCGAACTTGAGCCTGCATGGAGTCCCGGCCGAAACATGTCGTTCGACGTTGGCGGTGGTTCGTTTGTTGAAATCCAATCCGATGCTGGAATAACAGGTATCGGACCCGGCATGAACCCGATGTTTGTCGAAGGAGTTAAGCAGTACCTGGTTGGCAAGAGCGTTTTCGATATCGAACAGCACGCCGCGTCTCTCAACTACTACATTCCCAATCTGCACTACCAGGGCATAGCGGGTGTCGATATAGCGTTGTGGGACATTGTTGGCAAAGCGGCGAACCTACCTCTCTATAAACTCTGGGGCGGTGGCAAAGAAAAGCTGGTCCCGTATGCCAGCATGGTCCGCCTCTCTACCCCGGAAGAGCGCGCCGAACTGGCTGGCTCGCTGAGCAACGACGGCTGGCAGGCGATCAAGCTCCGTCTGCACCACGAGACGATCGCCGAGGACATCCGCACAGTGGAGGCCGTAAAGGAAGCGGTCGGGAGCGATATGACCATCATGGCCGATGGGAACCAGGCCCAGTCAGGTGGCGACTGGCAACCGGGTATCCGCTGGAACTTTCAGCGGGCGTACGAGACGGCCGTCGAACTACAGGACCTCGATGTCTACTGGCTCGAAGAACCCCTGAACCGCTACGACTTTGATGGTCTTGCTGAACTGAGCGGCAAGGTTGAAATACCGATCGCGGGTGGCGAGAACAACATCGGTCTCCACGAATTCGTGCAGATGTGTGAGCGGGGTGTTTACGGCTTGCTGCAACCGGAAAGCATGGTACTGGGCGGCATCACGAATCTGAGAAAAGTCGGGGTACTGGCCGAGGCGTATGGTAAGGAGATCGTCCCGCACCACGGTGGCGGCAACATCGGCGTCATAGCCCACATGCACCTGGTGGCTTCGTGGCGCCACGCTCCGTTCATGGAACTGCTTCACGACCCACCCATCGGCGCTTACAAGAACAAGTTTTCGATCATGTCCAACGCACCCGACATCGATTCAGAAGGATTCATGCCGGTGCCGCAGGGTCCGGGACTCGGAGTCGAGATCGACCCCGATCTGATCGTCAGCGACTAATTTACGACACTCTTCAGGCAGATCACTATCAGGAGAATCCGATGGCAAACGATCTATTCGCATTTATTGGAACCTACACTCGGCTCGGAAGCGAGGGCGTGTACACGCTTCGTATGAATGGCGACACCGGCGAGCTCACGCAGGTTTCGGTTGCGACCGGGCTAGAAAACCCGTCGTTCGTGGCTCTCGATCCTTCCGGGGAGCACCTCTACGCGGTAAGCGAAACCAGCGCGTTTGACGGTTCCGGAGGTATTACGGCATTCGGTGTGAATGCAGACAGCGGTGAACTGACTCAGATCAATCAGGTTTCTACCGGTGGTCCGGGGCCATGCCACCTGATGGTCGACTCGACCGACTCGTTGGCGATCGTCACGAACTACGGCGGCGGAAGCGTTTCTGCGCACCTCATAAATGACGACGGCTCGGTTTCCGAACGGACCGAGTTCATCCAGCACGAGGGTTCATCAGTAAACCCCAATCGCCAGGAACAGGCGCACGCTCACTCGGTCAACATCGACCCGTCGAACAGTCGTGCATACGTGTGCGACCTGGGGATGGACAAGGTCCTTACCTACGACATCGATCTCACAAACGGCAAGCTTTCTCTCGCCTCAGAGGTCGACGAAGTTGCGGGCGAAGGACCTCGGCACTTCACATTCCACCCCTCGGGCAACTACGTATACGTGAACAACGAACTGGGCAATACTGTGACCGTCTATGATCTTGACGGCGAAGGTGGTCTCACGCCGAAGCAGACCGAATCGACTCTGCCTGACGACTGGGAAGGCGTGAGCCATACCGCCGACATCCATGTGTCTCCAGACGGAAAATTCGTTTACTGCTCGAACCGCGGCCATGACTCGCTGGCTATATTCTCTATCGATCGATCGACCGGCGAAATAACCCGTATTGGCATCGCATCGACCATGGGAAATGAGCCACGCAATTTTGCGATCACTCCTGACGGCGCCTTTCTGCTTGCGGAGAACCAGAATTCAGACACTATCGTGACGTTCAAACGGGAGTCCGATGGCACTCTCACCGCAACAGGATCGGTTATTAACGTGCCAGCACCTGTATGTCTCCAGTTCCTGCCGGTCGGCGGCTGAGTTCGGGCATTGAGAGAAGTAGTTGAAGATCACTGATGTCAAAGTGTTCCGAATGGCCACACCGGTGCACAAGACCGCGGGCACAAACTGGCTGTTCGTGCGAATCGACACCGACACCGGTATTTCCGGCTGGGGTGAAGGCTCGCTGCAGTACAAGGATGCCGCCCTTGAGGCAGAAATACTCGATTTCGCGAAGTTCCTTGAAGGAAAAGACCCGCTCAGAATCGACTGGATCTGGACGTCGCTGTACCGGCGGGTGACATGGACTGGCGGACCGGTATCGATGTCGGCGATTTCAGCGATCGACCTTGCGCTGTGGGACCTGAAGGCGAAAGCGCTCGAAATTCCTGTGTGGCAGCTGGCAGGTGGCATGCATCGCGAAAAGGTGAGGGTGTATGCGAACGGTTGGTTCGAGGGCCTGACTGAACCTGTTCCGGGGGTTCCGGCCGAGACGGTCGCACGGCAAGCGTCGCCGAAGTTGCACGCCGAAGCTGCGCTGCGTCTAAAAGACGAAGGTTGGACCGCTCTAAAATTTTATCCGTGGGGTGGCCCGCAGGTGATCACGCCGGAACGCATTCGATCGGGAATAGAGCTTGTCAGGGCGGTGCGGGATGCCGTTGGCCCCGAAATGGAGATCGGCCTCGACATCCGTGCCCGGCTCGACCCCATGAGCGCCGGACGTGTTGCCCGGGAACTAGAGCCCTTCAATATCGCCTGGCTAGAAGAGCCAATTCTCTACGACAATGTCGAGGCGATGGCGGAGTTCGCACGCTCGGTGCAGGTGCCAGTCTCGACCGGGGAACAGCTCTACAACCGCTGGGAGTTCCGCCCACTCCTTGCGACCAACACGATTCACATGATCCAGCCTGACATCTGCCACTGCGGAGGCTTTTCTGAGATTCGCAAAATCGCGGCGATAGCCGAAACCCACTACGCCTCGGTTGCTCCCCACAACTCGAACGGCCCGATCTCCACGCTCGCCAGTTTGCACCTCGACATGAGCATCCCGAACTGCTTCATGCAGGAGATATTTGTTTCGTTCATCGACCGTTATCAAGAAGTGCTGACATATCCCATCGAAATCACCGATGGGTATGCCCGCGTGCCGGACGGCCCGGGCTGGGGTGCAGAGATCGACCTTGAAGTTCTGGCAAAACACCCACCGACCGAGTTCACCCAGGTAGATTCCGAGCCGTACCTCGATTTTTAGGGAAAAGATGGCTGTCATCGGCCGCGACGGTGCCACGATGTCGTCCTGAACTCGATTCAGGAACTGTGACCGGTAACTATTAATCGGTATTTCGGACCGCCGCGTTTTCAGCGATACCTGATGTGTCGCTGGATTTTCGAACTGCAAACTCGCGGGGTTTGAGTCTCGACTCCAACCTATCGACGGTCTCATTGACCCACACAACCAGTAAAAGCAGCCAAACAATGTTGATGGTTCGATGCCTGGCCCGAAAAAACGGGGCCACAGGCGGTATCGTCAGAGAACGCCCATACATGCGCGGCTCGGTCAACACTTTTTCACGTCTGGATCCGTTGCCGACCGAATAATTCGGTCGATGGATCTGCGACAAAATCACAGTGTCCTGGAGCTTGGCGCCGGTGAAGGATTCTTCAACTGGATGATCGCGCCTAATGTCAGGTCGTTGACGGCGATAGAAATCGACCCACAACTGATCACTCAACTGAACGCGCGATTCAAAGACTTTGAAGGTATCAGAGCTATTCGCAGGAGCATGACGTCGACTGTTAAATTCGGAGATTATGACGTCATATTCGGAAATATCCCATTCAACCGCTCGGCCGACGTTTTCAAAAAAATATCTCGTCCTCCAGTCGGGTTCAAGTTTTGTTACCTGATAGTTCAAACCGAAGCCGCGTATCGTCTGCTTGGTTCGGGACGACCAATAGAACTGGCGGTACTGGCATATCCGTTTATCGATGTTCGAATGGGGGTGAATGTTCCCCGTTGGGCTTATGACCCGCCAGCATCGGTTGATTCGATTGCCCTGCACGCCGTGGCCAGGCAATCACCACTGGTTTCCCGGCGAAATTACCCGGCGTTCAGGACGTTCGTAAAGACAATAATACATTCCGATATCCATAAACTTTCTCGGGAGATCGGAAGTCACATTTCGTATCCACGCAGGCGACAAATCTGCGCTCAGGTAAACATCGAAACGTCCGATTCACATCTCGCCCTGAGCATGCCGCAATACGTTGCTTTGTTCGATGTGATAAGTACTAGTCAACGATCAACCGACGCTCAGTCTCCACCTCTTCAAACCATGTCTCCAGTTCGGCCAGCATCCTGCTAGCCACCACCGAGTTGTCGGCCGCGACGTCGTGGGTTTCGCCGGGATCTATCGACAGGTCGTACAACTCGGGTGGCGGCGGTTCAGGCACAACCTTCTCAGGTTCTGGCCAGTCGAATATCTCTGAAAAATTCTCGGGGTGATATTTGTACTCGATGTCCTGTTCAACGTACCGGTTCGCAAGCCGTTTATCGGCCTCAGTCGCGTAAGGTATATCGAGGGCTGGCCGCACCAGCTTCCAGTCGCCGTGACGCATCGCCGCGTTGGTCGTCCCAACCGGCGAATCCCCGTTCCACTGCCAGAAGCGCCGCGGCTGCTCCGTCGGTGAATTGCCTCGCAAGACAGCTGAAACATCGTGCCCGTCAATCGGTTTATCGCCAACGTGGGAAGCTCCGGCAAGCGACAACAACGTCGGCAGCCAGTCTGTGAAGCAAACCTGATCGAGGACCTCGCCATCTTGTGGAAGTCCGTTTGCCCACCTGGCGATCATCGGAACCCGAATGCCACCCTCGTACACCGACCCCTTCGCACCGGCGAAACCGCAATTAAACCGGCTGCCATCGAGTGAAACTCCCTCTGGTACCTGGTCGGGCCGGTGATTGAACGCCGGACCGTTGTCGCTGGTGAACATCAACAGAGTGTCGTCCTCAACTCCGACCGTATGAAGAGCCTCACGGATTTTCGCGATCCCCCGGTCCATCACTTCGATCATGGCGTAGATCAACGCTATCCCGTGCTCGAATCCGGCTTCGACATACTTCCGGGTGACATCGTCCGGCGCCTGCAAAGGACTGTGCGGCGCGTTCCATGTGACCATCAGGAAGAACGGCTCAGACTTGTGGCGGCCAATAAACTCGACAGCCTTGTCGGCAAGCACGTCGGTCAGGTAGCGGCCGTCCGACCGCTCCAGAGATCCGTTGCGGTCCAGGTTCCACCTGTAGTAGTCGGCCCAACCGCCCCGGAATCCAGCGAACTCGTCGAATCCCCTGGCATTGGGGTGAAATCTCGGGTCGAGCGCCCCGTTGTGCCACTTACCAACCATCCCGGTTGCATAGCCCGCAGCCTTGAACGAATCGGCAATCGTAGCCTCGCCGAGTGCTATCCGGTCGTTCCCGAGAACTTCCTGGGGAGTTATGGCCCCGGTACGAATCGGGTAGCGCCCAGTCAGCAGCGCG
>ENA-ORDI01000129-ORDI01000129.1-marine-metagenome-genome-assembly--contig:-NODE-129-length-51234-cov-4.354947_pt1 | contig 51234 bp, 54 predicted proteins | sample MGYA00248628_ERZ508525 | MGnify/ENA primary metagenome ERZ508525 (study PRJEB26195, sample SAMN05422138) | marine metagenome | isolation source: East of Porto Seguro, South Atlantic Ocean | place... | reverse complement strand
CATCTTATGCCTCTGTTAGGAGCTCGCTCTACCTACAATTAGTCTCCATTATTTCCAGGTCTGAAATTGTCCCATATTCGCTGAAGTTCTACAATCCTCTACAACGAACGAGGTTCGATGATTGAGGCAACAGCACAGACGCTGACACCCCTGTTGGAGATGACTGTGGAAGAGGTCAAAGCCGTGGTTAAAGCAACGCCAGTTTCTCTGGCCTCACCTACTGTTGACTCACATTGAGACATACCAACGATCGTCAGCCTGGAAGCTCGCTAACTTTCCCTTCATGATGCGGCGCATCGCTGAATTCCCGCTGATCCCCAACACCTACCCAGCCAACCTGGTCCTCATGATGCTCCGTTCGACCTGGAATGTGTGGGCGTCTATCGGATTAGGTCCACGGCGTCTCGATTACGATAACGCCCTCGTCACCCACGATGAACCTCGCGTTGGTGGGGCAGTTATCCTGAATAAACGCGTAGGTGTTCTCCGCGACTTCGATTACTCCCGATTTGTAGGATGTGGTTGTCAAGGATTACTCCTTCAGGGTTTCGGGTATCAGGTTTTCAGGTGTCATGGCTGGTCGTCAGATCATCACCATACTGAGTTCGCAAACGAAGAATCTGGTCGTCAACAACAAACGTTGTTCCATGCGCGACCAGATGCTTCGTCCCACTCAGCGTGACAAGGGTTGTTTGCCGGCGGCTCTCAGTTATCATCCCGTACCGCTGACCTGAATCAGGTCGGGGGAGATTAATAGTTCAGCCTCGGTCACCGCCTGCACGTCCTCCGGCGAATAACCAGGCGCGATCTCTCGCAGGACGAAGCCGCCGGGTGTTACGTCGAACAGTCCCAGGTTGGTCATCAGTAGTTTGACCACTCCACGGGCTGTTGCTGGCAGGGCGACCTCCTTCAGCAAACGAGGTCTGCCGTCGCGAGTGGTGTGTTCCATGATGATGAACACTTGCTTCGCTCCTACCGCCAAATCCATCGCGCCGCCGATACCGCCACCCTTGCGGCCTGCGGTCTTCCAGTTCGCGAAATCGCCATTCTCAGCAACCTCATAGCTTCCCAGCACCGAGACGTCAAGGTACCCCGCTCGGATGATGGCGAAAGCGTCGGCGTGGTGAACGATAGAGCCGCCGGGAAGCAGGCTAACGTGCTGGCCTCCCGCGTTCACCATGTTGATGTTCTCCTCGCCCTCAGCAACCTGCGGGCCGTATCCGATCACCCCATTTTCCGAGTGAAAGATCACTTCTTTCGCGAAGTTGGAGCAAAGCGTCGGGATGCCGATACCGAGGTTGACCAGCCAGCCTTCCCGGAACTCCTGGGCAACACGGGCGGCCATCTGGCGTCGGTTCAGCGGTGTCTTTTCTGTCAATGTGTTTGCTCTCCGCTATCGCTGCGGGACGGAATCCCAGATGCCATCCTCTGGAATTTTCACAATCCGGTCAACAAATATTCCAGCCGTGTGAACGTGATCCGGGTCGATGGCTCCGGCCTCCAGAATGTCCTCTTCGACTTCGACAATGGTTGTCTTGGCAGCCATCGCCATAATGGGGTTGAAGTTGCGTTGCGCCAGCGTGAACTGGAGGTTGCCCCAGGTGTCGGCCCTGGTCGCCCGAATGAAAGCGTAATCGGCATGGAACGGGTATTCCAGCACGTATTCTTTGCCATCGATCGTGCGATGCTCCTTGCCCTCGGCCAACTCCGTTCCGACACTCGCCGGGGTGTAGAACGCGCCGATGCCTGCGCCGGCGGCCCGTATCCGCTCGGCCATCGTGCCTTGAGTGACAAGTTCCGCCTCAATCTCTTTGGCCTCGTACAGCTCATTGAAAATCGTGGCTCTGGAGGGATGGGGGGACGCCGTGAAGGCCATAACAAGCTTCTTGAACTGACGGGCGCGCACCAACACTCCGATGTCTATGCGGTCGTCGCGGCCTCCTGAACCGTTGGAGATGCCTATCAGGTTCTTTGCGCCCTGAGTCAGAAGCGCAGCCATCAGGTTACGGGGAATCCCCGTGTTTCCGAAACCAGGGAACATGATGGTTGAGCCATCGGAAATATCGGCGACCGCCTCATCCATGCTGGAGAATATCTTGTCAATCAACGGCGCGCTCCTGTGCAACGTGATGTAGCGAGACTATACCCTTTATCATATTCTGACAACACGTTAGCTGTTGCCGCTGTCCTCAGTGATTTTACCGAGGTCTATCCGGTGACACTAGCGGCCAAAGTGGCAGATAGATGCTATTCGACGGGCATATCCTGAGGCGTCGACGTAGCAGAGCGCTGCCAGCTTTATTGCGCGCCCAATCGAAAGGAGTCCCATGGACGACACCAAATCCGCCACGTTGTTTCAGATGGTTGACGCTGTGCAATTCTACGTGCCTGACATTGAGGCAGGCGTTCGATACTATGGAGACATCTTGGGGCATGAGATCATACGGAAAACCGAGTCGGCAGTCGGGCTTCGCATGCCTGGCTCTGAGGCCGAGATCGTGATTCAGAACGAACGCGACTATCTGGAAATCGACCTGTCGGTGGAATCGGCAGACGCCGCCGCCCGCAGAATCGAGGATGCTGGAGGCAAGATCATCGTCCCGCCCTTCGACATCCAGATTGGCCGAGCCGTCGTCGTCGAGGGCCCGTGGGGCAACCGCATGGTTCTGTTGGACTCCAGCAAGGGGCACCTTGTCACTGACGCCGACGGCATCGTGACAGGCGTCGAGTGAAGAGACGCGTGCTACAATCTTCGACATTCAGAGTTGCAGGAGCGCGGTCAAGTGGCCTTTCATGACATTATGGAACGACCTGCCAGAGGTGAATTGATCATCCTCGACGGCGCGCTCGGCACGGAGATCAGGCGTCGAAGCGGAGACACAGGGCGTAGCGATCTTGCTGTCACTCGGATGCTGGAATCGCCCAACCTGATTCGAGAAATTCACGCCGATTACATCCGAGCAGGCGCGGACGTAATCACCGCCAACACCTACGATTGTAACCAATACGCGTTGAGCCTCGACGGTCTGGATGCCGAGATGTCGGATTCCTTGACTCGGATGGCCATGGAGTTGGCAATCAACGCCCGGAACGCCTCTCAGGCAGATGGAGTTATTGTCGCCGGGTCTCTTGGCCCATTGGCGTCTGACTACGATCCGAACGACGTCCCGTCCTTTGAAACGTGTCTGTCTGCTTACCGAGATCAGGTCAAAGTGATGGCCGAGACCGACGTGGACATGATACTGGTCGAGACTGCCGCTCAGGCGCGCTCGGCGCGTGCGGGTGTCGTGGCGGCAGTGGAGGTTGGCCTGCCTGTGTGGGCGTCGCTTCTGGCCAGTCCGAATGGAACGGTATCGAGTGGCGAATCTTGGCGTGAAGCGGTCGAGACTCTGGTGTCTGCCGGAGCATCGGCAGTGTTGATAAACTGCACGATGCCAGATGCTATCACCGTCTCGATGCGCGAACTTAGCCTGCACAATCAGGTTGTTGTGGGTGCCTATGGACAAGGCGCATTGCCTGTGGGCGATGGCTGGATTTTCGATCCATCCATGTCGCCAAACGAGTACGCCAAGCACGCGCAGGATTGGGTTGGTCTCGGAGCGCGGATAATCGGTGGGTGCTGCGCCACGACTCCTGAGCATATTCGATATTTGAAGTCAGAGGTAATGCCGCATAAATGAACGACGAAACCAACGACCTGATTCAGGCGGGCGCTCTCAACTGGGCCAACTGGCACGAATCTCAGCTTGTGGCCCACGGCCTGCGTTGCACACGGTCGGAGACTCTGTGGCGCTGTTGGGAGCCGGGCGGAATCATATATCTTGGAGCCATTACACTGAAACCAGGCGATCCCTACGCTCTATACGTCGAAATCGAGAGGTTAGTCGAAGCTCGAAAACCCAGAGGTTTCGTAATGGCCGACTGCTGGATGAATCTGGACCTCTCGAAGTATGGATTCGAGACGACAGACGTCGAACCCTGGCACATCAGTCCGCCAATGGAATCGCCGAACGTGAGTTCGCCACCTGAACTCAGAATCGAGCAGGTATCGACGCTGTCGGCCCTCAGAGAGTTCGAGGAAGCCAGCCTCAAAGGATTCGAAATGCCGGACTCGGCCACATCCGCCCCGTTCCAAATTCACGCCGAAGCCAGTATCGAAGACCTGAAACTGCGCTGCTACATGGGTCGTGTGGATGGCGACGTCGTCAGCGTCTCGATGGCCTACGTCAGCGACGGAATTGTGGGCGTTTACGGCGTGGCTACTCTTCCTGAATACCGGCGCCGGGGATACGCCCAGGCCCTGACTAGGGCCGCCGTTCAGAGCGGCCTCGGACTCCCAGCCCTCCTCCAACCATCGCCGATGGCCGAGTCGATGTACGAGAGAATGGGGTTCTACGAGATCGGGCGTCTACAGTTGTGGCGACTGCCCGATAGCTAAGGAATATTGGGTCGTTGGATTGCCACTCTCTGTTGCGTTCGGTGGTATATTAAGCGCCGGCCCAAGGCGCGACTTAACGACACGGGGAGCAAAGCATGAGGATCGTAGACACCCATACCCACGCAGGCATCAACTGGTTTGAGCCGGTGGAACTGCTCATCCACCAGATGAACCTGAACGACGTCGAGAAGGCTGTCCTAGTCCAGCACGGCCTACCTCAGACAGGGGGGTACGACCACACATACCTCTTCGAATGCGTCGAGCGATTTCCTGGCAGGTTTGCGGTGGTGGTTATCGTCGACGTGACTAAGCCTGACGCTCTGGACAGGCTGGAAGGCTACGCCAGCCAGGGCGCGGTGGGCGTCCGACTGGCCCCCCTATCAACGCTCTGCGGGAGACGACCCTCTCGCCATCTGGCGCAAGGCCGACGAGCTTGGGCTCGTGATCAGCAGTATGGGGGGCATCGCCAACACGTCCTCTGACGAGTTCAACGCGCTGGTGGCCCAGTTTCCCAATATGCCGTTCGTCCTTGAGCACATAGCAGGCGGCAGCGATGGCGCGGGATTTCCCGCCAACGGCCCTGGACCTCAGCCGCCTTACACCAGATACAAAAAGGCGCTGGAGCTTGCCGAGTACCCTAACACCTACATGAAACTCCCCGGCCTCGGCGAGCTTTCCCGGCGCCCTCAAGTCCTGAAAACGCGGTATGGCTTCGACTTCTATGATTCCATACCGCCACTGGTGGAACTTGCCCATGACGCCTTCAGCCCCAATCGGCTGATGTGGGGGAGCGACTACCCGCCGGTCAGCCAGCGGGAGGGGTACCGCAACGCCTTGCTGGGAGTCCTTGACCACCCCGCCTTCAACACGCAGGAGGAACGAGAGTGGGTCATGAGCAAAACTGCCCTTAGCGTCTTCAAATTCGAGTAACATCCAAAACCCCCACTTGGAGGACCCGAACTATGAGCTACACCCTCACAGACCTAGACGCTATGAGCATCGAAGACGCCAATGCTCTGCCCTTCGATGACCGAGACCATCTGCTGGACCTGATTATCGCCGATGGCCGCCACCAGTCCACCGACCAACACTCCTACCGAGTCGGCCTGTACAGCGATTATTTCGAGGAGGACATGGTGCGGATGCTCAAAGTCAGGGCAGTGAAAGTCCTGCCTCGTGGCACCACGTCTTCGGGTTTCGACGGCGTGAAGGTCGGCGACACCGACGAGGAGCAGTACCGCGCCGCGTTCCGACACATCGAGACCTCCCTGACAGCGGCCGGCACGGGTTTCAATCGAGTCGTAATCCTCATGGTGTTTCTGACCGACATGGACAACTGGCCGATGTTCAACGAAGTGTACCGCGAGTTCATACGCGACCCGCCGTGTAGAGCGGTCATAGGCACGACCCAACTGGCTCAAAAAACTCTAGCTGTTGAGATTGTGGAGTGCGTCGCATACAAGGTCGCTCCGTGAACCGGCTATCAGCTTTCAGCCGTCAGATTTCACCCTTCTGGGGTCGCAGCGAAGAATCTAGTTTCAGTAAGGCAGCGGTTGACCTAGACTCGATCAGATGCTTCGCTTTACTCAGCATGGCGAGATGTAACCACCGAAATTGTTAGGAGAATTGCATGACCACCGAAAAACCCGAGTATGACGGTCGCCCGGCCTACGGATACGATGCGCCCGTGGTTCAGAACTTCTACAGCCTGCACGCTTCGGATGGCACCACCGGGTATTTCCTTCCTCACCTTAAATCCGGGATGGCCCTGCTGGACTGCGGATGCGGGCCAGGGACCATCACTCTCGGCCTTGCCCAGGCGGTCGCGCCGGCTCAGGCGACTGGAATCGACATAGAACCCGGCATGATCGAGCAGGCTAAAGCCTTCGCGGCAGAGCGCCAGGTCGATAACGTCGAGTTTCAGGTTGCAGACATCCGCGACCTGCCATTCTCTGACAACTCCTTTGACGTGGTCCTCACCAGCGCCGTGCTGGAGCATCTTGGCGACCCGGAACGCGCACTGAAAGAGCTTCATCGAGTCGTGAAAAAGGGCGGCCTCGTGGGCGTTGTGAACACCGACTGGGGCGACCCTCTAATCTCTCCAGAAAATGAATCAGTCAGCAGATTCTTCGAGATTTTCGAGCGCGGGTTTAACCTCTACGGCGGCTCTTTGAATCGCGGACGCCACGCGCGAAGAATGATGCGCGAAGCCGGGCTGGACGTGTTCGAGTTCAAAGCCCTCTACGGGCTTGCGTCCGATCCTGAGGCTGTCCAGGCATCGATGGAAGGTTTCATAGGCTGGATCGAAAATGTCCCGATATTTGATCAGGCCATCGAGCTTGGATGGACTGACACCGCTGAGATTCAGAGCATTATCGCGGGCATGAGAGAGTGGGCCAGGCATCCCGACGCCCTCATCGGCACCGGCAGGACCGAAGCTGTGGCTCGAAAGCCCTAATTAGAATATAAAGCATGACTCAAGAAAGGTTCAAAGTCATACCCGCTGTGCATGTGTTCTTCGTGCGCGATGGGCAAATCCTGATGCTGCGACGGCTGAACACCGGATACGAGGACGGGAATTACAGCGTTCCAGCCGGACACGTCGATGGCGGCGAACTGATATGTAACGCAGCAGCAAGAGAGGTCCGGAAAGAGACGACCATTGTGGTCGAACTGGACGATCTGCGCCTGATCCACACCATGCACGCATTTGCGAATGACGGAGAGCGGGTCAACTTCTTCTTTGCCCCCACCGATTGGACCGGCGAGCCAGCAAACGCAGAGCCAGACAAATGCGACGACCTGAGCTGGTTTCCCATAGACCAACTTCCGTCGAACACCGTTCCTTACGTCAGGGCCGCATTCGCAAATTTCAGAGCCACGGTTCCATACTCGGAGTTCGGCTGGCAACGGTAATAATGCGCTTAGGGGCAGGGCGCTTCAAATCCATGCGGTGCGCTCATATACAAATTAAACCTTACGATACTGGCGATTGTGCCGCCTGTCCTCTAACATCGACCCAGGCAGGCGGCGTGCATCAATGGAGGAGCCCCGCTTGCCAGGGGCGGGCGCTAGGACTGTTGTGCAAGCACGTTGCGAACCGCCCGTCCTGCATCATCCCCACCCCGGAAGACGATCACGCTTTGGGCCAGCCCCAATGATCGCTTCCATGTTGAAGCCCCTCCCTCATTCCTGACACTCGCGTTGCGTCACTCGGCGCTGACTCCTCGCAGGTTACAGAACCCACTTCCTTATCTGGCCGCTATAACCTTCTGGCTAGCAAGTGTTACTGGTTATTGATACTACTGGTACTGCGCGGAGAGGCATGGTCAATCCGCAGGCAGAGATGTCGGCCAATATACCGACATCGTGGCGCCGGACACAACCAACATTAACATCAGCTACTGTGACGTGACCAACGAAAACTTGAAATTCGCCCAGTCCATCAATGGAGGCTCCAGCTTCACGACAACTACGGCTGACTCGTCGGCTAACGATGTGGGCCAGTACAGTTCAATATCAGCCACGTCCACCGGCGGCAACATCTACTTCAGCTACTACGACGCCACAACCGGCAATCTGAAGGTCGCCGCTTCAATTGATGAAGGCTCCACCTGGAGCAGCAGCATCGCAGACTTCGTGAACGACGTTGGCAAGCACAGTTCACTGGACACAGTGCACTCTGGAGCGACGATCACCATTTACATCAGCTACTACGATGACACAAGCGACAACTTGAAGTTCGCCGTTGCAACCCACTTCGTGTTCCCGACCTTCACCTTCAGCACGGTGGACTCGACAAACGACATGGGCCAATACTCATCCATCGCGGCTGTGAACGACACCTCGGTGGATAACGGGCAGACAGTATACATTAGCTACTACGACGCAACATCTGGCGACCTGAAGCTCACCTCGTCGACTAACAGCGGCAGTCCATTTAGCGTCTCGACGGTGGTGTCCAGTGGCGATGTTGGGCAGTTCTCGTCCATCGCGATTGTGGACCCAACGACGGTTTTCATCAGCTACTTCGAGGACGCGCCGATAACCTCTGGCAACAAGCTTCGGATGGTGCGCTCCGCGGACTATGGTGTGACTTTCGAGGACCCAGCCACAGTTGACACAGATCAAACCGTGGGAGAGCACAACGACATCTCCCTGGTAGGCACGACGAACGTGTTCGTGAGCTACTTAGACAACACAGCCGGGCCTGGATTCGGCGGCCTGGTTTGCCCGAAGCACCGTGCTGAGCTGGAGCGAAGCATTTGGTCGTCCTCAATCCAGCGCGCGTCCTACTTGCGACCAGATTCATCGGGGCCCCTTCAGAATGGCGAGTGCCTCAGGGCCGTCGCTGAAAGCTGTCGGCTGATAGCTCATGGCCCGCGCCTGCCTAACTATGTTATATTCTCTCTCGTGAAAACATGAAACTGATATTTATTCGACACGCGCAAAGCATGGCAAACGCAGCAGGCAAGTGGCAGGGGCGGGGCGAGACCGAGCTGTCGGAGTTGGGCAGGCAGCAGGCCGAGAAACTCAGAGAGCGATTCGCCGCCGAGGGTTTCGAGCCTACCCACGTTTACTCCAGCCCGATGATTCGCACGTCCGAGACCGCCCGCATAGCCACAGCGGCCTGGAACTACCCCATCACTCCCCTGGATGACCTGATAGAGATCGACGTGGGGGTATTCTCAGGCAAGAACTGGGAGGAAGTCCAGGCCCAGTATCCCGAGGCCGCCCGTCTGTACCACGAGACGCGCAACTGGGACCATGTGCCGGAAGCCGAACCAATGGCGGACCGCCGGGTCAGGGCTGAAAGGGCGATCAACCAGCTAATTGCAGACCACACCAACGAGGATAAAATTTTGGCTTTCACCCACGGGGGAATAATCCACTATCTCTTCGCCGCTCTCATGGGCGTTGACCGGTTGTGGGGCATGCCTGTAGGCAACACCGCGATGTTCGATTTCGACCTGGACGTCGAGCGCTGGCATCACAGTGATTCAACCCTTCTGAACACTAACCTGTGGCGCATCAACCGGCTCAACGACTCCTCACACCTCGACTGACTCCCCTAAGAAGCCATGTGAACCGCCCTTTCTCCTCAGGTCTACTCTTTGCGATTTGCGCCAGAAGTTATCCAGAAAACTGCCTCGCGGTGGCCTCATCCACACTGAATGCAGACTCAAAGATGTCGTCTAAGCGACTGACATTTTCCCAAAAAGGTTTAGAATTTTACAAAAGTTAACCAAAATCAAACTAGGCAGGTCTCCCATGCTCGGCGTACTCTTTCCCATAGTAAGCAAACGCCTGATACAGTTTCCGGGGAGAGACCATATGCAGAGAATACAGACTCAGGATTTCGCTCGTAGAGATGCAACCAATGGATACGCCTGGCGCACAGAAGAAGCGGCGATGGTCAACGCTCTGATCGGAGCGGCATGGCATCACGAGATGGATCAGCGGTCTGGGGTAATGTCCAGGGTGTCGAACTTGTTGAGGAAGGTGGGCATCGGAAGCAGACGCAGCACCTGGTAACCTAGACAACTACCGATAATCAGGGGGCAGGCTTTAGAGTCTGCCCTTTTTGTGTGTCCCCATTTCAGGTATCAGGGGTCAGGAATCAGGTGATCAGGAATTGCGCGCCTGAAGCGCTGTTCCGTAGATTGGCTCGTTGACATGCCCTCACTGCGACAATACATTCGATCCCATCACCGCACACCCAGGAGGAACGCCGAATGCAACGAGAACCCGCCGCGCTGAGGATGGCCGACCCCGGAGTCCGCGCGCAGTTCAACGAAGAAGCCCGATTCCAGTCGTGGCTGGATGTTGAAGCCACGCTGGCCCAGGCCCAGGCAAACCTGGAAGTCATCCCGCGGCCTGCCGCAGATGAGATTACCCGCAAGGCTCGGCTATCCTTTCTGGACATTAATGCCATTCGCGAAGGGCTCGCCAAAACTGGCCATCCTCTTGTCCCTTTGATCTGGGAACTGGACCGGGTGTGCGGCGGCGGAGGGAGGGCTCATTGGGGCGCAACGACTCAGAACAGCACCCAGACAGGCAAGCTGTTGATGCTTCGAGAGGCCCATCGCATTTATCTGTCCCAGTTGGCCCAGATTCTCGCCGTGCTGGCGAATCTGGCAGAGGAGACCAAAGACTACGCACTGCCGGGACGCACCCACGGTCAGCACGCGGTTCCCGCGACCTTCGGATACAAGGTCGCCGTCTGGATTGACGAGCTTTGCCGACACGTCGAGAGGCTGCAGGGTTGCGAGGACCGTGTGTTCGTCGCAATGCTGGGCGGCGGAGCCGGAACTCTGGCGTCGCTGGGGGAGGTCGGTCTTGAGATTCAGGATCTGATGGCCCGTAAGCTGGACATGAAGCCCATGACCATGCCTGCCCGAACCACGGGCGACCACCTGTGCGAGTACGTCACCGTGCTGGGGATGCTGGCGTCGACCTGTTCCAAGATCGGAGGCGAGGTCTTCACGCTGATGAAACAGGAGTTCGGAGAGGTGGAAGAGTCTGTCCCGCCAGGCACTGTGGGAAGTAGCACCATGCCTCAGAAGCGCAATCCCAAGCTAGCCCAGGACATCGTGGCGGTGGCGGCGCAGATTCGCGCGCTAGTCCCGCTGGCGCTGGAGGCCATGATTACCGAGCACGAAGCCAACCGCACTACCAGCGTGATGATGAACCGCGCCCTCGACCAGTCGGCTGTCCTCACGGGCGATTTGCTACAGTACGTCATCGAATTGTTCTCCGGCATCCAGGTATTTCCAGAGCGTATGCGAGCCAATCTTGACCTGTCCGGCGGGCTGATAATGTCCGAGGCTATAATGTTGGAGCTAGGGCGCAAGCTGGGCCGTCAACGGGCTCATGACGCGGTGTACGACGCGGCTCAGGCGTCAGTTGTGGAGAGCAGGCCTTTCAAGGACACCCTGGCCGAGGTCTCGGACGTTGCATCCAACATGACACCACAGGAAATCGAAGTCCTTCTTGACCCGACCGAGTACACTAGCATATGCAGCCTGTTCGCCCAGCGCAAGGTAGCCAAAGCGCGAGAGGTCGCGGCCTCTCTGAATTCTTGAATTAGCGAGGTGAAACCGATGCACAAGCACGAGATCAAAGAAGCCTGGGTTGACATTGCCCCCGACAACGGCCCTCAGCTTGTCGCGCCCGGACGTTGGGCCTTCGAGTTTCGCCCTGCGATGGGGCGGCTTCTGTCAGCCCATCCTGCCATCGGCCCTGCCTTCAACACCCTGTACAGCGAGATCATGCGCGGTCCGGGAAGCCTGAGCCGTCAGGAACGGGAGATGATCGCCACCGTCGCTGCTGCTGCTCAGGATTGCTACTATTGAGCCACAACCCACGCAGAGTTTCTGCGTGTCGAGGACGGAGACCCTGCAATCATCAAGACCCTGGTCGATGGGAGTTGGCGCGACGCCATGACTCCGGGAAACCGAAACTTCCAGCTTTGCGAACTGGCCCACAAGATGAGCGCGACGCCCACCAGCATGACCGAGGACGATTGGCAGCCTCTCCGAGACCTGGGATTCGACGATCAGGCGTGTCTGGAGGTCGCCCACATCGTGGGCATATTCAACTACCTGACCCGCCTGGCCGACGGTCTGGGCCTCCAGTTGGACCCTGCGACCCTTGAGGCATCGGAGACTGAGATTCCACTGAAGAAGATCGGAGACGCTAACGGCGCACGCACCGTGTAGGATATTACTCTGAGGTCAGCCTTCGGTGTCCATCCTGCGTAACACGACGTAAGGGGCGGTCTCGCTCTGGGTCGTCGCCATGTCTATCAGGTCCTGCGAAACACCCAACTCCAGCAGAGAGTCTCGGCGCAGCTGGCGCTGAATGCGCTGGGTCATCTCGACTCTGACACCGTGATGCGCGGCTTCCAAAACGTCGCCAGGCTCTGCGCCCACGGTTTGCAGGGCGTCGACCAGTTCATCGCGAAGTCGCTTGCGTTCGTCTTCGGCGATTCGGATGGCCTCAGTCACAACGGCAAGCTGACCGATGATCGAATCAATCCGGTCGTTCATCTCCTGCGGAAGTTCGTTGATGTCAAAAAGCTTCACGGGAATCTTTCACGATTTTTTTCATAGTGTCATCACCACGTAACCGAAGCTATGACGTAACCTCGTACACCCATACCTGATGGAGGACGTCTGGTTCGCCTTTGGGGAGGGCCTGCATTGGGTCGCCCATTTCGACCAGCTTCCATTTGCCTTCTGATTCAAGCGCTGTCTGGACTTCTTTGAATCCGCCGTCCTCGTAGAGGTCGGGACGGAGCGTGAATATGATGTGGCCTCCCGGGCGAACCACGCGAACGAGTTCGTTCAGCGACGAGGCAGGCGCATGGCCGACGGTCAGGACTCCCACCGACAGGGCAGCGTCGAAGGAATCTGTCGGAAAGCCTAGGCTCTCTCCCATGACCATCTGATGAAACTCGCCGTACACGTTCTTTTTGCGCGCCTGATCCAGCATGCCCTCGGACAGGTCCATCGCCACCAAGTTATGGTAGCCGTGTTCGTTGAGCAGTTGTCCCACCAGCCCGGTTCCCGCTCCGGCGTCCAGGATTCGAGAGTCTTTCGGGACATACTTGGCGGCGCCTGTGACAGACGATGACGGGCCATACCAACCAAAGTCCCCGATCAAGTCCTTTTCGTAGCTTGACGCCCACTGGTCATACCGTTCTCCAAGCTCCTGTTCGTTCTTGGACGAATACACCCACTGGATCAGGTTCTGTTCCTCGGTCATGTGTAAATCCTATGGTTAGGGGTCAGGTTTTCAGGTATCAGGCGAATATTCACGCAATCGGCACGCTGGCGGTTCGAGGTATGGCCCCGCTAGCTCGCATGTTGTCGATTTCTGGGGATGCATAGCCCAACTCTCGCAGGATGCTTTCGGTGTCGCCTCCAAATGCCGGGGAGCGCGTCGCAACCGCGGGCGTCCGACTAAGTTGGGGAGACACGCCGCCGTGGGTGATTCGTCCAAAATCTGGATGCTCGGCAGACTGTATCAGCGAATGGCGTTGCGCGTAGCTGTCCTCACGTAACTCTGAAATAGTCTGATTGGGAATGGCGGTTACTCCAACCCCCTTCAGGATGCGCGCCCATTCTTCGGTTGAATTTAGTCTGAACGTCAAAGCCAGTTGTTCCGAAAGCTGTTCGTCGTTCTCGTCACGAAGCTCGGCGGTGGCAAATTCGGGCTTGCCTCGCAGATGCTTCAAAGAGTCCAATCGAGTGAGCCGATTCCAGCCTTCGAAGTCCTCAACGGACAGTAAGAACCAGGAGTCCGACGACTGGTAGAGCCTCGATAGCGCATTGAAACCTTTGGCATCGGGGCCTTCGATCTCGTTTCTATCGTAGCCCGCATAGTCCAACATGTACGGCGACGAGAAGGTGGAGGCGGTGTAAGACAGAGCCGTCTCGACGCGTTGGCCCTCTCCAGTGCGTTCCCGCTCCAATAGGGCCATAATCACGCCGTAGGCGGCCATGAGGCCAGTGCCGTAGTCGTTGAAGGTGTAAGGAGGAGGAGCCGGAACGCCGTCGCGGCCTCCATTGCGTACCTGCATTCCGGTGGCGGCCTGGGCGTTCTGATCAAATCCAGGACGCATTGCCCACGGCCCCTGCTGTCCAAAAGCGTTTATCGAAACGTATATCAAACCGGGCTTGCGTCGCTTCAACTGTTCGTATCCGACGCCCAGACGATCAGCAACGCCTTTGCGGAAACCCTCCAGCACCACATCCGAGGTCTCCACAAGGCGGTAGAAGGCATCCAGTCCGGCGGGTTTGGTGATGTTCAGGCAAATGCTACGCTTGCCCCTTCCAACTTCCAGCCAGGGAGTGAGACCGGGTTGGCGGTGTTCCGGGTCGATCTTGATGACATCCGCCCCGTACTCGGCCAGCGCCCTGCCGCAGGTCGGTCCGGCAAGCACGATGCACATATCCAGGACTCTGATTCCCTTCAACGCCGCTGGCATCTTTCACATTTCTCCATTGGTCAATCTTTGGCCCTTACCCAAACAATCCATCAAAGGCCTTCGGGCCATTATATGAACGACTCTGATATAAAACAAACGCGCCCTGTGAATCACAAGGCGCGTTCTTCGTCATCTGGATGCGTCTGCTATTGCGCTGAATCCACCACCCTGATACCTAGATAGCGTAAGAGTCCAGCAATGACGCTACAGACTTGGCCTTCACCTTCTCGGAAACCTCATCGATGCGCTGGTCCAGCGTGGGCCGCGTCGTGTCACGGTAGAGCACGCCAAGCGGTATTCCGTCGTTGCTGGCGATATCGAATGCAGCGTCCCAGTCGGCATCGTCATGATCTTCCGGTATGTCGTAGGCGAGGCCGGGGATGCCCTTGCGAACGTTGCCCTTTAGCAGCTCAAAGGTGTTGTTGTACTCAGTGCAAGGCGACTGAATGTGAACAATGGAAAATCCTGGATGATCCATAGCCTCGGACATGATGGTGGACATCTGCCGGACCTGACTGGACATGGTGGATGACACGAAGGAAACGCCGAGGCTCAGGTACATCTTGAACGGATGCAGCTTGTCTTCAGTCTTGCCGTACGGCGTGGAATTCGTGACCGCTCCCAGGTCTGTTGTGGGGGAGCTTTGGCCCTTGGTGAGTCCGTAAACCCCGTTGTCCATAACGATGGCTGTGATGTTCAGGTTGCGGGCTGCCTGAGGCGAGATATGCTCCAACCCGATGCCTAGGAAGTCGCCGTCTCCCGCCACGACCACAACATTGAGGTCAGGGTTGCCCATTTTGGCGCCCATTGCTATAGGCAGAGACCTGCCGTGGATTCCGTGGAACCCGTAAGGCTGGTCGCCCTCCAGCAGATGCACCATGTTGCCTGAACAACCGATGCCTGCAATTATCACGTTGTTTTCAGGCGCGACTTCCATCTCGACGGTCCGGCGGCTAATAGCGGTTTCCAGCGCTCGGCGGACGCCGAAGTCGCCGCAGCCAGGGCACCATTTGAAATCATATTCCGGGTTTTTGGAGGTCATGCTGTCACACTCTCTTTTTGTTGGGTTCCGACTCTGTCGCGAATTCGGCTGGCTAGTTCGCGCACCTTGAAGGGCAATCCAGTGTACTGGGTAATGGCCTCGGCTTTCACTCCTTGTGATCGCAGCACGGAGGCAAATTGGCCCATATAATTCAATTCTGGCACCAGAACCAGATCTTTGGTTCTGAGTTCTTCTAACAGTTTCGGAGGCAGAGGACTGAGGTACATGGTGTAGTACCAACCCAGGTCAACACCTTCTTCGGCTAGCTCTTCGTAAGCCGACAGGCCAGAACCTTTGGATCCGCCCCACGGCATCAGAACTATCGAAGCATCAGTGTTTTGGCTTTCGTATGTCCCGTCCTCCAACAATTTCAGTTTGCTGAATCGGCGGTTGGTCATTTGGACATGGCGGTCTGCCAGGTGCGTAGTGTCGCCCATGCCGTCGTGCTCGCTGCCATTGGCGACGTAGCTTCCGGGGTTTCCAGGAATAGGCATGGGGGAAAGCTCCCAGCCATCGTAACGCTGGTAGCCATTGGTTCCTGTGTACACCGAACGGTTTTCAGAGTTCACTTTGCTGAGGTCGGGCTTCGGAATGTTCTGGTTGCGCTCTGAAAGCATGTGCTCACTCAGCACAACAACTGGCCCCTGATAGCGCTCTGCCCACGCAAATGCCCGATGACCGGCAACGAAGCACTCCTCAACGGTTCCGGGAGCGATTACTGGCATCTGCATGTCGCCGTGGCCGGGATATAAAGCCGTCAGGAGGTCGGATTGTTCGGTTTTTGTCGGGAGTCCGGTGGAGGGGCCGCCGCGCTGAACGTCCACTACGACCACTGGAATTTCGGCCATCCATGCCAGGCCTATTCCTTCGCCCATCAGTGTGAAGCCGGGGCCTGCGGTGGCAGTCATAGCCTTTTTCCCAGCGAAAGCTGCGCCGATGATGGAGGTTATGGATTCGATCTCTGAAGTGGACTGGTAGGCGAACTTGCCAGGGCCTGGAAGGTTGTTTTCCATGAATATAAGTATTGGAGTGGCTGGGGAAATCGGGTAACCGACATAGACGTCGATACCGGCAGCCATTGCGCCAAGGCTCAAGGCCACGTTGCCATTGATGAGTACCTGTTCGCCCTCGGGGGGGATCGCGTCAGCCATCTGTCCGATCATGAAACCGCTATTTTCGGCTTCGATGCGCCCCAGCGTCAAGGCCTTGATGTTGGATTCTATGATCTCTTGATCGTTGGGGCGTCCTCTTGTGAAACGCTTGGTCACAAACTGTTCGAGGATGCTCTGGTCGATCTCCACCAAGTACGCCAGCGCGCCCATGACCACCATGTTAGCGGCTCGGGCGTTGCCCGTGGAACGGGCCAAATCGTCGAAGGCCATGCCAAAGCTGTTCTCGACACCCTCCAACTCGAAGGTCCCGGAGTCGAAGATTATGACTCCGCCTTCTCTGATCTCGCTTTTATGCTCGTTGTAAGCATATTCGTTGAAGGCCACTAGCACGTCCAGGTCATCACCTGAACTGCGAATCGGCTCAGTGGATATGCGGGTCTGAGTCCAGACGGGGCCACCTCGAATCTGCGATGGGAACGTGGAAAACGTCTGTACGTGGTAGCCCACCTGAGCATTCGCCGAAGCGAAGCCATCGGCGGAGGTCACGACGCCCTGGCCGCCCTCTCCGGCGAATCGGACTACGAAATCTGTGTTTTTCAATTCAACTCTCCCGGTCAACGATTATTTTCAGGCTTTTGGGCGCACGGCGCCAGAGGTGAGTCAATCAATGAATTAGAGTTCCATGAAGCAGATTGAGGTTCTTGATTCAAGTAAACGCGCGCCGCACCAGAGGTGTCTCTGGCCGGCCGTTAAATCAGCGCTTCGATGGTCTTTTGACAATAGTTAGATTTGAGGAGATTTCAATATTTTGACACAAGCCGCCAGCGTGATTAAACCGATTATCAATGTCTTCCGAATATACCAGTTACCCATTTCAAGTGTCAATTTTGTGACATTATGCACAAGTAGGCAAATTGCGCCTGATCCGACGGATTCGCTGTATCTACAGCCCAGAAAACGGCCTTAATGCTCTACTCCTCTATCACAAGGCTGAACGCCGCAGGGCAAACGACCAGGAAAATAGCGTCGAACACCGCGAGAAACGGAATCCATCGAGTTAGCTCTGCGCTCTCGTCTCCTCGAATCATCACCCCCGAAGCCTCCACAGCAGCTACTATAACCGGAACCACCACCGGGAAAAACAATACAGGCAGCATGACCTCGCGGGATCGAGTGTTGATCGCCATTGCGGAGAAGGCCGTCCCGACCGTGGCAATTCCAAGTGTCGCGAGCAGAGCGATCGGCAAAAGGCCAGGTATCCATATCGGAAGGTTGAACAGCACAGCGAACACGGGATAGATGAACGCCTCGACCACCACCATGAACAGGAAATTCCCCAACAGCTTGCCGAAGAAGATAACGTCCCGTCCCACTGGCGCCAGCATCAGACCGTATAGATTGCCACGATCCTGTTCAATAGCAAAAGAACGGTTCAGGCCCAGCACGCCTCCAAAGAGGAAGGCCACCCACAGAATGCCGGGAGCGACCAGAGCCACGGTGCGGGGCGTCGGGTCCAGCGCAAAGTTGAATATCACGATGACCAGCAGTGCGAAGACCATCACCGACACAAGAATGTCCTTGGTCCGAAGCTCCAGAATGACATCCTTTGTCAGCACCGCAAATATCGCGGCAAAGTAGCCCCTCACGACACCGCCCTCGTATGGCGCATATATGCTTCCTTCAAAGCCTCTGTGCCACCAGATTCCAAAGATTCCTGGTAGGCCACCCGTCCATTGACGAGAATTGCCATGCGCTGCCCCAATGCGATAGCACGGTCGAGGCTGTGGGTCGTCATCAGCACTGTGCGCTGGGGGTTGGATTTGTCCGTCACGACGGCATCCAGCAGGCCCAGCGCCTCTTGATCCAGGCCGCTCTCCGGCTCGTCCATCAGCAGGATGACCGGGTCGTGGAGCAACGCCCGCGCAATGCTGAACCGCTTCTTCATGCCATGAGAGAGAGTGCCGACCCGCTGATCGAGTCGCGGAGTCATGCCCATACGCTCGGTGACTTCCGCGATTCGCTGGTCGATTCGCTGAACACCAAACATGCGAGCCGAGAATCGAAGGTTCTCCCGGCCTGTCAGGTCGTCGTATAAAAGGGGGTCGTGGGTCACGACGCCGATAATTCGTCGGACGCTCTGGCCTCGTTTGGAGAGGGGCATCCCGCCGATGATGACATCTCCGGCGTCAGGCCTGGTGAGAGTCGCCAGAATCTTGATGAGCGTCGTTTTGCCGGAGCCGTTCGGGCCCAGAAGCGTCAACACCTGCCCCCAGGGGACCTCCAGATCGACGCTTCTCAACACGGGTGTGCGACCAAAAGCCTTCCGAAGACCGGAGACCTTGATTGCGAGTTCGACTTTTGGGCTTGGATTCATCGGGACGAGATTCTCTATGCGCGATTGTTCGCCGTTACACTTTGCACGATTCGACAGTAACTGTAGTATAAAGGGACAACCATCCGCAAAACGAGAACAATCGAGGGTCGCATGGCAACAATTCAGGAACTACAAAAGCAGTACGAAGGCCTTACGGACCAGCACCCGGAGCCTCGTCCCGAAGTGGACATAGACACGGCATGCCTGCTGGCCTTCGACTACGAATATTCAGGTCAGGACGCAGAGGTGGTGATCGACACCGACGAGTTCACCGCCGTGTGCCCATGGACCAGCCTGCCGGACTTCGGGACTCTGGTCATCACGTACGTCCCAGACAAGGTTTGCATTGAGCTAAAGTCGCTGAAATACTACCTGCTCTCGTACACCGGAGTCGGCATCGTCCAGGAACACGCCGCCAACCGCATCCTGAACGACCTCGTTGAGGTCAGCCAGCCAAAGCGGATGACCATATCTCTGGACTACAAGGTCCGAGGCGGCCTGCACACCGCAGTCACTGCCCGCTACTCCAAAGACAAAGCCTGACGCCTTGCTGTGTGGCGCCTCCGTCTTGTGTATGAGCCAGGACTATGCGGACGCCACCTGTATATCGTCGCCGTCGATCTTCACCGCGTACGTGGGAACTGGCTCCGTAGCCGGAGGCATGGTGGCCTCGCCGGTGCGAACGTCGAACCTGCTGGCGTGCCATGGGCACTCGATCTCGCAACCGTCCAGCGTTCCATCGCCCAACGGCCCGCCAGCGTGGGGGCACTCCTCGCCTATCGCGTAAAACTCCCCTTCCACATGGGCCACCACTACGTTCTGCCCGTCAACTTCGGCGACCAGAAATTCGCCCTCTGGCACATTCGATGATTTGCCGACCGTCACAAATTCGCCCATCGAGACATTCTCCTAAATCTGAACGCTTCACTATAAGTCTGATTCTGAAACCGCAGTATAACCCTAATCCGAACCCAATGAAAAATGCTCTCTGGCCTAAGAATTGGGAATGGGATAAACTGTTGCGAACCGTCGAATTCGACATTTTAAGAGGAGGTCATCATACCAAAATGACCAAGTATGCCAGATACGAAGCCCACGGCGAGATAGCCTACGGAATTGTCGAGGGCGATCAGGTGACGCAGATCACCGCCGCCCCCTACGAGGACTACGAAGTAACCGACCACGCTCACAGCCTCGATGAGGTCAAGATTCTCGCGCCTGTGGTGCCCAACAAAGTGGTCGCCATCGGCCTCAACTATCGCAGCCACCTGGGAGGACGGGAAGGCCCCAAAGTGCCGGAGCCTTTCTTCAAGACAACGTCGTCGGTTATCGGGACCGGAGAGAATGTCATCATTCCCAAAGACGCCATTACCGAAGGCGTTTCCGTCCAGCCAGAGGCCGAGCTTTCGCTGGTCATCGGCAAAACAGCCAAACACGTCAGCAAGAAAGACGCCCTGGGTTACATCCTCGGCTACACCTGCGGCAACGACATGAGCGCCCGCGACTGGCAGGCCAACGACCTCCAGTGGTGGAGGGCCAAGTCCTCGGACACCTTCACGCCTCTAGGCCCATACATTGTGACCGACCTCGACCCCAGCGCCCTGCGGCTCATCGGTCGCATCAACGGCAAGGTGGTCCAGGAACAGGTAACATCCGACCTGCTGCATGACGTGCCGACCATCATGGAGTTCGTCACACGAGTCATGACCCTGAACCCCGGCGACGTCGTGATGACGGGCACCCCTGGCAGGCCCGACAACGTCAAAGAGGGCGACGTGATGGAAGTCGAAATCGCCGAAATCGGAACTCTCAGTAATCCGGTGGTCAACGAGAGCTAGTCACTGAGCATCGTGACCGAAAATAATAAGGGCGGGTTTCAGACCCGCCCTGTTAATTAATTTGTAAGCGTTCACTGCCGGTCGTGACATGACTTGCACAACGGCTCTGGGCGATGTTTGATAATCTGCATGAACAACCGACCAGATTTTGATTTCTGTCCAGACATTAGGGCAGAGCTGCCACGTCAAGCCCAAGCGCAGTTTAGCGCCATGCAGTCGCACATTGAAGAGTTTGAGTCGCGTGTCCGAGAGTTTGACCTGGGGGAAGGGTGGGTAAGATCACGCGACCCAAGCCCATACACCTGGAACCTCAATACGCTGCACAGTTCAAGGAAAGCAGCGTTGTAGAGGCCTACAAATACCGCACTCCTTACCCATCGGAATTTTCTCGATTCTCTCCGAGCTAATGACCGACGAACCCAAGGCCGTGCTAGACGTTGGCTGCGGCACGGGACTCATCACTCGTAATCTAATGGAGTTCGTCGACAGGGTTGATGGCGTGGACTTCTCCGAGAACATGATCGAAACGGCGAAGATTCTTCCAAATGGCAACCATCCCGGTATCAACTGGATCTGCGGACTGGTAGAAGAAGTCTTGCTCAGTCCGCCTTATGCGCTAATCACAGCGGGCCAAAGCCTTCATTGGATGGACTGGGAAGTAGTATCTCCCCGGTTGAAGGAGAGTCTCACTCGGAACGGATACCTGGCAATCGTCGGCCAGAAAAACTCGCCCATGCCTTGGGACGGCGACCTGTTTAAGAAAATCATTCCGACTTACTCCACAAATCAGGACTTCGTACCTTACAACCTGGTCGAGGAGTTGGAGAGCCGAAATCTGTTCCATAAGAATGGGGAGAAGAGCGCTAAGCCTGTGTCGTTCCAGCAAATTATCGAGGATTATGTCGAGTCATTCCACTCCATGAACGGCTTCTCGCGGGAACGAATGACGGAAGAAGCGGCCCATGGCTTCGACAGCGAAGTTAGAGAACTGGTGTCGAAGTATTGCCCTGAAGGAGAGATGGAATTGCAGAGTGTCGGAAAGGTCGTCTGGGGCAACCCCACAACGAAATGAGCCAAGCTATGAAGGGGAAAACAATTCTTGATTCCGAATATGAGAGCTGCTTTTCGAGTGCGAACCATTTGCAGTGAGGTAAGCGCTTGCGTCACCTGCACCTTCCAGCCAGGAGCTGAACGCGTACATTAATTTGTGATGTGCCGCCCTTCGCCCTAGAAGAGCTGTTCCGCCCTGAAAACCAGCAGTTCTTGGCCCTTGCCTATTGTCCAGTAGTAGATGAGGTAGGCGCCTGCGCCGACCATTGCCAGGTTTCCGATAGGCTCGATGAGCGGGAAGATTTTTCGCATTCCTGCCGTCACCAGGCCCTTGAAGAAGACCACACCCAGCGTTGCCGCCATCATGACCGCTCCCATACCCACGCCATAGGCAACCGAGCCTACGATTGTCTCCGCGGCGTCGCCGGCGCTCAGGCTCTGGCCCGCGACCACTCCAACCGCCGCCAGATAAATCGGCAGCGCGCAGCTAAGAGAGGCAATTGCGTAGGCCACGCCGAACAGGAAAGTCTGCTTCAGGCCCCGGCCTCCGCCCAGGTTGACTCGACTGGCGGCCATCAGCCCTAGCTTTCGCTTGGAGATCAGGAGCCACAGGCCAACTCCGGTTATTATCACTCCGACTCCCAGACCGGCGAATGGTAGGAACTGTCCGACGAGCCGTCCTCCCGCTGCCAGTATAAGCCCCACGGCGCCGAACACCACGATGAATCCTGCCGTCACCATCAACCCCATCAAGACTCCTCTGAGTCCAGAGACCACGGGGTTGGCATTTACATCAGTTGAGTCCAACTGGTAGCCAACGTACGCTGGAAACATGGCCGCGCCGCAGGGATTGAACGCCGCCACAAGGCCGGCTGAAAACGCGAATGCCAGAGGAACTTCTATCATATTTCACGCACTCCCGTTGAGGTCTGCCCTAACTGACTGCCCCAATTATAACTTACCCGCCTGTTGTTCAGGTTTCATCTGAACTGCTCATGTAATAGTTTCGATGTGTACAACTCTGGATACGATTTGACTGTGCAGTCAGATTTCAGAGAATTTCCGATATCGGTAAGCAGGATTACAATTCTGGGTTAACTGAGTTTATAATCCGGCCAATGATTCCAACGATTGATTTTCTCAGCAACCCGTGGCATTAGACGGCCCCGACCGCGACTCTGGTTCAGAACGGGATTCCCAAGGCGATCGGTTGCCCCCTCGGTTCACTTCGAAGCTAAGGCTCTGGTCGGCCTTCGAGTTTCGTGACTACAGATTCCTCTGGCTGTCGAGCATTTCATCTCTGTTCACAATGGAGATGCGCCTGCTGGCAACCAGCGTGTGGCTGTACCAGGAGACCGGTTCCGGCGTGCAGTTGGGAGTGTTGGGACTCATCCAGCTAATCGTCCAGTTCCCCTCAATTCTCTACGGCGGAGTGCTGGCCGACAGGCTGGACCGCAAGAGGCTGATTGCGTTCACGCAGGTATCCAGCTTTGTGCTGCTGACCATATTGGCTCTGCTTTCTGCCGCCGATGCTCTTCATCCTTGGCACATTTATGGAGTGACCGCTGTTCTCAGCGTGACCAGCATCCTCGGGAGTCCGGCGCGCTCCGCGTTGACCTCCAACGTGGTGCCGAGAACCCACCTACTGCACGCGGTCACGTCCAATGTGGCAACCTTTGAGATCGGAGCCATCGTGGCTCCCCTGGTCTTCACCGGACTCATAACGACGTTAGGTATAACCGTCATTTTCGCAGTTGCCGCAGCAGTCGCCGTTCCCAGCGTGATACTCCCTCTCATGATCCGCGCACAGAACATTGCGTCGTATGACGGCGAAGACGGAAAAGTTCTGCGTCGGGTGTGGCAGGGGTTCCAATTCGTTAGGTCTCATCCGATCCTGCCTGGTCTGCTAATCATGGATTTAGGCGTGAACATGGTCAGTTTCTTTCGTCAGGTGTTGCCCCTGATCGTGGACAGGCTCCTTCGGGCAGGCCCCGGCGCCGTCGGCGCTTTAACTGCCGCCAACTCGTTCGGAGGTGTCGCTGGCAGTCTGGCTGTTCTTTTCCTGGCGCGGTACCGCTCCAAAGGGATGCTTGTGCTATACGCGACCCTTGCCTACGGCGCATTGTTGATCGTCTTTGGATTGAGCAGTTCGATGCTGGTAGCCGTGCCGATCATAATGGCCCTCGGAGTCACCGACGCCATAGGCATGGCGTCGCGCCAGACGATTGTGCAGTTGACCACGCCGGACGATGTCAGGGGCAGAGCCGTAAGCTTTCACGAAGTCTCAGCAGAGAGCGCGAACAACCTCGGCACCATTTACGTCGGTTTCATGTCTCAACAGTTCGGCACTCGCAACACGCTGGTCACGGGCGGATTCATCTCGATGATCGTTGTCGTGGCAACGTGGGTCTTGATACGCGGAGTCCGCAGGTTCAGGTATCCTTAACTGGAACCTGCGATGACGTCGTAGCATACTAATTATTACCCAACAGAAAGGCAGCTAGGCATGGCATCGCAAGGTCAAGGGGACTGGTTCGCGGATGGCGAGGCTTACTAGGGGTTTGTCGGCCGCTGGAGTCGGCGAGTCGGAGATATGTGCTTGGACTGGCTCTCATTGCCTTCAGGCCCTCGTTGGGTTGAAGTTGGCTGCGGCACAGGCGCGTTGACCGAGTCGATACTCAAACATGCCGATCCTGGCAGCGTGACCGGCACGGAACCTTCCGAAGGTTTCCTCAACATGGCGCGTGGTAGAATCCACGACAAAAGGGCCGTGTTCAAGTCCGGCGACGCGACATCAATTCCTCTCAAAGACGCTGAAGCGGACGTGTTAGTGGCAGGCCTCGTGTTGAACTTTGTGCCTGACAAACAACGCGCGCTCCAGGAGATGCGCCGAGTTCTCCAACCCGGAGGCACGGTTGCTTGCTATGTTTGGGACTATTCAGGCGAAATGCAACTCATGCGCTATTTCCGGAACGCAGTCACCGAGTTGTTCCCCGACGGCGCCGATCATGACGAAGGCAAGCAATTTCCGATCTGCAATCCAGGGCCTCTGGAAGACCTGTTCCGAGACGCCAGATTGCCAGCAGTGGAGGTTCGCGCTCTGGATGCGCCTACCGTGTTCGTCGATTTCGATGATTACTGGTCTCCCTACCTCAACGGTTAGGGACCGGCAGGAGCTTATTGCGTCTCGTTGTCGGAAGCCGCGAGCGTTTGCGGAAGCGCCTGAAAGGCGCTCTGCCATTCGAATCCGACGGCAGTATTCATCTGATAGCCGGAGCCTGGGGGGTCCGAGGAGTCGTTTCTGCCTGAAGATTTTTTGACCTTGTTCATTAAGTGAAAGGGTATGTGGCAACGCGTCATTGTAATATGTAAGCTACTGATTCAACCGATTGAATATTCTCACTGGAGGTAATCGAGTTATGAACGTAGGAATCAGCATGAGCGCAACGCCGGGCTTGACCGACTTCGCCGCTGTCGCCCAGAAGATCGAGGAGTTGGGATTCGACTCGGTGTGGCTTCCGGAGCATCCCGTAATTCCCGTGAATCACAACACGAAGTACGCAGGCACGCCCGACGGCTCTATCCCAATACCGATGACTCTCGGGGTCAACCCGTTGATTGCTCTGGCCACAGCAGCGTCCGCGACCGAGAATCTTGGACTGGGCACAGCTGTCAATCTGATCACCGAGCATAACCCCATCGACCTGGCGAAGCAGATTTCAACCCTCGACTTCTACTCGGGCGGACGGTTCATGTTCGGAATCGGGACAGGATGGTTTCGGGAGGAGTCGGAGATAATGGGGGCTGACTTCGATCACAGATGGACCCAGGCTCGCGAGTACGTTCTGGCGATGAAGCAACTCTGGACTGAGGAAGAAGCCGAGTACCACGGCAAGTACGTTGACTTCCCCCCGGTCATCATGAATCCCAAACCCGCCAGGAAGCCCCACCCTCCCGTGTACATGGGCGGCAACGCAAAGAATGTTCTCCAGCGCGTTGTCCGCTATGGCGACGGTTGGCTACCCATCGGCGTCAGTCCCGACGATATCAAAGCGGCCCGCGAGACTCTGGCGGAGCTATGCGATTCGGCAGAACGCGACCCCGATTCCATTGGCATCACGATACATAGCCAACCCGCCGACAAAGACCTGATCAACAGATTCGAGGAGGCGGGCGCAGAGAGAGTGCTGGTGCGGGTTACCTCGGCAGACCAGAAAGGCGTCCTGAATGAGTTGGAGGAATTGGCGAGCGCGGCGCTTGACTAGGTTCTGACTCAACGTGACTGGACAACGGGCTGTAGTTTGAAACGCCGATGCGTGAGGTGTAAGGACTTGGGAGAATTGGAGGGGAAAGTCGCGATAGTCACAGGAGCCGGAAGGCTCAGAGGGATCGGTCGGGCGACGGCGGTCGCGATGGCCCGCCTGGGAGCCAACGTGGTCATCACAGGAACGGGCCGAGACCCCGAAACGTACCCGGACGACGAGAAAGCGGCCGGCTGGAAGGACATTGAAAGCGTCGCCGAACAGGTCGAGGCTCAGGGATGCCAAGCGTTACCTCTCATAGTGGATGTCTCCGACCCTCAGCAAGTTCAGTCTATGGTTGACCAGACTGTATCCGAGTTTCACCGGATCGACATCCTGGTCAACAACGCCGCGTTCGGAATGCTACCTGCCCTCGCTCCAATCGTTGACCTTGCCCCGGAGATGTTCCAGAAGGTCATGGACGTGAAGGTGACCGGAACCTACCTGTGTTCGCAGGCCGTTTTAAGGCAGATGATAAGCCGTGGTCAAGGCGGGAAGATAATCAATATATCGTCGGTGGCAGGCAAACGTGGCGGCCCCAACACTCTGGCATACAACGCCGCGTGTTTTGCCGTGATCGGGATGACCCAATCCATGGCAAGGGAGGTCGGTTCCCACAATATCAACGTCAACTGCGTATGCCCGGGAACCACCGCGACCTCGCGAACGGACTTTTACACCCCCGAGATCTGGGAACAACGAGCTGCCGCCACGGCCATAGGCAGAAACGGCACGGACGACGAGGTTGGCGAGTTCATCACCTACCTCTGCACTGAGGCTGCATCCTGGATAACGGGCCAGTCGATCAACATCAACGGTGGCTCCTTTATGGAGCACTGAGGGTCTTGAACATTGCCCATACCGCGCCATTCTGAAGTCGGGATTGAACCAATTCATTGACACTGAGATTGCAGATTGTTAAGGTAAGCACGGTATGACAGCCACCAATTTATTCATGAAATGCGTGTGTAGAAGTCCGTTTTAGGGGCAGTTGTATTCAACTCGTGCAAATTCAGAACCCCGCTCAACCAATCCTCGAGCGGGGTTTCGTTATTTTCGATGGTGGGGCTGCGCAGAGTCGTAGCTGAGAGCCTCCACCGAACCATGGAGCCGGAACAAAACATCGGTATTAATCTGGAGAGTGTGACTCTCGAGGCGAGTCGAACAGACGCATCGAATCGCCAATACCCCAGGAGGGATGGATGACTCAGGTAGATAGCAAGGTAGATCGGCAGACCACGGGGATAATAGACATTATCCCCAGTGAGATCGAAGACTTTGAGCAAGAGGTAAAGCGTTTCCAGGCAGGCGAGTGGGATGAGACGGACTTCCAAGCATTCAGGCTTCGCCAGGGCGTATATGGACAACGACAACCCGACGTTCACATGATCCGAATCAAGTTCCCCTTCGGCGGAATGACCTCTGCTCAATTGGATATGTTAGGCGAAATCGTCGAGAAATATACGCCCCTTAACAAAGGGCATGTGACCACTCGCGAGAACATTCAGCTTCACCACGTGCCGCTGTTAGAAGCGGCAGAAGTGCTGAAGATGCTGGCAGAGGTCGGCCTGACAACTCGCGAGGCCTGCGGCAACACCGTGCGAAACGTCACGGGATGCGCGATGGCCGGAGTGTCTAACGACGAGGCGTTCGACGCAACGCCTTACGCCGCCGCATACTCGCGATACTTCGCGCGCCACCCCTTCACCCAGATGATGCCACGCAAGATCAAGACCGCATTCTCTAGCTGCAACGACGACTGCGCCATGACACCCATCCACGACGTCGGGTTCCTCCCCAGGATTCAGGACGGAGAGAAGGGCTTCAAGATGGTAATGGGCGGCGGCACCGCCATCATGCCACGCATCGCCCCCACGCTCTATGAGTTCATTGGGTTGAATGACTACCTGAAGGTCACAGAGGCGGCGCTCAGGGTGTTCCACGGCTCCGACGAGCTAAGGAAAAACCGCTCTAAGGCTCGCGTCAAGTTCTTGATTGATCGAATCGGCATCGACGATTTCCGTAACCTGATCGAGGAAGCGATGAAGGAGGATTGGGCACAGAGGTCATTCGACCCAACGCCGCTCCTGTTCCTTGAAGATGAGTCGATCGATGCTCCCGCCTTGGACGGCAACTACACGACCGTCAATGGCGACACTCCCGAATACAAGGCATGGTTCGATTCCAACGTCGAATCGCAAAAGCAGGAAGGCTACAGCGTAGTCCAAGTCAAACTGCCTCTTGGCGACATCAATCCAGACCAGTTCCACGCGCTGGCTGACCTGTCCCGCAAATACGGTGGAGGCAGGGCCAGGATAACTGCTCAACAGAACTTCGCCCTCCGGTGGGTGCCCAACAACGCCCTGAACGAGGTCTGGAACACATTGATCGATATGGGTTTTGGCGAGGCGGGCGCGAACGGGATCACGGACATCGTGTCCTGCCCTGGCACCGATAGCTGCAAGCTCGGCATAACGTCCTCGATGGGTCTGGGGCAGGCGCTGATCGAGACGGTAAACGGCCTCGACACATCAGACCCTCTCGTCCAGAAGATGCACATCAAGATGAGCGGCTGCCCCAACGGATGCGGCCATCACCACGTCGCAGATATCGGATTCCACGGCGCGGCGGCCAGAGGCCCTGGCGGTCAGGTCCCAGCCTACGACATGTTCGTCGGAGGCAGCTACGATGATCTGGACGCTCGGTTCGGCCAGCGGGTCAAGATCAAGATTCCGGCCAAGCGGATGCCGCAGGCGCTGGAGAAGGTTCTCGATTACTACAAGGCCGAGCGCAACGACGGCGAGGAGTTCAAGAACTTCGTCACCCGAGTCGGCCCGCACTCTTTCGAAGCCGTAGTCCAAGAGTTCAAGGAACTGCCCGAACTAAACCGCGAAACCCTGGACACGTACATGGACTGGAACAAGACCGTCAAGTACACAGTCGAGCGCGGCGAAGGCGAGTGCGCGGTATAAGCTTCTCTGTAAAACGTAAGCTGATCGGATAAGGAGAATGGGCGGGCTTTAAGTCCGCCCATTTCTTTGCGCCATAGGCAAACTACAACCTGACTATGGGAATCAAACAGGGCCTCGCATTTTGCGAGGCCCCGTTCATGTCCTGAAATTTCGTGAACTTCGGTTACTTGGGTCGGATTCGGCGCAGGAAGCGGTTCCACAGCGAGTCGCCGTTTTCCTCCATTGACTGGCCGCGCCAGCGCTTCTCGATCTTGGGAGGCTTCGCCAGCACCATTCCGTAGCCGACAATGAATATCAACAGCCCCGCCCAGGCTAACAAGCCAGGGATTCCGGGGACAAACTGCATGACGATCAGCATGGAGAGCAGCAGCAGCAGGCCGATTAGCATCACCCTGCCGGGCGACAGGGACCAGAGCTTGCCGCTCAGGGCGTTCTCGATGTAGAGGCCCACCAACCGGAATAGGCTTTCCTTCTCTTCAGGCGGGCGGTTCGGCGCCCTGGTCGATCCAAGGTCGCCGGACTTTTCCAGTATTTCTTCGATTTCTCGCTGATACTTGCTCGACATCCTCACCCCTCCAGCAAAGGCACTGTGGAATCAATCGCTGGTGATAATGTTTCCTTTATGCCGCTGAATCCCGCTGCCACAAGCGCAGTTGAGCAATAGAGTCCGAATTCCGGGGACTTGGCAAACGGGCAAATCGTTTTTGAGACACCCTCGCAGAATCGAGCTACCTGGTCTCTATGTCGAATTGTCCAGCCCTGGCGGTTCCGTAGAACTGGGGGAGCTTTACCGAAAAGGGACGATCAGCATCCATGACGCCTCATGCCCACATATCGAATCGTAAACAACTACTATACACCTGTCAAGGCAGGTCGTGAAAAGATGATGACGTCACTTGATTCTTTGCTTCGCGCCAGATCAATGTTCGCCTGTTTTCAATCGCTGATTTATAACAAATCCCAATATTCGTCCAATACTTTTGCAAAGTGAGCGCGGGACGCTCTATGCTATAATCACAACCAGATCACTTGGCAACAGGAGTCGATTTTGATTATCACTCAAGAAGAAATTGTGGACAGTCAGGCAGTTATCCACATTGAACTTGAGGACCCCGACCTAGACCCATACCTCGACCGAGGTTACCAGCGCGTAGTCCAACGCATCGTCATCCCCGGATTCCGCAAAGGCAAGGCCCCCAGACGTATCGTCGAAAATTTCGTCGGTCGCGAGAGCCTGCTAAGCGAAGTCATCGACACGATGGTCTATGAGGTCACAGACCGGGCCATCGAAGAGCAGGAGCTTGAAGCCAGCGGACTTCCCAAGATCGAAGACCTAGAGCTTGACCCCTTCACCTTCAAGGCCGTGGTTCCGCTGCGCCCTGAGGTTGACTTAGGCGACTATCACAGTCTCCGAATCCCCTACGAACGTGAAGAGGTCTCGGCGGACGACGTCGAGGGCCGTATCGACGAACTGCGCCAGAGCCTGGCCTCATGGGAACCGGTGGAACGGCCAGTGGCGATGGGCGACCTCGTGACTGTGGGCATCAAAGGCGCGGTGGAGGACAACACCTTCGTCGATGAGGAAGACACCACGTACCTCCTCGATTCTGACAGCAACAACCCTGTGCCTGGTTTCTCTCACAAGATGGAAGGACTCGAAGCGGAACAGACGCACGAGTTTACGATCGAAATCCCCGACGATTATCAGGACGACGCCATTGCCGGAAAAGAGGCGTCTTTCAGCGTCGAGATCAAGGACGTCAAGGAAAAGATACTTCCCGAGCTTGACGACGAGTTCGCCAAGGGCCTCCCTGAAGAGTACGAGAGTATGGAAGCGCTGCGAACTGAGGTGGAACAAGGGCTGAATGATGAGGCCGAGAACCGCTCCAAACGTCAGTACGAGGACGAAGTGGTCACGGCTCTGTTGGATGCCACCACTATGACCTTATCCCCAGTAATGTTGGACCACGAGATAGAACACATTGAAGAGGACCAGAACAAGCTGTTCGAGCAGTTGAACATCCGTCGCGATGACTACCTGCAATCCATCGGCACTTCTTACCAGGAACAGAGGGCGCAGGCCCGCACGGAGGCCGAACAGCGCATCCGACGAACCTTCGCGCTGAACAAGCTAGGTGAACTGGAGAATATTGAAGTCTCCGAAGATGACATCGACGCGCGGGTCGAGGAGCTGCTAGCCCAGGATCCAGAGGGCGGCGACCGACGGCAACAGATCGAAGAACAACGAGAGTCCATCGAAAGGATGCTCAAGTACGAGAAAACCATAAGCCTTCTGGTGACCGTCGCCAAAGGCGAAGCGGAATCGTCAGAGCAGCCAGAGTCCGAGGATTCTGCAGAACAAGAAGGATCAGAAAACACCGACAATGATAATGAAGAAACAACAACCACAGATGGAGGGGACGACACCGATGATTCACAGGCCTGAAAATGTAATCCCCATGGTAGTTGAGACAGGGGCGCGAGGAGATCGGGCCTATGACATATATTCGCTGCTTCTGAAAGAACGAATCATATTTATGGGATCGTCCATCTACGATCAGATCGCAAACAACATCATCGCACAGCTTCTGTTCCTGGACCGCGAGGACCCGGAGCGAGACATTAGCCTGTATATCAACTCCCCTGGAGGAGTCATAAGCGCAGGCCTGGCAATCATGGACACCATGCGCCTGATCAGGCCCGACGTGTCCACCATATGCGTCGGCATGACCGCCAGCATGGCAACCGTCCTGCTGTGCGCCGGGGCCAAGGGCAAACGATACGCCCTCGCCAATTCAACGATCCACATGCACCAGGCGCTGACCAGCGCCCAGGGTCAGGCTTCTGACATCGAAATCGCCGCCAGAGAGATTCTCAGGCAGCAAGATATCATTCGAACAGTCATCTCCGAGGCGACTGGGCAAACTTATGAGAAAATAGCCACGGACTCGGACCGCGACTTCTACCTGAGCGCCAATCAAGCCCAGGAGTATGGCCTGATTGACGAGGTTCTCGCCTCGCCCAGCGTTCCTGTTGCAGCGGATTAACACGTCCGCGCGAGCCTGTGACATCGAAATACCAGAAGATGAGGTAGGTCTCATTTATGAGTAGTCGCAACGACTATCAGTGTTCCTTCTGTGGGAAAACTCAGGCTCAGGTGCGCCGTCTCATCGCGGGTCCCGACCGGGTTTTCATCTGTGACGAATGCGTCAACCTTTGCGAACAGATTATCGAAGAGGAAAGCCCCGAAAAGGACACGAAAAGCCCACAGGGGAACTACAAGACCAAGGGGCTGAATCCCAAGTGGATCTACAACCGGCTTGAAGAGTACGTGGTAGGCCAGGACCGCGCCAAGAAGGTTATGAGCGTCGCTGTTTATAACCACTACAAGCGCGTCTGGTCCAACCAGCGTTTCGAGGAAGTCGAGCTTCAAAAGGCCAACATTCTCATGCTCGGCCCCTCAGGCTCAGGCAAGACCCATATCGCCCAAACTCTGGCTCGGATTCTCGATGTGCCCTTTGCCATCGCCGACGCCACAACGCTCACCGAGGCTGGATACGTCGGCGAGGATGTCGAGAACATCCTCTTGCGTTTAATCCAGGCCGCCGACTTCGACATCGCCCGCGCCGAGCAAGGCATTATTTACATCGACGAGATCGACAAGATCGCCAGAAAAAGCGCTAACCCCTCCATAACCCGCGACGTTTCGGGCGAGGGGGTCCAGCAAGCGCTGCTGAAAATTATCGAGGGCTGCGTCGCCAACGTCCCGCCCCAGGGAGGACGCAAGCACCCTAACCAGGACTTCCTGCAAATTCGCACCGACAACATCCTGTTCATGTGCGGCGGCGCATTTGAGGGCATCGACGATTACATAGAACGCCGGGCCTTCAAGGACCGCCAGCGAATCGGCTTCAAGCCCACAATCGTCGACGGACTGTCTGCTGACGACGACGAGTCCAAGGATTTCGTTCGCTCTCATGTCAACCCGGACGACCTGATGGAGTATGGCTTCATCCCGGAGTTCGTGGGACGCCTGCCTGTGGTCGTGAGCCTCGACATGCTGGGCAAGGATGACCTGGTCCGAGTGCTGACCGAGCCAAAGAACGCCTTCGCGAAGCAGTATCAATCACTGTTCAAGATGGACGACGTTGAGTTGACCTTCACTGACGACGCTCTGGATGCCGCCGCAGAGCTGGCGCTTAAACAAAAGACCGGAGCAAGAGGCCTACGCACTATTTTGGAGCAGGTGTTGTTGGACGTGATGTACGAGTTGCCGACAATGACCGGCGTAGCCCGCTGCATCGTGGACGGCGCCGCTATCAAAGGCACGTCTGCCGCTCGTCTGATTACCTCGGAAGGCAACCAGGTTCCGATGGCCGACGCGACCCAGGAGAAGAAGTCGGCTTAATTCTCCCGGTTACTGGATTAGCGCTCGCGCTTCTCGCATCAGCGCCACGGCTTCCGCTTGGCCGTCATCGTTCAGTCCCAGTCGAAATGCGAGGCCGGCCTCTGTCAGCGCCGTCCGATAGTTTCCAAGATCCGCATATATCTTCGCGCTGACGAGGTAAGACTCTGCCAGCCTTGGCTCCATCTGAATTGCCTTCGCGATCTCATCCAACGCCAACTCGTGTTCCCCGTCATCCAGATACCGCTCTGCCTGCCTCACATGGGTAAAAATGTTCTCGCTAATGGAACCCGCTCCCAGCATCGTGGCCAGCGCCAGCACAATTAGCGCGACGGGAATCACCCACCATTGCTTCCGGATCGAGTTGGTGTCTCGCAGGCCCCCCAACTGACCCCAGTTGTCATACACAGGCCGATACTTCGGGGCCAGAGGCAGAGTCAACGCGAATCCCGCCGCGAACCCGCCCATGTGAGCGAAGTTATCCACATTTGGAATCGAAAAACCGATAAATAGGTTTATGGCTGCTAATATCAGAAACCCAGTGAGGCTCTGACGTCCAAATTCTCCCAGCTTATCGCGATGTATCACAAAGAAGGCCACCAGAGCGCCTAGTATCCCGAATATGGCGCCGCTGGCCCCCGCGCCCACGGCTGTGTCATTCAGTGCGAAGCTGGCAACGCTGCCAGCCAAACCTGCCAGAATGTATATGACGCCAAATCGGTAAGGCCCATAGAATTTCTCAACTTGCTGGCCGAATATGAACAATCCAAATCCATTGAACGCCAGATGCGTCAATCCGACATGCAGGAACATGGCTGTGAACAGACGCCAGTAGTCGCCGTCCGCGATGTAGGGGCCGTACATCGCGCCAAACCTGAGCAGCACATCCGTATCAGTCGAGCCTCCGGCAACCTCAGTGGCTAACCATATCAGGACGTTGATCGCCAGCAGCGTCCACGTTACGTAGGGCCGCCTGCTCCCTCCAGGTAACGGAAATCCCAGATTGCCTAGAATAGCGATAGTCTCCTCTCGGATGGTCTCCTAGGGTTGGGGTTCATCATATACTACGATGGCGTAGTCTCGATGGTCCCACAACGAGCCAGTCGTAACTGTATGCCCAGAACCAGAATATTTTCGGCCTGTAACATTCATGATATGCCGATATCTATTGATTTCAGTCGCCAGCTAAATAAGCTCTCGATTCACTACCGTTTCATGCGTGTCGATGGGATACTTGAGGAAATAGCTCGGACAGACGACTGCCGAGCTTGTAAGTGAAAAATCCGTATGGAAACCCCAGCGCCGACTCGTCCGGCTCGATGCACAAAACGCGAGGCACGGGAAGGTGAGGCACGCGCTCGTAAAATCGCTGTTCGCCGGCCAACTGCGCTCCGTATTCTATCGCCCCTTCGTAGGGCGAAATCTCGTTTCGCTGGCCGCGAAACACCACAGACTCGCCGTCCTCGAGGTCCACTCGATAAACCAAGAAATCGAAGCTGCCTGTCAGGTCGGTCATGCCCAGGAACTTGCGGTCGGGGTATGCCAAATAGACGGCGTCTCGGACTTTTTGGCGCTCAAACATCTTAGAGCGATTATACGCCAGCGTGCAGCGTCAGGTTTGAAACCCGCTTCTACCGTGCCGATCGATGTTGACTCTGGATTATCCCTAGGGAGTGAACGCTTCAGATGGCCGTTGACAACGTCGTTGGTCAGTCGTACAGTCTGTGCCATCCTGGTATTGCGCGTTCATGATATCGTTGGATTCCATCTGGGAAATCCAGCCGAAAGAGGATTATTCATGGATAATACCGATAGTTTGCAGGCTGTTAACGCCTACCGGAGTCGCGAAGGGTTAGGACAGCCTATACTCGATTCCCTCGTTGCCGCAGGCAAAATCTTGGATGCGTTGACCATCGAAGACTTGGCTCCTGTGGATCAGTTCCACGGCGGTGGCATGGGAGCAACTAAGGGACTCTTGAACTCGCCGAGATATCGCGAAACGCAACGGTTCTAGACGTAGGCGGCGGCCTGGGTGGACCGGCTAGCACGTTGGCGGGGTTATTTGGTTGCAAGGTGACAATGATAGATTTGAGCGAGTCTTATGTAGGAGCGGCTGAAATTCTCACTGAGCGAGTTGGGCTTGGCGACCAGGCGGAGCGCCACGTCGGCAACGCGCTGGAGTTGCCTTACGATGATGGCGCATTTGACGTAGTATGGACTCAGCAGGCCGGCATGAATATCAGCGATAAGGAACGACTATACAAGGGCTTCCAATGAGTGCTGGCTCAGGGTGGGACGCTGGCGTTTCAAGAATTCATGGCCGGTCCTGTCTAACCTATTATCTTTCCGATGTGGTGGGGAAGCGATGAAAGCGCCAGTTTTTTTTCGCACGCTAGATGAGATGCGCGATTTGATAGAGAGTGTAGGCTTTCATGCACGAGTCTGGGATCAAATCACGACTAATATTTCGCTGACACAAGACCCTTCTGACTTGGGACAAACCATCCAAACGATAGTAATGGGCGACGATCTATCCGCAATTGAACTTGCAAACAAACGCAACCATGATGAACGTCGGACTGTGAGAGTGCGAGCGGTGTTCGAACGCCTCTAACGCTTGTTAGTCGGTGTCGCTCAGAGCATCTAGCATGCCGCCACGCTCATGAGACGAATTTATGGCGCTTTCGAACCGTCGGCACATTTCGGTTCGCAGGATCGCATGTGAATGAGCCTTGCGAGAACGAATCGGAAAGGCGGGAAATGCAGATTATCTGGCTACTTGAATTCGATCTCCATGAAGGCGAACTCGAAGTCGGTTGCGCTGAACACATTATGCTCGGCTCCAGCCTGTCGAAAGTACGGAGAGCCAACGACGAGGTCTGCCAGTGTCTCGCCCTCTGAAGACACGATCCGGGTTTGCGCTGTGTGCATTGGCACAATCACGTAGTCGTATTCGTGTCGGTGCTGTCCTGTCTCTGCGCCTGGAGCGAACCGCCATTCGGTGACGCGAGTGCGGTCGTTGTCAATGAACACGGTGGCAATTGCCTGAGTCATAGTTCCTCGTCGCTTTCTATTTGCCCGTCGCGCATCCTGACGATGCGGTGGGCCTGCCTGCCGATGACATCGTCATGAGTGACCATGATTATCGCCTGATCGTGCGCCTTATTCAATTGAATCAGAAGGTTCATAATCTCGCCGGAGCGTTCGCTGTCTAGGTTGCCTGTCGGTTCGTCGGCCCAGACTATGGCGGGAGTTGTCACCAGCGCTCTGGCAATCGCAACTCTCTGTTGTTCGCCGCCAGAAAGCTCCATCGGTCGGTGGTCCAGCCTGTTACCTAGGTCAACCAATCCCAGCATGCGCTTCGCCTGATCGCGTGCCTCACGGCGAGGCGCGCCGCCGATGATGAGAGGCAGTTCCACGTTCTGGACTGATGTCAACACCGGCAATAGGTTGTAGCTTTGGAACACAAACCCCATGCGACTGCGCCTGAGCTCGGTTCGTTTGCGGTCCGGCATGTCATGGATTGACTCGCCCTCCAACAGCACCTCGCCGCCATCTATGGTGTCCAGGCCAGACAGGCAATTGAGCAGTGTGGTCTTGCCACACCCGCTGGGGCCCATTACGGCCACCATTTCGCCGCGCTTGATCTGAAGATCGACGCCCCGAAGCGCGCTCACCTCGTTCTGGTTGCTGCGGTAGGTTTTTTGAACGTTGCTTGCGTCGACGATGTAATTGTTATTGCTCATTGGTATCAGGCTTCCAGGTTAACAGGTTTCAGATAGTGAACGACCAATTCAAAAGGCTATTCTTGCTGGCGAAGCGCCTCCACTGGGGGCATTCTTGATGCTTTGAGGGCGGGTATTATCGTGAATACCAGCGATGCTATGTATACCACCGCAGATATCCATATCAACTCGAACCAGTTGACGGTGAACGCTCCGCCTGCGTCCCGTATGAACAGGGCGTAAAGCCGGTAGCCTCCCAGGAACCCCAGGCCAACTCCCAGCAATATTCCCACCAGCGCGATGAATGACCACTCGATGAGCAGGCTTGCCAGCACCATGCTGGGCTGGAATCCCAATGCCCTGAGCATCCCGATTCCCTGCCGCCTCTGATACACCGAGCGGGTCGCTATCACAGCCAGCCCCGCTACGCCAACGATCAGCCCGAAGGCCAGGAAGCCCTGGAAAATACGCAGGAAAGTCGATACCTCTTCCAACTCATCGGTCAACACTTCGCGCACAACGCGAACCGGCGCTCCGGTGGAGATCAGCGCCTTCTCTATGTCCTTGCCGAAATCCGCGAGGTTGACGTCATCGTTAACGTTCATTACGAACAGCCTCGGCGCGTCTCCCCGGGAAGACGACTCAGAGAACTCTTGCTGGAACGCATCAGCGCCCACGATCACGCCCCACAGGACGTTGAATCCGACCTCAATCGTTTCAAGGCGTCCGGCGACAGTCTTCTCTACGATGTCGCCTGTGGCGGGGTTGAGCAGGCGCACCGTGTCTCCGGGGTTCAGTTCAGCGTTATCGGCGTTCTCGTTCGTCCCGTCGTAGCGGGCGGACACGAGAGCGAGGCTGGGATCTGCGACAACCGCGTTCCACGCATCAACGTCGGTGGCGAATTGGTCCATCCGGACCTCAAGCGTGTACTTCTGTTGAGCGGCGAAGTCGGCGACGATGCCATGTATGGAATCCTCGACGTACTTGTCGTCTTCGCGCTGTTCCTCGTCGGTTTCGTCTGGGTCGTCCGGCGCTGGGCGCTCAAAGTCTGGGAACTTCACGAGGGCGCGATGCACTGGCATGATTGAGGCGACCTGAGTCGCGTCGACCTCGTCGCTCGCCTGTATCTCGGACTCCAGGTCTACGATTCTGTTTGAACTGGTGTTATAGACCACTACGTCGAATCCGCCTGCCGCCTTCTCCAGGTTAGCGGTGATAAAGCCGTCCAGCAGGCCGCCGTACATGGTCAGGAGAGTGACGCCGAACAGCACCAATCCGAACATGCCCATCGTGAAGGCGGTCCGCATGCGATTGATGGCCGGGTACGCGATGGCAATTTGAACGATGGGTTCCAGCCTTTTCAGTCCGAACGATCCGAGCCTGACAATCCACAGAACCACAGACAGGTTGAAAGCGATTATCATCATGCCTGCCAACAGCATGAATATGCCGCTGATGAAGAACAGCCCCGGCCCTTCATCAATCAGTATCTTTACCTCTTCCAGCTTGTCGGCCAGGAAGCTGTAGGCGATGATGGCTGCCCCTCCGAGAGTGAATGCCAGTCTCGGCGACAGGAAGCGTCCTGCAACGGCGGCGCCGGAAATCAGCATTATGCACGGCCCGATGTACTGGAAATACCCATTGGCGCTGGAAAAGCCAAATGCCGTCAGCAACGCCGCCAGAACAAAGACCACAGGAAGGACAAACAGTTGCCATTTGCCAGGGCCGCTGCCTTCAGGTTCGGAAAGGTCGCGGATTGCCATTACGATGTTAAGTCGGGAAATTCGCACGCTGGTGATGAACACCGTTATGAAGCTGATGAGCAGTCCGGCGGCGCCTGAGACCAACAGTGTCGAGGGCTTTATCGTAAGAGGCAAGCCTTCCAAAGATGAGGACTGATCCTGGGCGATAATCTCGCTGAGACCAGTCACAATTAGCGCGCCCAGCGCGGCCCCGATTATCGCCCCGATCACGGATGCGACGGCGCTGTACACGAACCCTTCGTAGGCGAAGGTCATCACAAGCTGCTGGCGACTGAAAGCCACCGCCCGCATGATGCCCATTTCGGTTCGGCGCTCCTCCGCCAGCATGGCGTATATGTTGATGATGAGCATCACCCCGGCCAGAATGGCAAAGGAACTGACCATAAGGAAAATGTCTCCGGTGCTTGGGCCTCCGCCCTCGCTGAGGGCGTTCTGCTTGTCGTGCCTTAGCGCCCATACAGTGTCGGGCCAGGCATCTTCCAGCAGGTCACGAGTTGCCTCTTCCACGGAGTCAGTAGCGTCGTTGCCCTCGATGACGCCTCCCACATTTGAGATCAGGACGGCGTTGACCTGGTCGCTTTCCAACTCCATAAGGCTCTGAGCGTCGCTCAATGAAAGCAAAACCGTGCCGGTGCTGTCATCCTGGTCGATGCGGCGTCCAGAGATCCCATCATCCTCGAGCACTTGGGCGACTCGATATATAGAGGGCTCGTTCTGGTAATAGACGGCGATATCATCTCCGGCGGCAAGCTCCAACTCATCGGCCAGGCTTAAGGAAACGTAGGCTTGACCGGAGACAGGAGGCGCCAGGGCAGCCAGAGGCGATTCAGAGCTGCCGAAATCTTTGAGAGACGCAAAATCCAGGCCAAGAACAGTGACCTCAGGCTCCGCCAGCACTGGACGGAATCCCAGCGGCGAATTCGGCTCTGTTTCAACCTTTACCACCGGCAGGTCACGCTCCACGGCGGTCATTACGCCATCCACCTGACCTTCTGTCGCTTCGTTAAGAGCTTCCAGAGAAATCGTCGCGACCATCTCAGGCGTGAGGGGGTCGATCTGGAAAGTGACCTCTTTGAGAGCCCTGGCCGTAATGTCAATCTCGCCCAGATGGGCGAAAGCGGCGTCCTGAAGGGCTCGTTCGCTGGTATCAACCATGACCAGGGAGCCCGCAATCAGGGCGGTCCCAACCATCGAGCCTGCCACCACAAGCGCAGAGTTCCATTTGTGGCGAGTGACGTTCGCAAATCCGATGCTGCGCTGAACGGGGGTGAAAAGCATGGACAGGACCAGCAGAACGACACAAAGCGCCGCAAGCCCGAGGATGATGTAAGTTACCATTCGCAGATGCCCCCGGTGTACGGTTTCATTTTGCCCTGGTGGAGACTCGTCAAAGCCGAGTTGTTGACGCGTCCGTAACTAACACGCTGACCCGCAACTCTTTGGCTCTTCCGACGTCCTGCCACAGGCCAACCCCAATCCGTAATCCGTAATCCGTAATCTGTTTATATGCTAGACGCTGCCCTCTGGAGCCAACCTGTATTCCAGGGGGCGCTCCCGGAGGGCGATGACCGCGACAGTCCCAACAACGGCCAGGACTAGCATTATTATGAACGCGGCATCATAACTGCCTCTCCAGTCGAAGATGACCGCCCCCAGCGCCGCGCCTAACCCTCCGGCCACCTGATGCACCATGTTTATCAATCCGCTGATGGTCCCCAGCTTTGACGTGCCGAATATGTTGCTCACGAACACCACTGTCAGCGGCGCCGTCATCGTGAACGTGAACCCGTAGAGCAGGGCGAAAACCGTGATGCTGGCCGTGTCCTGGAATATGGGTATGTAGGCGAACAGGCCGATCCTCAGTAGAAAACACAGGACTGTCGGCCTCGCAGCGCCCATCTTGTCAGACATCGCCCCGGAAATCAGCACGCCAGTCAGCCCAAACAGCCCCATAAACGCCAGTATGTTGCCTGCAAGAAACTGGGAAATCCCCTGATCCTGAGCGAAGGCCACAATGTGAGTTGCTATGAAGAAGTCCTGAGCGCCACACGCAGCGTACAGCGCGACCAGCAACATGAATTCTCTGGACTTCAGCGCCTCCCTCAGAGGCAACGACGTGTCAGGCGCCATCGGTTCGTCAGATGCAATGACAGCCGTGGTGGGCGATATTGGAGGATGAGACCGTATGACGGTTAATGCAACCGGAAGCACCACAACGGCGTTCACGGCTCCCAAAATGGCATAAGAAGTTCGCCATCCAAGCGAGTCCAAAAACGACGCCATCAGCACAATGATTACCAACTGGCCGATTCCGTTGCCTGAAATCGCCGCGCTGGCGGCCAGCCCCCGACGCTCTGGGAACCATCGACTCATCAACACGCTGACCGGAGCCACCGACGACGCGGCGTGCCCCACCGCGAACACCAAACCATACAGCACATACAACTGCCAGGCCGCGTTTATCTGCCCCATGAGAGCGATCGCCGCCGCCCCGACCACTGTGCCTATAGCTATTATGACCCTGATGCTATACGTGTCGATCAGCCGTCCCACAATAGGCATCGTCAACGCAGACACCACCATGAAAATTGTGAAAGCGGATGTCAGAGCCGAACGGCTGAGGTCCAGGTCCTCGCTCATGGGCTTGAGCACCAATCCGAAGGCCATCCGAGTGCCGCTGCTGAAGAACAGCACGGTGAACCCCGAGGCCAGAATGACATGGCTGTAATCTAGTCGTCTTCGAGTCTTTTTCATAGCTGGCCGCATTCTCTTACACATAGCCTTCGGAGACAAGCCGGGCCGCCGTATTCTCAACACGTCTTGCTGACAGCTGGCCGCTGCCTGGACGTGTCCGATTCTCAGGCGTATCATTCTGCCGTGCACAAAAAACTCCAACCAGGAGAGTGAAATGACATCCAGTGTCAGCGATGTGGTGATTGTGGGCGGCGGAATTGTGGGAATTGCCACCGCTTACTTTCTCGCCAAGTCCGGTGTGAAATGCACAGTGATCGAGCGTGACGCAGTCGGCAGTCACGCCTCGGGATTCGCCTATGGCGGTCTCAGTCCCACCGGAGACTCAGATGCCTCAGGCAACCTTCTGCCCGACGCCCAGGTCTCCAACGAAGGGATGCGCCTGCATCGAGAGTTCGCGACCAGCTTGCAGGCTGAGACAGGCATCAATACCGAGTTTCGAGAGCGACCGACGTTGTCTCTGGCTTTCACAGAGCAGGAAGTCCGAACTGCCAAAGCCCATGTTTCAAAGCTCGGCCAAATCGAAGGCTGGACGGCCCGATGGCTCCATGCAGCCGACGCCAGAGCCATTGAGCCTCGTATTTCCGATGAAGCTTTGGGTGCGATCTATTCCGAGGGAGGCGCCGACGTGGAGCCGTACCGCTTCGTCCTTGCGCTGCTGGGCGCGGCCGAGAATCTCGGCGCCACCATACGCCACGGCGAGGTGACGGGTCTCAAACGCGAAAGCGGCCGAGTCACTGGCGTCGTTCTGAACAATGGCGAGGTCTCTTCGGACTGCGTGGTTCTGGCCGCTGGCCCATGGACCGGAGATGCGTCCTCATGGCTGAACATCCCCATCAACGTCAGCCCTCTGAAGGGCCAGATTCTGAGGCTCCGCGCTCCAGGCATGCCCTTCCGAGTCTCGATAGGCTGGGACGGCAACTACGCGACAACCAAGCCCGACGGCCTCCTGTGGACAGGCACCACTGAGGAGGAGGCAGGCTTCGACGAGAACCCCACGCCCGAAGCCCGCGACCAGATCATGACATCCCTCCTGAAGATGATTCCGTCTCTGGAAGACGCTCAACTGGTCCAGCAAACGGCATGCCTGCGTCCTCTGGCCGACGACGGCCAACTGGTTCTTGGGGGTGTGCCTGATTGGGACGGCGTGTACGTCGCCACCGGAACCGGCAGAAAAGGCATTCTTCTGGGGCCGGCCATGGGTCTCATCACCTCGGATCTGATAACGAAGGGCGCCACCGACATCCCCATCGAGCAGTTCTCGCCATCGCGCTTCGCTCGATGACGCCCTGATTCCGAGGCCGACAACCATCCACCCGTGAGCCACCAGAGGGGAAACTGCGTCATTGAGTGCTAAAGAAACGCCACTAGAACGCCTCCAACTGCATGCGCGTGAGTGGTCTAAATACACGCTCGCCTCGGCTATCGTCCAACGCACCCGTGATAAGCACAAGCAGAAACGACAGCCAAGCGTAATCAGCCAGGCTCAGGAATTCTTCACCACGATAACAGGGGCCGATACCGACGTCTGTTCGTCCCGATGGACGCCCTTTCTAAAATAGCTGTTGAGACCTAGAACGGGGGCAGACGTGAACCAAGCCAACTCAGCCGAGGCACTCAGGACCAGCTTTACTTGGCATTGAGATTCGGCCTGATTCGCGAGTTCTGCGAGCAGGCCGAACGGCTGACCGTGGTAGCAGACGAGGCGTCGGTGAACTTCGATCCTCTCAGACAGCGGAGGGCGGCTGAAGCCTTCGCGTCACTGTCGAAAACCAACCAGGTGCTGATATTCACGTGACTCCCGCAGATAGTGGAGCTATTCACCAGTGTCGCCCGGGACGCTCAGATCATCAATCTCTCCGAAATTACTGCCTGAATCGAATCAATCTGGTATCCTGATCACATAGCTGACGGCTGATAGCTGACGGCTGATTACTCCAAGCGAGGTGTTTCGTCATGGCGACGGTGTACATCCCTTCGTTGATGCAAAAGTTAACCGACGGCCAATCCAAAGTCGAAATTGAAGGCGCCACCGTCCGCCAGTTGATCGCGCAACTCGAAAGCCAGTTCCCAGGCATGAAGGAACGGTTGGTTGAAGACAACCGCATCAAGGGGAACATTTCCGTCGCCGTGGACGGCGAGATCACGCCTCTGGGAATGCTGGAAAAGGTTGGCGAGAACAGCGAAGTCCATTTCCTGCCCGCCATCGCCGGCGGCGCATAAGGATCTCACGCGGGAGGGTTTGAAACCCTTCCCTACCAGTTTCGGGCATCCTCACGAAAACCCTTCAAGACCCGATGGCGCCATCTTCGGAGCAAGTCCAATTTGTCTTGCTGGGCAGAGTCGAAGCATGTGATTGCCTGAAGCTCAACCGTCCCCATATTCACAATCAGATTCTTCACGTTCGTTCAGATTGACGAGGGTGACGGGCAACCAGATGATTTGCTTCGCCGGTCGTGATAGGATTCTTTTGCCGCCATCGACGGCATCCTACCGCAAAACACAAAAACCAAAGGAGCAAACTAGATGTCAGACGACGTGATTCGAGGCGTGATCGTTCCCGTCCTCACTCCATTCAACCCCGACGAGACCGTTGACGTTGAGTCCCTCAAGAAGCTGGTGGACTACCTGATCGACAACGGAGTCCACGGCATATGGGCCTCCGGCACCACCGGCGAGTTTGGAAATATGTCCGACTCAGAGCGCATCAAAGTCATCGACACTGTGGTCGAGCAAGTGAATGGACGAGTCCCCGTGATTGGCAACGTCTCCGGCGGAAGCACTCAACTTACCGTGTCCCTCGCTCAACAAGCGAGCGAAAGTGGGCTTGATGGAATCGCCGCAACGCCGCCCTACTACTATCCCAATGCTCAGGACGAACTGCTGGACCACTATCGTTACATCCAGGATCGGGTTAGCCTGCCGCTGTGGGTGTACAACATCCCCCAAACAGTCAAGACAGCCGTGGCTCCTGAGACAATCGCGACACTGGCCGCCGAAGGCGCGGTTGTGGGAGTCAAGGACAGCTCTGGCGCCGGCGAGCTTCTGGCTCAGTTGAACGTGCTTTGCGAGCAGGGCGAGATTTCGCTGCTGCGATTCCTGGGCACAGCTTTCCGTGTGACCTCTGCCGGCGCAGTGGGCGCGCAGGGCGTGATTCCGGGAATCGCCAACCTTATACCCGCCATATGCGCCCAGGGCTGGGAGGCCGGAGAGGCAGGCGACGCCGACGGCATTCGAGAAGCCAACGCAGGCGTGATTGTGGCAGGCAAAGCCTCGCGAATCGCCCAGGGTGGCAGCGCCAACGCCGCCGCTTTCGGGGCCATGAAGGCATCACTCAAGATTATGGGAATCTTGGAGCATGACACCCTCTCCAAGCCTTTCCGCCCTCTCGCTAACGAGGAAAAAGAGCAACTGCCGCCCATCCTCAAGGAGCTTGGCCTGCTGAATTGAGCGACCAGGATTCTCAACTAGCGCCAGACGACCCTCAGCCGGATGACCGCTTCGTGACGGTGCGAGGCGTCCGACTGAGGTACGCGGATTGGGGCGACAGCGGGCCGCTCATGTTGCTGCTACACGGGGACATGCGAACGGCCCGAAGTTGGGACGCTGTGGCTCGTGACCTGTGCGACCAATTCCACGTTCTATCCCTGGACTCCCGAGGTCACGGCGATAGCGATTGGCCGACCACAGGATACAACTTCGCCCAGCGCGCAAAGGACCTGGAGGCGTTCTGCGACGCCCTGAATCTCAGGAACGTGCTTGGCGTTGGACACTCAACAGGCGGGGTGGTGATGAGCCTGCTGGCCGACACACGGCGGGACATCTTCGAGCGTTTGACACTGTTGGAGCCGATGGTGACGGTGAATGAGAAGTTCCAGCGGATGGTCTCCACAAGAGCGACCAGCCCACGCCGGACCTGGGGCAGTCGCCCGGAGCTTTACGACTACCTGAAGGCTCACCGAATGACCGGACGTTGGAGGGAGGACGTCATTCGCGACGTCGTGGCCCACGAAGCTGTGAAGCTTCCCGACGGCAGGCTTGACATGAAGTGGTCGCCCGACTCTATGAAATGGTCGGAACGGGAGGGCGACTATCTCGACCTCAAACCAATATTCCGACGACTGGACATACCCATCTTGTTCATCTCCAGCGAAGGGCGCGCCGATGGATTCGTCGAACTGGACCCGGTGATGGCGGAACTGCCGGACTTCTCCATGCTGAAAATCCGAAACACCGAACACAATATGTACATGAACAGGCCGGACGCGATCTCCTGGGCCATCAACGCATTTGTCCAGGGCCAAGAGGTATCGGGCACGATTTAGAGTCTCGGCATACGGTCTCAGATGAGGCTACAGCCCGCCAAGTCAAGACTGCTTATAACCCCAGATCAGCGCTCCTCGCTTTGTAAGCGTCAACGGCGTTGACCGACCAGTATTGCCCAATATTCGCGCCGCCACCGAGGAAACGCTCAGGGTCTTCGTCATAATCTCTTCGTAGTGGTCATCTGATCACTATCGTCTGACTCCGCTTGAGCTACCTGCCGGTGAACTTCAAAATCGTGCCCATGTCTCCCACAATCCACCCGGTGTCCGAGTCTGTGAATGCCACGCCGCGGAGAATCTCGTCAGTGCCTGTGACCTGTGATTTCCAATTCACGCCACCGTCGGTGGTGTAGACAATCGAGCCGAAGGACCCGATGGCCCAACCCCTCTTGGCATCCAGGAATGCCAGATCCCACAGGAAGCGGCCTGTCCGGGCGTCGTGTCGCTCCCAGGTCTGGCCTCCGTCTGTCGTTCGAGCCACCATGCCATCTGTCAGGAACTGGCTGAACTGGAGTCCGCCGCTAACGTCGCCGCTGCGGCCCCGCGATCCTGCGATCCATCCGTTGTTCTCGTCAACGAAGAATATGCTCTGTTGGCCGATGGCGGCCCCGCTGGCGCCGGACCGAAGCTCCCACGACCTGCCTCCGTCGAAGGTGTGGAACACTCCGCCGCCTGAGAACGGTATCCAGCCTCGATTGGAGTTCAGGAAAAACATGTCCGAGCGGATGGAGGTGTTGCTCAAAAACTCGCGAACCCACGTCTCACCGCCATCGACCGTCCTGAGAATGCCGCTGCCTCGCTCGGTGAGTATGAGGCCTGCTTTGGAGTCGGTGAAGGTGACGCTTGCCAGATTGAGACCCAGGGTAATCTCCTGACTGGCCTGTGTTTCCCAGGTCTGGCCGGCGTCGGCAGTGTGGATGATGAGTCCTAGCTTTCCAACAACCCACCCCTCGGTGGCGGTCTGGAAGTCGAGGCTGGTCAACTCCAGTTGAGTCCCTGCGTTCTGAGCTTCCCAGGTCTGGCCGGCGTCGGATGTATGCAGGATCGTGCCATTGCCACCGACCGCCCACCCTCTTTGAGAGTCCACGAAGTCAACGGCGTTTAGATTCGAGTCCGTGCCGCTATTCTGTATGCTCCAGACCCCCGGAGCGTCAGACGCTGGCGCGGCGCCGCTATCATAGCGCGCTGTGACGACAAACGTCGCCGTGATCAAGGCTGCCACAAAAATTACCGCTCCAACCAGCACTTCCAAGGTGGGTTGACGAGTGTAATGGAAACCTTTAAGCAATCAGGTCTCCTGAACCGGCAGGCAGAACTCCGAAATTGCGCGCGGCATCCGCGGACAGACGGAACCGCCTCTTAATGGTTGGAAACACGGGCAATAGAATTATGGACGCACTTCCTCCATGAGGTTATCTCTACCCCATGATAGAGGATTTACGCTCCAGTCACACTGGAATCGTACTCGCGCACATCGTTGAGATCGCGCAAGGCGTCGCCGACGAAGTTTGTGGACAGCACTACCATCATTATCACCAGTCCGGGGAACGTCGCCAGCCACCATGCGCTGGAGAAAAACGGACGTGCGTCATTCAGAACGCTGCCCCATGTCGGAGTGAGCGGCGACACGCCCAAACCCAGGAAGGTCAGTCCTGACTCCAACAAAATGGCAGCGGCGAAGAACACAGAAGACAACACGATGACCGGTGGCAAAGCGTTGGGGAAGATATGTTTAATCATCAATCGAGCGTCGGTGACTCCCAACGCCCTAGACGCCAAAATATAGTCCTCCTCTTTGATAGCAAGAACCATACCGCGAATGACGCGCGCGAAGTCGTCGATGTATGCGAGGAATATAGCGAAGATGACGTTTTGAAGTCCCAGTCCGAAGATGCCCACGAGCATCACCGCGATGATGAAGTTGGGGAACGCCCACTGGATGTCGATGTATCGCATGACGATCATGTCCACCCAACCACCATAGTAGGCAGCCAGGACGCCCAGAGGAATCCCGACGAGGCCTGCCATTGTCAGTCCGAACAACCCCACGATCATCGATACACGGGCACCGGATATGAGGCGACTTAGTACATCTCTGCCTAGATTATCGGTTCCGAAGGGGTGGCCGAGGGTCGGCCCCTCAAGCAACTCATAACCCTGAATCTGAGGGTCATAGGGGATATTTGAGACTATGCCAATGTCCCATTTGGCATCGAGTTCAGCGATCTGTGTATATCCTGCGGCCAGCACAAATAAGATCAGGACCACAAGCCCAAACATCGCCCTTTTGTCACGAGCGTATCGACGAGCGTATATCTTAAACCCTCTACGATTGCGCCTGCTCAGACCCAGGTCAGCTTCTAGGGCTGCTTGAGATTCTTGACTCATTTTGCGATGCCCCTCAGTCGGTGTAGCGAATTCTGGGATTAACGAATGCGTACAGAATATCCACTATGAAGTTGGCCAATATGAACAGCACCGCGGTTAGCAAAATAACTCCCTGCACTATCGGGTAGTCACGTCCAAGGATAGAATTCACCAACAGCCGTCCCAGGCCATTGATCGCAAACACGACCTCTATGATGACCACGCCGTTCAACAACAGAGCGAGAATTATGCCCATGACCGTAATCACAGGGATCAGGCTATTGCGAAAAGCGTGACGCCAGATGACCACGCGCTCTTGCAGCCCTTTAGCGTAGGCGGTTCGGATGTAGTCTTGGCTCAACGTTTCCAGCATGGCGGACCGGGTCTGTCGCGCTAGAATTGCGGCGGAACCGGTCCCAGTGGCAATCGCCGGAAGGATAAGGCGGCTGAACCAAGCCCAGAAATGAACGCCGTCTTTGTCAAACAGAGGCATATAGCCAAATACCGGCAGTAGCCCCAGCCAGACGCCGAATACTAGGATGAGCAGAACTCCCAGCCAGAATCCGGGCATAGCAAGACCAAGGAAAGCAATGAGGGTCGCGCCATGATCCCAGATCGAATATCGGCGCGTGGCTGATATTATGCCTGCGGGAATGCCTATCAAGATGGCGATCACGAAGGACACAAATGCGAGAGATAGACTGCGAGGTATGGCCGTTTTGATCTGATCAAGGACTGGCAATCTAAGGTAAATGCTATCGCCCAAGTCTAGTTTCACGATAGATTTTAGGTAAAAGAAATACTGGACCGGTATAGGCCGATTCAGCCCCAACCTATTCTTTATCTTTTCGATGTTTGCCGGATCGCCCTCGTTGCCCACCATGGTGGTGACGGGGTCTCCGGGCAACGCTCGAATAAAAAAGAATGTCAGCGTCGCTGTGGCCCAGATGGCAAATAGAGAAAACAGGAATCGACGTAACAGGTATCGCTGCATGATTAAATTCGCTTTATCTGAGGACTCAGGGTCACACGGTTACCAGGGTTCTTCATGATAAACGAGCTTCGGGAGGCCGTCATCAGTTGATGGTCGGCCTCCCGAATTTGGTCAGTTACCCAACCGTGGGCGAAAACCCACCTGGAACGTTATCGATCAATCCAGACCGCGCCCAACTGTCGCAGAGCGTGAATCCAGACATAACCCTTGATGTCGTTCTTGTAGGCGGTGCGCTGCATCGGGTGGAACGTGAACACGCCGTGGAAAGTCTTGTCCATCTGCGCGCTGAGTTCCAGGATGAAGTCCAGGCGGTCGTTGATGTCCACAGCCGCCTTTTGCTTGAGATTCAGGCGGTTGACGATCTCGTCGTTGTACCCATAGGTATTGAACTTGGCGCCGTCGGCGAACCAGTCGTCGATAGCATCATCAGGGTCAGGGTCGCCGCCGGAACCGCCCAAGAAGGCGTCCCATTCGCCAGACGCGCGCCTGGGCTGATAGACCGAATACTCCACCAGGTCAGGGACCAGTATGACGTTGAGCTCTTCCTTCAAAAGCGCTCCCAGAACCTCCAGGACAACCTTGTTGCCCGTGGTGGACATGACCTTGACCTCGAAGCCATCGGACAGTCCGGCGTCGGCCATGAGCTGGCGGGCGCTATCGGGATCGTGGGCCCGCAGGCTGGTGCCGCTCAGGTCACGGAAGTAGAACTTCTCTCCTGGTGGAATCGCGCCGTAAGCAGGAACCGCACGGCCCTGGAATGCCCGTTCGAGGAACACATCGCGGTCGATCGCTCTGCCCAGAGCGTAAACCACGTTGATGTCGTCCCAGGCAGCGGATGAGTAGCCGCGCTTCTCTTCACGGTCACCACGCATGTTGAAGGCAAGCATCTGGAATCCCACGTCCGGGGTCATGTTAACGATGATGTCTTTGTCGTCTTCCAGACGGTCGAAGAACTGGGTCGGGAATCCATAAATCATGTCAACCTGACCAGTTTCCAGGGCTGCGATCAGCGTGTTGTCCTCTGGGATGTTGTAATGCGTGAGCCTGTCAACACAAGGCACGCTTGGGTCGTAGTAAGTGTCTCGGGCTGCCGACAACTCCAAACGCTCGCCGAAGACATGCTCGTCGACCCTGAAGGGGCCTGCGCCAACTGGTATACGGTTGAATCCGCCTTCGCCGACTTCGGCAAGGGTCTCTTTGTCAGACAGGGTCATTACGCGACCACTGGCCCGCTCGACAACCTTAGTCAGGAAGGATGCCCTGGGGAACGCCGCCGAAATTTCCAGCGTGTAGTCGTCGATCTTCACCGGTGTTGAGACGCCCGCTAGCCCCTTGGTATGAAGGGACTGAGTTGCTGGGTCAAGCTGATGCTCGTATGTGAATACCCAGTCGTCAGCAGTGACCGGTCGTCCGGTGTGGTACTTGGCGTTCTCGCGCAATTGGAACGTGTAGGTGAGCAAATCGCTGGAGACATCCCAACTCTCTGCCAAGTCTGGAACAGGCCTCAACTTGGGGTCCAACTGCACCAACCCAGACAGAACTTCTGCGGTTATCGAGAACTGGATAACCTGGTTGACTGTCGGCGGGTTAAGGTTCGTGAACTCAGTTATGCGGTTACCTAGCTTAAGGTGGCCGCCTCGGGTTTCGCAACCTGCCGCAAGGTCGCTCCAGAACGTGAGTCCGGTGGACTCTGCTACCGCGGGTCCAGTCGTTGTTCTGCTAGGACTGGGACCTACTCCGGATACTGGCGCTGGCACCGCAGTGGCTACCGCGCCTGCTGCCG
>ENA-ORDI01000128-ORDI01000128.1-marine-metagenome-genome-assembly--contig:-NODE-128-length-51247-cov-4.502716_pt1 | contig 51247 bp, 54 predicted proteins | sample MGYA00248628_ERZ508525 | MGnify/ENA primary metagenome ERZ508525 (study PRJEB26195, sample SAMN05422138) | marine metagenome | isolation source: East of Porto Seguro, South Atlantic Ocean | place... | reverse complement strand
TTGTGCAATCAACATCTCAAAGAGCTCGCACAATCAGCGCCGAATCTCCATTAGCATTCTGTCCCATTGTTGCTGAATGCCTACAGTCGAAACCACAAGGGACACGCCTCACACCGAGGAGATTGCCCGGTCAGACACCGAACGACTCTCGAGCGCAGACACGTTCACGCCGCCGCCGAACACACGGATTGCCGGCCGCGCCCAAACGTGACTCTCGGCCACGCCTGTCACCAGGTAACGTCCCTTACTCGCCCAACACCGCGTCAACCTTGTTCAGGGCGCGAGCCATCAGTCTTGCGTGTTCTACCGTCATATTCATGTTGAAATCGAACCTCAAACTGCGCCCCAGAATATCTAGCGTCTGCGGCAGCATGTCCTTTGAGTACTCGACGTTTCCGTGATAATTTGGGTCTTTCCACGGGTATCCTGATGGATGAGGAGAGCGCTTTTCCAATATGGAGTCCCAATAGCTGTAAATGTGCCTGTCCGGGAACCCATCGTTGTAAATAGTGCCTACGGTCACACCCTCGGCTTTGAGCGCGTGCTCGTAGCCGATAGCCAGCTCTTTTTCATGAACGATGACCGACGCCGAGACGCCTGTGTCTCCGTCGAGATCATCGACATGCTGGAATTTGTAGGCCTTGGCCTCGTCTAGCTCGCCCAGGAACGCTTTTTTGAGGGCGCGCTGATGTGAGAGGATGTCTTCTATTTTGCCCAACTGTACACGGCACATGGCGGCCAGAACTTCGCTGGGACGATACGTCTGCCGGGGAAATGGTTCATTCTGCCAATCCACCATCGGGTCGTCGTTGGTCCACATCGGCAGACCAGGGTCAGCCGCGAAACAAGCCCGCTCGAAAACGTCGCGATCGTTGGTGTAAACCAAGCCTCCCTCGCCTGACGTTATGGTCTTGTAGTAATTCAGGCTCCACGCCGCCGCATCGCCGTAAACGCCTACGCGCTTTCCCTTGTACTCGCCGCCCACGCACTGACAGCAATCTTCGACAACCTTCAGGTTGTGCTTTCTCGCCACAGCCATGATCTCATCAAGACGAGCAGGGACGCCGCGCATGTGCACGGGGACCACTGCCTTTGTGTACCGCGTGATCCTTGCCTCCACGTCCGCCGGATCGAGTCCCAGCGACTCGTCAACCTCCGCTATGACTGGCACTGCGCCCGTCGCGATGACTGCCGCAGCCGTCGCGATATAAGTATAACCTGGCACAATAACCTCGTCGCCAGGGCCGACGCCCACGCCGGTCAGAGCGCATATCAGAGCGCTGGTTCCCGAGTTGACCATGAGGGTGTATTCGACGCCTAGAAATTCAGCGGCTTCCTTCTCCAGCAGTGAGGACTGACTTCCCTCATGGTATCTGAAAAGCTGTTGGCTTCTCAGAACTTCGGTGACGGCCTCGATTTCTTCCTCACCCACAACGCTTGGGCCGGACACGCCGGATGGGATCGCTTCCGTGACCACGGGAGAGCCGCCATCAATAGCCAATTTTTCCTGGTTAGTCATCACATGCCTCCGATGGGTTCATATCAGACCCAAACTTAACAAGAAGCGAATATCAGTTGCCGTAACCCTCTTCCAATTCGTTCGCAATTATTCCAGTTCCAAGATCGGCGCGCCACCCAGCACCTGGTCGCCCACCCCGACGTACACCGTTTTGACTATTCCAGACCAATCGGCCCGCAAAGACTGTTGCATCTTCATGGCCTCCAAAATGCAAACCGTGTCTCCGGTGACAACCTGATCGCCCACCGTGACCAGAAGGGACAGGATAGTGCCTGGCATGGGAGCGGTGAACATCTTGGTCACTGAGGGTGACCCACTTCCCGTTGGCGCAGACTGTGGTTGAGCAGTGGAGGACAGCGTTGGCGGCTGGGCGATTGTTGGAGGCGGCGCGACGGGTTTAGGTGCAGGGGCCGACGCCTGACTAAGCGCAGTCGGCGATGTCCGCGCCTCAGATTGTTCAGATTCGATGCTCGACAGGCTGACATCCACAACATGGCCGTCAACCAGGGTCCGCACCGGATCTGTAGTCAGGTCCTCGACCTCGACCACGAACCACTTGCCATTGACTTCGACTTTCAGGCTTTCAGTCATTTTCGTAGATTCCCAATTTTGTTCACGGGTCCAAATCGGCGTTTTTTAAGAGGTTACCAACGATATGAACATCCCTGCCACAACTGCCGAACCGATTACGCCTGCGACGTTCGGCCCCATTGCATGTGGCAACAGGAAACTGCGTGAATTGGCCTCCTGTCCCATGTGATGAGAGATACGCGCTGCCATCGGCACTGCCGACACTCCCGCGGACCCGATCAGCGGGTTAATCTTCTCTTTGAGGAATAGATTCATGAACTTGGCGAACAGCAATCCGCCGATTGTCCCACAGGCGAAGGCAACGAGTCCCAGCGCGAGAATTAGCAAAGTTTCTACCTTGAACACCGTCTCAGCCGATAGTTGCGTTCCAACGGTCAGCATGAGGAATATTGTGGCGATGTTTAACAGCTCGTTGGACGCCGCCGAGGTCAATCTGGGCACAGCCCCGCTCTCGCGGAAAAGATTGCCGATCATGAACATCGAAACGAGTGGCGCCGACCGAGGGACGATCAGGATTATCAGAACCATCGCGATTGAGGGGAATAATAGCTTCTCCAATCGGGACACTTCGCGAACCGGAGGCATCTCGATTTCACGTTCCTTTTTGGTAGTCAGCAACTTCATCAATGGAGGCTGAATGAACGCCACAGCCGCCATGTAAGAATATGCGATCACCGCGGTGACTCCCAGCAGGTCGGGGGCCAGTCTGGCAGACAGGAATATTGTCGTCGGACCATCAGCGCCACCAATTATGCCGATGGCAGACGCTTCGGCCAGACTGAATTGCCCCGAAACAAGAGCGCCCCAGAACGCGAGGAATATCCCGACTTGTGCCGCCGCTCCCAGCAGCAGGGTCTTCGGGTTGCTGATTATGGGGCTGAAGTCGGTCATCGCGCCTAACCCCAGGAATATGATGGGCGGCAGGAAGTTCCAGAAGGCCAGTCCATAGTGGAAAATTATCCCGAACAACCCCGAATCCTGATACCCTGCGCCTGCCGTCGGTTCGGTCAAGAGGCCAGTCAGGGGCAAGTTGGCGACAATGACGCCGAGACCGATGGGAAGCAGCTCGTATGGCTCCCACTCCTTGCTGATGGCAAGGTAGATAAATCCCAGCCCCACGGCAATCATGACACCGTTGTCCCAGCCGATGTTATAAAAGCCTGTCGAGCGCAGGAAATCCAGTAGTTCGGTCAATAAATTGCCTGTCGTTTACGAGATGAAGATTAGCCGTCTTTGCCAGTCGTCAGCGAGGTTTGGGGCTGCGAAGCCCTGAGAGCCGTGACCGCGAGAGCCGCCGCCAATGCGCGGTCGCGCGCGTCGGCATCATCTTCGTCGGGTTGGAGGTCTGATTCCAACTGCGGTGACGGCACTACTTCCCCTGAAATCCGCCGATTGAACACGCCGATCAGCAGAATTACGATCAACAGCAACAACAGCACAACGAATGCCGTGCCGATGCCGATGGCTGTCAAAATTGCAGCCTCTTCTGCTATCGCCGGATCGACTCCCAAAGCAACCCTCGTCCACGTTGAAAATCCATTGCAGATTGTACAACAACGGCTATTCTCCGGCTAGGGCGAGTTTCGAATTTCGTTGGATTTCGGCTTTATGGTTTCAATCCAACAACCTCGCACGACGCACAGGCGCGGAATGCGTCCAGCCACTCACTCCAGGAATTCCACGCCACCGCGATCTCTTCGAGTCGGCCGGCATCCTCATAACCTTTCTTAACCGCCGCTTTGACAAACGAAGGCTCCAAGAATATCAACGCCATGCTCTCGCCATCGGTTCTCGTCTGGTCGAAAGAGCCAGACGACTCGTAAGACGCCGAGGCGTCAACGCGCTCGATTCCCGCCTCGATGAACAAAGCCCTAAGATGCCTGCCGATGTTCCGATCTCCGCCGTTGCGTTTTACGGCCTGTTCGATCAATTTCAGTGATTCGTCTATCAACGAGTCCTGAGGAAAGTAGATGTGTCCGTCGTGGTCCGAGCTGCGCGCTCCAATCAAACCTCCGGGCTTCAATACTCGGAACATCTCTCGGATTGCTGCGTCAAGCTCGGCCAGATGTTCCATCACGCCATGGGCAAAGACCGCGTCGAAAGATTCGTCCGCGAACGGGAGCGTGTAAATATCGGCTGATCGAAAAGTCGCGTTGGGAGTTTCGACGATTCGGGCCAGTTCCTCCACCCTTCTGACGTCATCTTCATTGAGATCAACGCCCTTAACGCGTCCCAGGGCGACGATCTGGGCAAATCCTACGATTATCGAGCCAGGTGCGCGCCCGCAATCGAGAACGTTCATTCCGCTCTGCAAGCGCTGCAAGAAAGCCTGCGTGGCTCTCGGCGGTGCGCTGGCCCATCACCTCCGGGATGGGTACGAGCCTGACGCATAATGGCTCTGAGGGTGGTCGTAGGCTTCTTCACTCAACTTCAAATCCTCACCTTGGTAGCGGGCAGCGACGGCAACAATACTTCATCTGCTGACACCTGAACACGGTCGCTCTCTTGTGACCTTCGCCGCGTCTTCTGTACAATCTGGCCCAGCGACGACCACGAAAGGAAACCTCGTTGAATCAACTCATCAGGGCCGCGTTGTTTGATGGTTCCGTGTACTCGGAGATCGACGAACAGCCGGAGCATATGTTCCGCGCTTTGGGGATGGTGTTCATCGCAGCCATCGCTTTCGGGGCGGGTGTCTGGAGCTACTTCCGAAACGGCGCGGATCCAGAAGAGCTCCTAGAACTGAATCTTGTTCTGTTCATCGGGATTGCAACCATCGTCATGGGCTGGGTCGTCTGGACTCTGTTCGCGTGGATGTTGGGGACGAAACTGTTCGGCGGATCCGCAAGCTACCGCGTTCTACTACGAGCTATGGGGTTGGCGTATCTACCTGTATGTGTCTGGTTGATGGTAAATCTGCCGTTTGGCCCATTTATCAGCATTTCCAGCCATTTTTGGCTATTAATCGCCGGTATCGCGGCGATTAAACACATTCAGGCTTTCGCATGGTGGAAGGCAGTTATCGCCGGAACAATCGGTTGGTTTTGGGCACTGGTCATGATGCCGATTTTCCTGGTGCTGGCGCCAGCCGTCAACTCTCTTTCTCCTTAAAGGATAGACGCCACGTTAACATGAGCCGCGAGAACGTCCCACTTGTCGCCCAAAACGTCCCGCATGTTGCGTGTAGTGGCTTCCTCAATCTCGGAGACTGGCAAGTCTTTTAGCTCCGCCAATTTCTGAGCGACGATAGCCACATGCCTCGGTTCTGTCCAATTTTCACGTTTCGACTTGAAGGGCTGAGGCGCGGCGTCGGTCTCAAGAACGATGTTAGCCAGTGGAATCTCAGCGGCGGCGTCCTGAAGGTATGAGAATCTGAGCAGGGGCCGAGCCAGGGAGATGTAGAATCCGAGGTCGATTACTTTTCGGGCGGTTTCTGCGTCGCCTTGGAAGTAGTGCATAATGCCGCCAACTTCGTAGGCTCGTTCCTCTTTCAAGACTCGGAACGATTCCTCGTGTGCGTCCCGGCTATGGAACACAATCGGGAGTTTCAGTTCTCTCGCGAGCCTTATTTGCTCTCGGAATGCGTGATACTGGTCGGCCCGGTCTGGCGTCCCATCCATGAAGTCGAGTCCGACTTCACTGATTACCAAGACTTTTTCGGTCGACAAGGCCATGTCTCTCAACTGGGCGTAAGTGTCGTCTGTAAATGGCTCGGAAATATCCATCGGATGTATTCCGACACCGGCGAAAAAATCGGGGAACACGTCAGTAAGCTCAACAGCCCGTTTTGTGGATTCCAGAGTGGTTCCTGCCGAAATCACTGCCTGGACGCCAACGGCTCGTCCCCGCTCAAGAATTTCGCCGATTTCGGCATTGTGGTACGAGTCGAGGTGTACATGGGAATCTATGAACATTTATTCTCCGTCCGGAAAGTCTAGCCGTGATGCCAAGGTCGTATAATGTCATATATGATAATACATCCCACTAGAGCAACGAAATCTTCTCTTCGCAAAAGACCTGCATGACGTTGAATCTGACTCTCAAAATGAAAAGCCGGCTGTTGTCTCTCAGCAAAATCGGCGTCGGCATTGCAGCGAGTGTCGGTCTTGGATGGTTGCCGGCTCGCGGGCTGGACTGGAGCCTGGTGCGGGACTCATTCGCCAATGTGTCGGTTTCGATGTTGACGCTGGGCGTTGTAGTGTTCGTGGCTTCAACATACTTGAGGGCCTACCGATGGCAATTGCTGTTTGTCGACGAAACCATATCAACCTACCGGTTGTTCATCATTCAGAACGTTGGAACCGGCCTCAATAACGTCATGCCAATCCGAATTGCCTGCGAGGCTGCACAATTGGCGATCCTCACCCTGCGGGATCGGATACGCCCATCCACCGCTTTTGCCACCCTGGGGATGGAGCGGGTTATCGACGTCATTGCGAGCACACTGATAATAGCTGTCGCCTTTTTTCTGATACCTGAAATGAACAGCTCCACTTTGTACGCATGGGGCGCGGTTGGGTACATGATTGTCAGCGTCGGACTGGTACGGCTGCTGGCTTGGGGAAGCACGGGGGTGAGGGCTATCCGCCGAATTCTAGCCCTTGCCGCCTTCGCGGACGCGGTGCGAGAGTTGGAGCAACATCATATTGGTTGCGTCTCGCGCTTTCACTGGCTCTCAGCGCGATCTACTGGCTCCTGGTGGGCATCTCGGCCTGGATTATCACTCTCGCCGTCAGTCTCGACATTTCGCCGATGACGGCGACGCTGGTGATCATGGGAACTATATTCTTTGCCACAGCGGTGCCGGCGGCGCCATCTGCAATCGGCACATTCGAGTTCGCAATGATGCAAGTCCTGGAGATATTCGGAACCTTGAGAGAAGCGGGTTTTGGATTCGCGGTTATCGCCCATGCCGTGTTTTTTCTGCCGCTTACGATCATGGCCGCCGTGTTCCTGCCTCGTGAAGGATTGACCACGGCCGGCAGGCTCCGTGACATCATCGTTGACCGCCGCACCCAAAACAGCGCAGGCCCCCCTTGAATCTTTTGCATATTTTCAAATCGTCGCTGCGTCGAAACCTGATTGTTGGCGTTATGTTGCTTATGCTGATAGGTTTCGCTTGTTCAGATTCGTCCATCGAGACAGTTGTTTCCACGCCCACACCGCCGCCAACTTCAACAATCGCAGTTCCCACGATCCCATCCAGCCCATTTCCTAGTGCAACGGTCATGGCTCCCACACAATCCACACCGACGCCGGTCACTTCGCCTATTGCGAACCCCCCAACGGCGACCGCCGTCCCGGAGCCGACAGCCAGGCCAGTCAGCGTCACAGTTGCGACACCCGTGCCATCCACGCCCGCTCTCCCGCGTCCGACGCCTGACGCGAGACGACGTGGAGGCACGTTGAATCTGGCGACCCGCGAAGTTATCGCTCACCAGGACGTGCATCAGGATGTGTCCCCTGCTCTCTCCACATGGGGTCCGGGCGTCGCGTATTCACGCGTCATGAGATATAGGTCTGGGCCGGACATCGAGCTTCCGAACCTGGCTGTAGAGTGCGATCTGTGCGAATCGTGGGAGATGGAGACGCCCACTTCATTCGTGTTCCGGCTTCGCGAAGGAATTAGATGGCAAAACCTGGAACCCGTCAACGGACGCGTTCTGACATCGGAGGACATCGCATTCAGCTACGTCCGTCAGAGCCAGGCGACTTTCGCCAACGCCCCGCTGATGCGAAATATTGACACCGTGCAGCCGATCAGCGATTCGGAGTTTCGGATCACACTGAAAGCTCAGGATGCTGATTTCTTCAGCGCGCTGGCAGACGGCCATTCCAAGATTGTAGCGAGAGAGGCGGTTGAGCAGGCTGGCGACCTTCGCAACGGCCCGACTGTGGGCACTGGGCCGTGGGTTCTCGAAAACAGCGAACCCAGATTCATCCACGAATTCGCCCGCAACTCTCAGTATTTCGAGGCGGATTTGCCATTGATCGAAAACCTGAGATTCCATGTCCTGCCAGAACAGGCGACTCGTTCGGCGTCATTCCTGGTGGGCGTGCTAGACGCCCACCAGATAGAGGGTTCAGAGGCGCGAGATTATCTTCAGCAAACACCCGCCCCAACTGCATTGATGGTGAAGCAGCCTGGGAACGGATTGGAGTTCGCAATCAACACAGACCGACCTCCCTTTGACGACCCTCGGGTCCGGCTGGCGGCTTTCATGGCGCTCGATCCCTGGAAAGCCATCGAAGAACACTGGGGAGGTTTCGCCTTCGTGTCCTCTGGATTCCCGGTGACGGAACCCAGTTGGCTGATGGAAGAGCGCGAGCAACGCAGATTCCTGAACCGTCCTCGGGATGCCAAAGCTTTGCTCCAGGATGCCGGATTCACGGCCCCGATACCAGTAACGATAAAGTTAGGAGACTTCGGTGACGAGTATTTCGCCACCGCCCACAGTATCAACATTGAATTGCGAACGGTGGGATTCGCGCCTGAGGTCGAGTTAGTAAATCGTAGGACATTTGGCGATGACGTCTGGTTGGGCGGTAACTACCAGATGTTCGTCGGGCCGTCCGCGCCCATCAGCACCCCTAACGGCTATCTGTTGCCTGTCCTGCATTCCAACGGTGTGTGGAACACCACAGGCCACGCCGACAACGAACTAGACGTATTGCTTGAGGCTCAGGCTGTCTCGTTGGATGGCGCTGAACGTAGGCAACTGATTCTGAAAATTCAGGAGCGCACGCTGAGCCAGGCCTATCGGTTCATGCCAGCCGCGCGAACAACGCTGTGGACGTGGAATTCCAAAGTTCGGGACTTTCATCCCAACTTCGCCGGATTCGAGTACATCCATTGGTCGAGGGTGTGGCTGGACGGATGATCAAGGCTGCCGCCTCTGATGCTCAGAAATCCTGTCCTCAATAGCGGACCAGGCCAGCAGAGCGCACTTGATGCGAATTGGGAATGCACGAACGCCTGTCATGGAAGTCAGATCACCGAGCAATGCCGCCTGTTCTTCGGAAGGTTCAAGTCCAAACATCATGTCTTGGAACAAGCCAGAAATCTCTTCGACTCCCTCAAGAGTGTGGCCTTTGATGACCTCCGACAGCATGGAGCCAGCGGAGCGACAGATGGCGCATCCAACGCCTTCGTAGCCTACTTCCGATACGCGGCCCTGCCCGTCCAGGTTTATCTGGAAATGAGCTTCGTCGCCGCAGAAGGGGTTAACGGCGTCCGCCACCAGATCGGGCGAGTTTAGCTTGGCAGAATTGCGAGGGTTGCGGTTGTGGTCGCGGATTAAGTCGTTGCCGTAAAGCTCGTCCAGGTCATTTTGCGCCATCCGTGAAGTACCTCAGAGCGCGCTTGAGCGAATCAACAAGCGCGTCAACCTCTTCCTCAGTATTATACAGATAGAAACTCGCGCGAACCGAGGCGATGACCCCCAACGAGCGCATCAGAGGCATAGTGCAGTGATGGCCCGTCCTGACTGCGATTCCGTCACGGTCCAGGAACGTTCCCAGATCGTGAGGATGCACGGCATCGGTATGGAAGGACAGGATACCGCCCCGTTTTTCTGCGTCACTGGGGCCAAACATTTCCAACTCCTCTTCAAGCTCCTTGAAGGCTTCGAGAGCATAACGAGTTAGCTGGATTTCGTGGTCCCTGATGTTCTCCATTCCGATGTCCTGAAGGTAGTCAACAGCGGCGCCCAAACCGACTGCGTCGGCGATGTTTGGCGTGCCTGCCTCGAACTTCATGGGCAGGTCGTTCCAGGTTGCGCGATCGTACCAAACCTCCAGCACCATCTCGCCGCCGGTCAGGAATGGGTCCATCTCCTCCAGAAGCTCTCTCCGACCGTACAGCGCTCCGATTCCCGTGGGGCCAAGCATCTTATGGCCGGACAGGGCCAAAAAATCGCAGTCCAAGTCTATCACGTCCACTGGCATGTGGGGTGCGCTCTGGGCGGCGTCCACAAGCACCGTGGCGCCCATTTTCTTGGCTTTCGCCGTCAGCTCTTTAACAGGATTTATGGTGCCGACGCCGTTAGACATATGCACCATCGCCAGCAGTTTGGTGCGCGGTGTGATGTACTCGTCGATGTCACTGAGGTCGATACTAGCATCTTTGGCTAAAGGCAGAATCCGTAGGGTGGCCCCTTTGTCGGCGGCCACCTTTTGCCACGGCACCAAGTTGGAGTGGTGCTCCATCGGCGTGACGATGATCTCGTCTCCCGGCCCGATGTGTTCCTGCGCCCATGTGTGGGCCACGAGGTTGATGGACTCGGTTGTGTTCCGGGTCCAGACGATCTCCTCTGGCTCACGGGCGTTGATGAATTTCGCAACCTTCACTCGGGCACTTTCGTACAGATCAGTCGCCTCTTGGCTAAGGTGGTGAACGCCGCGATGAACGTTGGCGTTGGAGTTCTCGTAGTAGTCCACCAGCGCTTCAATGACCTGACGAGGCGTCTGGGAAGTGGCGGCATTGTCCAGATAGACCAGCGGCTTTTCATAGACCTTTCTGGACAGAATTGGGAAATCTTCCCGAATTTTCTTTACGTCGTACATCACCGTTCCTTGGGGACGAGCATTCAGCGATCAGTCGTCAGCTACAGGTCCACTTCGATGTCGTCACCTTCGACGCGAACTTCGAACACTTCGATGGGAACAACAGCGGGGAGAGCCTTCACTTCACCGGTGCGGACGTCGAAGCGCGCCATGTGACGGGGGCACTCGATCTCGAACCCGTCCAAATCTCCCTGGTCGAGGGAACCTTCGTCGTGTGTGCAAAGGTCGTCGACTGCGTAGAAATTACCGCTGACGTTGCAGACAGCGACGTACCGGTCTCCCACTTCGTACACCTTGGACTTGCCCGGTTCGACCTCTGAAACTTTGCCTACTTTGACGAATGCCATTCGGTCATTCTCCCTCGCAGATTAGTTATTGGACGCTTGAATTGTTAGAGATTGGGTCTGGCCCGCCAATACTTGCTCGCGTATCAAAGCCTGACTTCTCGCGACCAGATCGGAGATGGTCTTTGAGTCGAGTATCTGATACACCGCAAGCTCGACGCTCTGCCAGACCTCCCGCTGGGCGCAGGCCGGGACGTGAACACAGGAGCCAAGATTGTCCATGCATGCCACCAGATTTTCTGTGCCACCCAGACAGTCCATGACCATGCTGAGCCTTATGTCGTCTGGTTCCAGGGCCAAGGCGTGGCCTCCCTGAGGGCCTCTCTGGGCGCGAACAATGCCCACCTTGCCAAGAGCGTGCATGACCTGGGCCAGATAGGGTTCAGGAATCATGGTCCTGCGGGCGATATCGCTGGCCCGGATCGGTTGGTCTTCTGCGTGCAGGGCGAGGTCCACCAGCGCCCGGACACCATAGTCCACTTTTACCGGAATGTGCATGTCCCCTGCCTCTCCGCTACTCCGTTGACGTTTTCTGGCCGGAGGGCTGTTTGCCGTCCAGCGCTGAGTTTAGCGTGTGCCACGATAGCGTCGCGCACTTGATTCGGGTGGGGAATTGGGAGACTCCCTGAAGAATTTCCAGGTCTCCCAATAGTTCGTAGTCGTACTCTTCCTCTGGCTTGCGGGTGAGCATGTGCCGGAAGGCCTCGAAAATCTCTTCGGCTTTGTCGACGTTCTTGCCCTTGATAGCCTCTGTCATCATCGACGCGGTGGCCTTGGATATGGCGCAACCGGCGCCCTCAAATCCTATGTCTTCAATCACGCCGTCATCGTCGACGTTCAGGTAGAGGGAAATCTGGTCACCGCACAGTGGGTTGAATCCCTCGGCGGTTCGCTGGGCGTTCTCCAGCTTTTTGAAGTTGCGCGGACGCCGATTGTGATCCATCACAATTTCTTGATACAGGTCTTCGAGATCGTACATTCAGCGTTCCTATCGGGTAGGTGTCAGGTTTTTAATATTCAGGTTAGAACTCGAAGCTGTATCGAGGGAGAGAATCTAGGAAAATTCTCTCAAGGTGGTCACTCAGGGACTTCAACTTGACGGTTTCGACGATTTCGGCGGCGAATCCGTAGATTAGCAGTCGGCTGGCTTCCTCCAGTTCGATACCACGACTCCGCATATAAAACAGCGTGTCGCGCTCGATGTTGCCAGCGGTGGCGCCGTGGCCGCATTTCACGTCATCGGCCCAGATGAACAGCGCAGGTTTGCTATCAATCTCAGCATCAGGCGACAGAAGGAGGTTCTTGTCTGACTGCAACGAATCTGTCTTAATGGCTCCATCGCGGACGTAAACCGTGCCGCCGAACACTGCCCTTGACCTGTCAGCCAGGATGCCCTTGTAGAAAAGGCGACTTGTTGAGTTCGGCTTGGTGTGATCGAGGTTTATGAAGTTGTCGACGTGCTGACGCCCGGTGGTTATGTACAGGCCGCCCAGCTTGGTCTCGCATCCATCTCCGATGGTCACTAGCAGATCGTGACGCCCCAACCGCACATTGTTGTAGAAGGCCGCCGATGAGAAGCTGCTGTCGTCGCCCTGAGACACTCTGGCGACACCGACGTGATAGGCTTCGTCGCTCTCGTCCAGCAAACGATAGTGGTCAACCTGCGCTCCCGCCTCCAAGATAATCTCGGACACGACGTTGGAGAAATACTTGCCCTCCCCGACTCCTACGTAACTCTCGATGATCGTGGAGTTGGATTCCTTCCCAGCCACCACCAATACCCTGGGATGGGTGATGAACGGAGTTTCGTTCGCCGTTGAAACGAACAGCAAATGCAGCGGAGTTTCGAGGTCCACACCCTCTGCGACATGGACGAATGCGCCGTCCTGTACGAACGCAGTGTTCAGGGCCGCGAAACCATCATTAGCAGTCGGAGCGATAGACGTCAGGTGGGATTCGAGAATGTTGCCATTGCTCCGAGTGAGTTCTGAAATGCTCCCAACGGTCACCGAAGCATCGGTCGACGGATTGGACATATCAGCCGAGTAGCGTCCGTTGACGAACACCAGCGTCGTCCAGTCGTCGTCCCACGGAGCGGACTGTTTCAAACCCTCAAGTGTCACATCCGAGGCGGGAGCGATGTCAAATTCAGTGTTGGCGATCGCGTTGATGTTGGTGTATTTCCAGTTTTCGTTGCCCCGTCTCGCCGTTGGGAATCCCAGGGACGAGAAATCCTTCATCCCCTGCCGACGGAGGCCGTCCAACCATTCGGGCGAGGACCCGTCAACAATCCCCTTGAACTGGGCCTGGTATCGTTCGTTCTTTGCCAGAGCCTGAGTCATTTTTTGTATTGGCCCCTTGAGTTTGATGTATTTTTAGCGAAACTAGCTGGCTGCGGCGGCAACGTCTTTGATAATCCATTCGTAGCCTTTGTCTTCCAGTTCTTCTGCCAACTCTTTGCCGCCTGATCTGGCGATTCGCCCGTCGAGCAAAACATGCACGTAATCCGGAGTGATGTAGTTGAGAATCCGCTGGTAGTGAGTCACCAGCACGACGGCGTTGTCAGAGTTCTTAAAGGTGTTGACACCCTCGGCGACGATTCTAAGAGCGTCGATGTCCAGACCCGAATCGGTCTCGTCCAGCAGAGCCAGCTTGGGGTTCAGAAGCAAAAGTTGAAGTATCTCGTTGCGCTTCTTCTCGCCGCCTGAGTATCCTTCATTGACCGAGCGTCGGATCAAGTCCTCGCCGATCTGCATGATCTGTCGTTTTTCGTCCAGCAGGCGGTCGAACTGACGCACCGAAAACTGGTCTTCGCCACGGTGCTTCCTCAACGCGTCCACCGAAGCCTTCAGAAACTGCCAGGTGCGGACCCCTGCAAGCTCCACAGGGTATTGCATGGCAAGGAAGATGCCCTCTTTGGCGCGGTCCTCTGGGAACATCTGCATGATGTTCTGTCCCTCGAAGATTACCTCTCCGCGGGTCACAGTGTACCCTGGCCTGCCTACTATAATGTTGGCGAGAGTGCTCTTGCCAGAGCCGTTCGGCCCCATGATAGCGTGGACCTCTCCAGCCTTCACCGACAGGTTGATCCCTTTGAGTATCTCGGTTTCATCTATCGAAACGTGTAGGTCTTTTATCTCCAGCAATTTTTGTATATTCCTTGTTTTCTACTTTACTTTGCGGCGCCTCTGCGTAATCACGTTGCGTCATGATATAAGGCGCCATCCAAATTCCAATGAATTTAACCGACGACCCCCTCAAGGCTCACGCGCAAAAGCTGGGATGCTTCGGCGGCGAACTCGAAAGGCAATTCCTTGAATATCCCGCGGCAGAAGCCATTGATAATCATGTAGTTGGCCTCTTCCTGGTCGATGCCCCGCTGCTGGAGGTAGAAAAGTTGGTCGTCATTCACCTTGGAAGTCGTGGCCTCGTGACCCATCTGGGCAGATGGGTTGCGAACCTCGATATATGGAACTGTGTGCGCTCCGCACTCATCGCCAATGAGCAGAGAATCGCACTGGGTGAAATTCTTGGCGTTGTCAGCCGTTGGCATGATCTTGACCTGGCCGCGGTAGGTGTTCTGTGCCTTGCCTGCTGAGATGCCTTTGGCGACGATGGTGCTCCTGGTATTCTTGCCGATGTGGATCATCTTGGTTCCAGTGTCGGCCTGCTGGTAGTTGTTCACCAGCGCCACGGAGTAAAACTCACCCACTGAGTTGTCACCCTGGAGGATGACGCTCGGATACTTCCAGGTGATGGCCGAGCCGGTCTCAACCTGCGTCCAAGATATCTTGGCGTTCTTGTGGGCGATGCCCCGTTTGGTGACGAAGTTATAAACGCCGCCGTTGCCATCCTTGTCGCCGGGATACCAGTTCTGGAGCGTAGAGTATTTTATCTCCGCGTCGTCAAGAGCGATCAGTTCGACGACTGCTGCATGAAGCTGGTGGGTCTTCCGCATGGGGGCTGTGCAACCCTCAAGATAGCTGACGTAACTGCCCTTGTCAGCGATTATCAGCGTGCGCTCGAACTGTCCGGTGTCGAGGGCGTTGATTCGGAAATAAGTCATTAGCTCGACGGGACAGCGCACTCCGGGGGGGATGTAGCAGAACGACCCGTCGCTAAACACCGCGGAGTTCAAAGTGGCGTAGAAGTTATCAGAGTATGGCACCACCGAGCCAAGATACTTCTCCACCAATTCGGGATGCTCTCGGATGGCCTCACTGATGGGGCAGAAAATAACGCCTGCGTCCTCCAGCAATTTCTTGTAGGTGGTAGCGACGGAAACGCTGTCCAGCACCGCATCGATCGCAACACCGGATAACATCTTCTGCTCTTGAAGAGGAATGCCCAGTTTGTTGAACGCTTCGAGGATTTCGGGGTCAACTTCATCAAGGCTCTTGGGGCCGTCGCCCAGGGATTTGGGAGCGGCGTAGTATCTCATGTCCTGGAAGTCGATGGGCGGGTGTTCGATGTTGGCCCATTCCGGCTCCTCTGTGCCGAGCTTCCCCCAGTGGCGGAAGGCTTTAAGGCGCCATTCCAGCATCCACTCAGGCTCTTGCTTCTTCGCCGATATGAACTGAACGATGTCCTCGCTCAGTCCTTTGGGGGCGACGTCTGCTTCGTAATCAAAATCAAAGCCCCATTTATACTGGGACTCTTCAATGCCCGTCTCACGAGAGATGACCTTTTGTGTGGTCATAAATAATGTCGCTCCTAGTGGTTGTTGATCTTATTGGTCAAGAATGTTTCATTCATGATAGCGCATGGATTTCAGGGCGGTCAAATAATCCGCGCGAGGGTGTTGCGAAGGAATTCAATGCGTGGAATTTATGCGTTCGAGGACAAAGGCTCGCGCTCTGTCGACGTCCACTCCGAGAGCGACTTTTACGTTGCCGTCTCCATAGGTTGCGCGCGTCTGTCCGTAGGTCTCGGCGTCCTCTTGCTCGGCGGATACGGTGGCTGACTTGGTCTCCAAGAGCTCGGGTTCAATCGACGCGGCCACGGCCAGCGGGTCGCATAGCGCGTACTGGTCGAGGTCTGGGTGAGTCTCGGTAAACCACGTCGCCAGCACATCAGCGGCCAATCGTCCGCCTGTGGTTTGACCCTCCCTCCAGTCGGAATCATCCCTGCCGAAGGCCACCTGAACGCAGACGTCCAGACCAACAAGCGTAACAGGAACGCCGGAGTCGAACACAACGTTCGCGGCGTGAGGATCGTTCCAAATGTTAAATTCGGCATAGGGCGTCACATTGCCTCCGATCTCGACCGCTCCGCCCATGACGACGATTTCCTTTATCCACGAGACCAACCGGGGCTCCCGCTGTATCGCCCGCGCCACGTTGGTCAGAGGCCCTAATGCGATAATAACGAACTCCTCTGGGAAGGAGTAACCGATGCTGTTTATATACTCTGGCGCCCGAAGCGCCCGAGGCCTGGATTTCGTTGTCGCAAGTTCAACGGGCAGACCTCTGGGGCCGTGATAATTGTACCCGTAGTTGAATTTCCCTCGCAACGGACGGGATGCTCCCTGAGCGACAGGCATATTCGGATGGCCTAAATGGTTCATCAGTCTCAGGGTGTTGCGTGTGGTGTCGGCCAACCGAGCGTTACCGGCCACTGATGTCATGCCCTGGATATCCAACTCCGGCGAGTTCAGCGCCATGATGAGCGCCAGAGCGTCGTCGGTGCCTGGGTCGGTGTCGATTACTACTTTTTTCGTCATGCACGCTCCATTCTGCCAAGTTGCGATCAGTGAACCCGATGCGAGGCGGAAACAGACTTTCCCGTCGCGAACGACTCCCACGCCTCGCTTGACGAGTGTTGGAAGGACATTCCCAACTCGCTCCGGGCCTTCTGGGTGCTGGCCGTCCACTGGTGCCTGATGAAATCAATGCCGCACGGCGGTGAGTCGCTCTGAAGCCGCAACAACCAGCCAATCCCCGTCAGACCGTATAGGATGGGCGCCGGAAGGCTCAACAATCTCCGGCCGAAAATCCGCGCCATCTCGCTCCACCTGATCGTGCCATCACCCGTCAGGTTGAATATCCCTCTGGGTTGTTCGGTGAGGCAAAACATCAGATTTTCCACGAGATCGTCCTCATGAATGAACTGCATCGGCGGGTTGTGTCCCCGCACTGCCACCAGAAACGGTTTGGAGAAAGCGGCGGCGATGAAATTGTCGGCGTTGGGGCCAAGGACCGGACACACACGAAGCACCGTGACCGCGCAATCAGGTGCGCGGTCAGCGTAATCGGCCAACAGCGCCTCGGCTTCGGCTTTATCCTCGGAGTATTGAAACCCTTTGATGGGGCGGACTGGCGATTCTTCTGTAAGAAAATCCGGGTTGTCGGGGTGAGCGCCATACACGGATGTGCTGCTGAGGTAGCATATTTGTTTCACGTCGGAGTTGGAGCAAGCGTCGAGCAGGTTGACGGTCCCCTGAACGTTGACCCTCCAGGCGGCGCAACGGTTGTGGCCTGGATTCATGACATACGCAAGGTGGACAACAGACTCGATACGATGCTCCCGAAGCAGGTCTGGAAATGGCTCGCATACGTCTAGGCTCTGGAATGCAACCTTGTTGCTGGAGAATTTTGATTGGGGGGAACGGATATCCGTCGCCAGGATTTGATCGACTCCGACCATTTTTTCCAACCGTTGAATTATCCGGCCTGCCAGATAGCCGCAAGCGCCTGTAACCAATATCCTGCGCGGAGGCTCACTCATCGGCGACCACATCGGTGAAGTCGAATCTCAGAGTGCCGAGACCCGGCACGTCGAACCCCATTCCGATCTTGCGAGGCCCTGACTCCAGGGTCGTGCCGTTGGCCTTGATCGTGATTGTGCGATTCATCGCCAGCGTGAAGGTGCGTTCTTTTGACACCTCGCTAAAGGCGGTCTCTTCTCCCTCTAATTGGAACACGCTGTCTTCTGGGGGCAACTCGACGCCATCGACGGTCAGAGGCCAGAGTTTGAACGCGTAGCCTGAGCCAAGCCGGTTCCGCAACTCGAACTCGAATCCGTTCTCGGTGTTTCTGAGGCTCTTTTTTACGTACAACCTTCTCAACAAAAAGGCTGGAACGGTCACCATTACTCGGTACCTCCGATGTCAGGATTCCGCATGCGGTAAATCGCCATCTCCGCTTCCACAGCTTCAGCAGGCAGGCGGATTATCTGGCGCATAGCAGTTGCGTGAACGAAAATCTCCGAAACCCTTTCCACCAACGCGCAGATTTGAAGGGCTTCTTCGAGGGTTTTGCCGACCCCCACGGCTCCGTGGTTGGCAATAATTGCGGCTTTTCGATCCCCTAGCGCATCGGTCACATTCTCGGCGAGGGCGTCGCTGCCCGGGAACCCATACTCGGACACTCGAATTGCCCCGCCGATGTTCACGACCACTTCATCCAGCACGGGCGGGATGTCGAGGCCAGACACCGCCAGCACGCTGGAGTAAACTGAGTGGGTGTGGATGACCGCTCCCACGTCCGGCCTGGCTCGATATATGGCGACATGCAGCAGGCTTTCCGAAGATGGCGTCAAATCGCTTTCGATTGGATCAACCTCGAAATCGGTCACGACGATGTCATCAGCCTGCATTGTCGAGTAGGCGGTGGCAGCTGGCGTAACAGCCATCAGTGGCTCGCCAGTTTCGGAGGGAGAAAACCGAACGCTGACATTGCCACTGGTGCCCGTCACTAGACCCATCTGTGACATGACACGCGCCGTCCCGGCCACCGCTGATTTTTCAGCTTGCCATCTGCTCGTCATCGAACTATCACGCCATCAATCCCGACAGATTCTCTGCCGTCTCGACCCATTCTTCGTAAAAATCATCGTACTCCGCGGAGTCCAGCGGGTCTGATTGAATCGTGTCCAGTTGTTCCCGGACGAACTCAGCAGTCTCATCAAAGTTCTGGTATTCCCCGAGCGCTATTCTGGCCGCCAGCGCCCCGCCCTGGGCCGTTGATCTGGGGTCCGCGGCCACTCGAATAGGCCTCCCGATCACGTCTGTGAGGATTTTGAGGAATGCCGCTGAGCGGGCCATCCCGCCCCCGACTGATAATTGATCTGGATGTTCGTCGGTTAAGCGTTCAATTTGTTCCAGGTTAGCTCTGACCGCGAATGCGAACCCTTCCAGCGTCGAGCGTACCAAATGCGCTTTTCCGAATCCAGTAACGGTCATCGGGACCGGAAACAGCATCCCGCCCTGCCTCATCCCCAGATTCGACATGTCCATTCTCCCCGGCCCCAGGTAACTTCTGGCTCCCTCCGAGCCTACTGGAACCGAATCTGAGAGCTCATCCAGTTGGCTATATCCGTCACTGCCGGGAGCCACAAGCATCTCCCTGAGCCATCGATAGGAGTTGCCCATATCGCCTGTCGTGCTTTCCAACACCCATCTGTTTTCGATGGGATGGAGGCCGGTCCATGTCTCGCCCATCGGGGCCAGCATTGGTTGGGATGTCACCATCTGGACAGGCGCGCTCCAGCCTGCTATCAATCCGACGTCCGAGGCTCGGACTACGCCGAGACCGATCAGGCCTGCCTGAGTGTCCGCCCCTGCGGCCACAACCGGCGTTCCCATGTCCAACCCAGACTGCGCTGCGCTCTCGGTGGATGTTTCGCCTATTACGTCGCTGGCGGTTACCAGCATTGGTGTGTCGTGATGCAGACCGAGATGTTGATAAAGGTCTGCCAGCGGACCTCGCGACCAGATGTTCAAAAGTCCAGACTCGGCGGCCAGCGTCCGCTCTCTGGTCAACTCACCCGTGAGTTTCCAGGCGAGCCAATCGGCCAGCGTCAGGACGTTGGCAATTCTAGCATAGGCCTCCGGACGATGAAGCTGGAACCATCGCAGCTTGCCAGCCGCCAGCATGAAGGTGGGAATGTGGCCTGTCTGGGTGTAAATCCGAGGGCCGTTGTCCTCATCGAGGGCTGCGCCTTCGAACACAGAGCGAAGGTCCATATTGGGGCCAACGTATATCTCGTCCCCCTGATTGTCTAGAAAAGCCAGTGCTTGACGCTGTGAGGTCACTGAGACCGCCGCGATGTTGCGTCCGGTTACGCACTCAGCAATTGAGTCGGAAATGCCACGCCACACGGCTTCGACATCGAAGGATCGCGCGAACTCCGGTGCGTCGGGTTCTTGTGCATATGCCCACGGACTGCTGGCCGACGCCACGATTCCTACATCACTGTCGTGGGCGTAACACCGAACCTTGCTGGTTCCGGCGTCGATAACCAGTATTTGCCTAGTTGCCATGTTCGGTCCACGCCTCAGAGTTCACCAGATTCACGGGGCGTTGGCCGTCCACGAATCGCAGAATATCATCAGCCATCATGCGTGAGTGACGCTCGACAGTCTCATCGGTTGCGCCGCCTATGTGAGGAGACAGTATCACGTTATCCAGTGACAATAGAGGGTTATCAGGAGCGACGGGGTGGGTCTCGAATACGTCGAATGCGGCTCCTGCGATCTTGTGATTTCGGAGGATGTCCACCAGCGATTCTAATTCTATCACTGCGGAATCAGAGCAGTTCACTAGATACGATGTGGGCCGCATTTTCGCCAACATTTTTCTGTCAATGAGGCGTTCAGTGTCGGAAGTTATCGGAACGTGAACGCTAACGAAATCAGACTGAGACATCAGATCATTCAAGTCTGACATCTCCACTCCATCAGGCACTGGGGACACGAAAGGATCATAGGCGACGACTCGCATACCGATGCCATTGCACATCATCGCAAGATGCCTGCCGATGGCACCAAGCCCGATGACGCCAAGCGTCTTGCCGCCGAGCTCGACTCCTCGCATTGACAGATACGGCTCAGTGGGATTTTGCCAACGGCCTTGAGAAGTGTACTGGTGTGCAGCGGGGATTTTTCTGGCGAGGGCGAACAACAAACCGAGCGCATGTTCCGCCACAGCCTGGGCGTTTCGAGCTGGAGTATTAACTACGAGGATTCCCGCTTCCGTTGCAGCGTCAATATCAACAGAGTTGGTCGAGGCTCTACAAATCCCGATGAATCTCAGGCTAGGCGATTCTTTGATAGTCTCGTCGAACACAAAGTCGGCCTCGACCACGAGCACGTCAATCTCTTCAGCGATTAGTCGGGATGCCAGATCGTCGGGAGAGACCAGCGTCTTAGTTTCGGTCCAACTTACGTGTATAACTCGGCCCAGCGTCTCAAGACGCAGGATATGGCATTTGTCAAAGGGGGCCAGAATGAGAGCGCGCAAGCCGAATGGCCTTCGACTAACGCCGAAGTGAGGGGACCGATGGCAACAGAGTGCCAGCCCACAGCCGCCCGGTGATCATCAGTTTCTCGAATGTGCTGAGTCCGATGCGCTGAGAGAACACATCATATCCCTGTGCGTCTATCCGATCGAGTATGGACCGGTACGCAAGGTGCAATACCTTGGGGCACGCTCTGGCTCCAGCGTCGATAAGAGGAAATAGTTTTTGAGAGCGTTGATAGTAATCGCGCGCGCGGTTGACCTGGAGCGCCATAAGGCTTCGGAACCGCTCGTCGATAATTCCCTGCTTCAGATCATCTTCTGAGTATCCGAATCGCGCCATTTCATCCAACGGAATATAGATTCGGTCTCGCTCGGCGTCTTCTTTGATGTCTCGGAGTATATTCGTGAGTTGCATGGCGATGCCCATGTCGATAGCGTACTCTCGAGCCGCTTCGTCCTCGTAGCCGAACACTTCGATGCAAATGAGTCCCACAACAGACGCAACCTGATAGCAGTATGCTTTGAGTTCCTCAAAGTTCTCAAACCTGGTCTTGACCAGATCCGATTCCACGCCTTCAATGACCTGTGTGTAGTAGTGGTGTGGTATTCCGAAGGCGGCGGTCGCGTCGCTCAGCGCCGCGAATTCAGGCGGAAGCGCATCATTGCCCACTTCCGACCCGGTGCGCCGCAAACTCTCGGTGAGCAAATTTCGAGTCTCGGAAAACTGCCTACGTTTCTCATCAATCGGCATGTCTTCGTCGGCAATATCGTCACACATGCGGCAGAATGCGTAGGTTGCATAGATAGCGCGCCGCTTCGGAGTCGGCAGAGTGCGAAAAGCGTAATAGAAGTTTTTCGCTTGTTTGCGCGCAACACGCTGACAATAATCGTAGGCTATTTCCAGTTGTGAAGTCATCAGCGTCGGCTCCTCTTTCTTGAGGACTGCACTACGGGGAAACTTTTCTTCGTCTTATTGATCGGATCACCCAGGCGCAACGGACGTGGACGATCACATGCCCATTATCTGGACCAGAACCTTCCGGTCGCTCTTGTCAGGATCTAGCTCGACCATGAATATGCGCTGAAACTCGCCCAGAGCCAACCTTCCGTCGATTACCGGCACTGTCTCGCTGGTGCCCAGCACCAGATGCTGGCAGTGCGATTGACCGTTAGGGCACTCGTCCTCGTGCATATGCACGGTGCGAACGGCGAAATCGTTATGCCGATAGTGAGCTTTGGACGGCGCAAATCGCTCCAGGGTGGAAGCCATGTCCGTCAAGAGCAACGGCTCGTTTTCCTGGATCGTGATCGCGGCGGTGGTGTGCTTGGAAAACACCAGCGCGAAAGCGTTTCGCAACTCCGATTGTTTGACAAACTCGGCCACGCTGTCGGTAATATCGTGGAACGCCGGGGCCAAACCTGTCTTCACTTTTAGCGTGAACACGCAAGTTTTGAACGTAGCCTCGCTAACTTTCATAGGAGAACCTCACAATAAGCTGTGAAGGGATTGTCTATGCAATCGCCAATGATTCACAACGCTGAACACTACCATATCTTGAGGAACCGTTGCAAACGGTTCCCTGCCCTTTTTGGGCTATATTCGCCTGCCTCGCTGGCAACCGCTTCACGGTCGCCCAGCGTCGGCCAATGATCGTCGTTATTTGACAACTCTCGGAATCGGCCCAATGCGCTGAGGGGCCAGCAGTTTCGGTACATATGATAATTTATCATGAAACCCGCCGGCATCTCGTGATCGGGATAGCCGGGTTGCCCTTCCGGGACAGGCTCATCCAATCGTTGTCCGATGCCATATCCGGGAAATCCTGTGCCTGTGAAATATGGCTCGTCCCATGAGCCATCCGGCTGTTGAGTTCGAATCAGGTATTCGACGCCGTTGATAGTTGCCGGATGGTCGATCTCGCCCGCTGCTAACAGCGACAATAGCGCCCAGGCTGTCTGAGAGGCTGTGCTGGGGCCTTTGCCCCTCCATTCCGGGTCAACATAGGACACGCAACTCTCGCCCCAGCCTCCATCGTCGTTTTGATGGTCGATGACCCACTTGACGGCCCGCCGGACGTACTCAGCTTGCATGTTCAGGCCCAACGCCTTTAACGCTGGCAACACGGCGCCAGTGCCGTAGATGTAATTGACACCCCATCTGCCGAACCAGGGGCCGTCATCCTCCTGGTCTGCCAAAACGTAGTCGAGACCTTTGGCAACGGCTGGATGGTCAGGACGGTAGCCCAACTGGCCTAGCATCTCCAGGATATGCGCGGTGACATCCACGCTGGGAGGGTCGATGGTCTCGCCGAAATCAGAAAACGGTATCTTCGCGACCAGCATCTTTGTGTTGTTTTTGTCGAAAGCGGCCCAGCCGCCGTTGGAACTCTGCATTCCCAGTAACCACTGCACGGCGCGGTCGATGGCTTGGTTCTTGCTTTCCGTCGATGACAACTTCACTCGATTCAAAGCCATGACGATTTCGGAACTGTCATCAAGGTCGGGGTATGTGCTGTTGTGGAACTCGAACGCCCATCCGCCAGGGGCGACGTTTTTGGCCTTCACCTGCCAGTCCCCGCCGGTCAGAATCTGTTCATCCACGAGCCAGTCGCCTGCCGTCGTCAACGCCGGATGCTCCGGGTCCACTCCGGCATCTAACAATGCAATCATCGTCAGGCAGGTGTCCCACAAGGGCGAAACGCAAGCCTGAACCTTGAGTTTGTCGTCTTCCTCAATCGAGAAAGAGCGAAATCCTTCAATCCCCTTCTTCATGACGGGGTGGTCTGGCTCGTAACCCAACTCATGCAGAGCCATCAGCGAGTAGACCCACGGAGGCTGGATTCCTCCCCAACTGCCGTCGGTTTCCTGGTGGTCGAGAATCCATTGCTCAGCCTTTTTGATGGCCTGCGCCCGGGTTGGTTTCCACGGAAGACGCTCAATGTGCCGTAGAACCTGGTCGCCTGTGTAGAAGAAGGTCTCCCAGCCAATTAGTTTATTGGGGCGGCTGATGGAGTAGTCGGTCTCGCTTCGCGCCAACGGATATAGCTCATCAATTTGGGCGGATTCGGGAATCGATTTGACGGGCTTTCGGTCGATTACTATCAACAGAGGAACGATGGTCGCTCGCGCCCAACTCGAAAAATCATAAATCGTTATAGGGAACCAGTTAGGCAGGAGCATGATTTCCGGCGGCATCACCGGAACCCCTCTCCATTCGTATTGCCCGAACATGGACAACCAGATTTTCGTGAACACCCTGGTTTCGGGCACTCCCCCCTTGGAGAGTATGAAATCCCTGGCCTTCTTCATCATCGGCTCGTCAGGAGACACCCCTGCCAATTTCAGAGCGAAATAGCACTCCGTGGACGTGCTGAGGTCTCCGGGGGCGTCATAGAATTGACCCCAAGTGCCGTCGGGACGCTGTTGGGCCAAAAGTTGTTTGCTCAACTTATGCCAGGTGTTATCGTCGCCAATTCCCAAGAAATGAGTCAAAAGCAAAAATTCTGCTTCCATCGTCGGATTGGACTCAAGCTCGCTCCACCAATAACCTTCGGGGTATTGGAGGTGCAACAGGTATTCCGTTGCCTGCCCAATCGCCGGATTCAGTCCAGCAAATTCGCTATGCGTATGTTTGGCTGTCGAGTTCAAATCGTCGTTCCGTCTTAGTCTGACGTTCATGATTCAGCGTCTATCGCTGATAGTTCTTGTTGCGGCCACTATTTTGTCGAGAAACTGCGTCAGGGCGGCCCTCGCGACACTCACCTGCCTAGATAACCGAATTAACTGGGGGGCGTCTGTCGGATTTGTCACAAGATGCGCCACCGAACGAAGCGTCCTGACTGCCATCCCTTTGTCCACCGTCTCGCCTATGAATCTGGGGACCGATTGATCAACTGGGTCCAGAACCGCCCTCACAGTAAGAAATGGTATTCGGAACGACGCTGCGACTTCGCTCACCCAATAACTCTCCATGTCGATCAGCTTAACGTTGAATGTGTTACCCAGCCACTCTTTCATCGACCGATTGGACACAAACTTTGGGACGGTAATGCACGACCCCACCTGGTATCCTGACCTGTCTCCGAGTATCGCTTGTCGAAAACGCTGTACCATTTCGACGCTCGAACTTTCAAACGCTTCCTCCTTCCCCCAAAGAAACGGAGACCCGTCTACTGCCACCAGTCTGTCACATAAGAAGACGTCGCCTGGTGTTGCGTCTTCCGAAGCTCCTCCAGCGAATCCTGCTGAGATCATCATATCTGGTTTGAATCGTTCAGCCGTTAAGCGAGCGCTCTCTTGCGAACGCTCTTTGCCGATCCCCCCTTCGGAGATCACGACATCTGGAACCTGCATCGACTGGTATATCCGAAATCCATTGTCCTGTTCCGTTACTTGGAACCGCCCCCTTTTCAGGTATCCCGATAATTCGTCTTTGAATGCCGCAACAATTGCCAGCAATTTTTACGCCTCTGACTCAGCGGAGCGGCCTAGCCTGCTCCCACGCCGGAATTTTGCACCGCGCCTTCTTTAATCAGCTTGATGGCTGCCTTGGGACTTTTCATAGCGCTGAATATGGACGCGGATTCGAACCCACAGTGCATCAAGCAGTTGGCGCATCGAGGATCATTGCCCACGCCGTATTTCTCCCATATGGCGTCTTCATAAAGATCGTTGACGTCCTGAGTGTGTCGGTCGCCCAGCAGATAACAAGGTTCGCGCCACCCCATTACAGTGTAAGTCGGATTGGACCACGCGGTGCACTGATATTCTTGCTCGCCTCGCAGGAAATCCAGGTAAAGTGGATTGTTGTAAAACCTGATTTTTCGCACTGGGTCCAAAATGTTCTTGAATACCTTGCGGGCGTTCTTCCGCGAGATAAACAGGTCTTGGTTTGGGATGGTCTCGAAGTGGTAGCCAGGGGATACCATGACACCCTCGACACCCCATTCGGTCACCATCTCGAACATTTCGATGACGTCGTCCTCATCCACGCCGTTGAACACGGTGGTGTTGGTGGTCACACGATAGCCTTTTTCCAGAGCGACCTTTATGGCGCGAGTGGCGATTTTGAACACGCCCTTGCGATAAACACTCTTGTCGTGCGCCTCCTCCATGCCGTCCAGATGAACAACGAAACAGAAATATTTGGAGGGCGGAATCTTGTTCATCACTCGTTCCATGAGCAGAGCGTTCGTGCACATATACACGAACTTCTTGGTGTCGGTGATACGGTTGACGATCTCGTCAATTTGCGGATGCAGGGTCGGCTCGCCGCCGGCAATCGACACGATGGGCGCTCCAGACTCCTCCACCGCCGCGAGGCAGTGTTCCACGCTCATCACGCGGTCCAGCACGGGTTCGTACTCTCTTATCCTGCCACAGCCCTCACAAGCAAGATTGCACTTCTCCAGAGGCTCAAGCATGGTCACCAAGGGGAAGCGTTTGCGTCTGGTCACCTTTTGTTTGAAGATGTACCATCCTAGTTTGACTGCCAGCTCCATTGGCCTTGCCATTTGAAATTCTCCTCGTTCCACTTGCGCCCGATGTGCGCTAGGGTTCATTTGGAGTAGACGGATTCGAGAACTCCCACCGCCTCAGGTGGTTTTTCTGCTTATTGCTTATCTGTCTCTGACTAGCAGAAAATGAGCAAGGTCTTCGACTTCCTGTCTCGCCTCACGGGACAGTTCCACTGGGGCCAGACTCTCCAAAGCCACATTTGCATACTTCTCGGCTTCTTGTTGAGCCTGATTTTTTACGTCCAGCCGATCCATGACGGCCAGTACAGAATCGACGTCAGAATCGTCGAGTTCGTCCTTCTCGTAGATTTCGTTTAGCATCTTTTGGTCTTTGTCGTTAGCTGTCCCCATCGTGTAAACGACGGGATAAGAATTTTTCTTGCGTCGGATGTCCGCGCCCACGGGTTTGCCGGTGGTTTCCTCGTCGCCCCAGACGCCCAGAACATCGTCTATTATCTGGAATACGTATCCCATCGCTCGTCCGCTCTCTTTGAACGCGTCCCCGACACCCTGCTCCTGAGCGCCAACGACCGCCCCTAGGTTCAGAGAACAGCGAATCAGCGCGCCCGTTTTGCGGGATATCATGTTCAGATAATCGCTCATGGAGATATCGTGACGCCCCTCGAATTGGAGGTCAAGATATTGGCCTTCAATCATCTCCAGGTACGCCTCGGTGAGCAGCGTGCCCGCCGCCAACGCCCGGTCATAGTCAAGGCCAGAATCCAAAAGCTGATGCAAGCACTCGTCTGCCACCACTCTGAGAACGTTTCCGGCCACGAGCGCCTTAGGGTCTCCCCATACCGCCCATAGCGTCTTGCGGTTGTGGCGGATCTCGTCTCTATCTTGGATGTCGTCGTGTATAAGGGAGAAGTTATGGATGAACTCTAGCGCCACCGCTGAGGGCATTGCCATCTCAAGCGCGCCCCCGACAGCTTCGCATGCGAATAGGCATAGCGTCGGGCGCAGGGCCTTGCCTTCCATAGCTTCGTGGGGCCGTCCATTCTCATCGACCCATCCCATGTAATACCGAAGCATGTCGTACACATCGGAATGCTGTTGAGAGAGGCTGTCGCGCAGAGACCTACTGATGTTCGCACGGTATCGCTGGAACATTTGCGGCAAAGGTATAGGTTGAATGTCAGGGAGGATCATTTAGGAGGGGTGGCCAATCGCGAGACCTCTGGTTAAGGGTCAGTTCCGACTATCCGAGTTATGACGGATGAAACTTTGGCTACCTTATTCGACGGCTAGTGACCGATGAATTCCAGGGCAATCGACTGAAGATATGCCTTCCGCAAGAAGGGACTACATAGTATTACGATGGCACATCCTAGCATCACGCCAATCCGGTGTCAATACGTTTTAAGGCGTCCAAAAACCCGGAGCCTGCTCGGACCAATGCCAGCACGGTTTTTCATTCCCGGAACAATGCTCTGAAACGTCAAACATTGTAAAATTTTTCACTTGCTTAATCCAAGATAGCTGTGCTATATTTCAGCCGAATTGTCGAGTTGCGCGCTGGCTGTTTTTCCCGCAATTAATCCGGTCTGGTTGACCGCATCTCAAAGCTGGTTCACGGTCTTTACATAGATGCTTGATGACTACTTTCGCCAATACGCCCTGCTAGCGATATTCGCGGCTTTCGCGGTCGCTGTGCCGACTGGGATGCTATTGATGAGTTGGATGCTGTCGATAATGAAGATTCGACCCCAAAAGCCGAGTCCCATCAAACAGGCGATTTACGAATGCGGTTTCGAGACCCTATCAGGTCGTTGGTCGCAGTTCAACTTCCGATTTTACGCCTTCGCGCTCATCTTCGTGGTGTTCGACGTGGAGGTCGTGTTCCTGTTTCCCTGGGCCGCCAGTTTCGGGGTGATGTCAGCGACATTTGGGGCATTTGTTCTGTTGGAAATGGTAGTTTTTGTCGGCATCCTTGTCGTCGGCTGGCTTTACGCCTGGCGAAAAGGGGCTTTGGAGTGGAGTTGAAGCATGACCGAGCCTAATCCAGAGGTCAGCCCTGCGGAACTCTCGTTGCACACTACAACCTGGGAACTGGACCGCACCGAAGGCGATTACATAAACCACCTTAAAGAGACCCATACCGAGGCTCTCGCGGAACCGCTTATCGAAGTGCCCGACGACCTCCAACGCAACGTGGCTGTGACCAGCATCGACGCTCTGATAAATTGGGGACGAAAGTCTGCCGTTTGGCCGTTGTCTTTCGGTCTTGCATGCTGCGCTTTCGAGATGATGGCAAGCGCTATGTCGCGTTTCGACATCTCCCGTTTCGGAATGGAAGTGTTCCGTCCCTCCCCTCGCCAGGCAGACCTGATGATTATCGCCGGCACCGTGACTTGGAAGATGGCCCCGGCCATCGAGCGGGTCTACGAGCAGATGGGCGAACCGAAATGGGTCATCTCTATGGGAGTCTGCGCGACCAGCGGAGGCCCGTACTACGGCTCTTACGCTGTCGTGCCTGGAGTCAACCACATTATTCCGGTGGACGTGTATGTCCCCGGCTGCCCTCCGAGGCCCGACGCTCTGCTGTATGGAATCATGCAGCTCCATGAAAAGATCAAGCGCTACTCGATCCAGAGCAGAAAGTAGCGCAAGTTATGACCAGAGCGCTATCGGGCGAAGATGTTGCGCGCCGAATCAACGAGGCGCATCCAGACACGGCGATCCACAATAATGATACAGATGTGTGGATTCGCCCTGCCGCGATTCTCGAAGTGTCCGAGTTCTTGAATTCGGACCCTGACCTGAATTTCTCGTTCCTGAATGCTGTGACCGCTGTTGATTATGTGGAATACTTCGAGTTGGTGTATCATCTCGTCTCGATGCAGAACAACACCAGCGTCGTAATCAAGTCAAAAGTGTTCGGACGCGAGGAGTTGTCAGCGCCATCCGTTATCAGCGTATGGCAGGGAGCCGATCTTCAAGAACGCGAAATCTGGGACCTCATGGGGATACATTTCGAAGGTCATCCGAATATGAAACGGGTGCTGCTCTGGGAGGGTTTCCCAGGCCACCCTCTCAGAAAAGATTTTTTGGAGTGAACCGAGATACTGATGCTCGGGTCATCACACCATTAATGGATCAAAAAGACAAAGCATGGCGGTAAAAACCGAGCCAGTCACAATAAATCTGGGCCCTCAGCACCCCAGCACTCATGGAGTGTTCAGGCTTCGCGTCAAATTTGACGGCGAGGTCGTATTGGACGTCGAGCCAGTGTTCGGTTATCTGCATCGAGGCACTGAGAAGCTGGCTGAGTCCCGAACCTACGTTCAGATAGTGACTCTCACAGACCGATTGGACTACACGGCCAGTATGTCCAACAATCTGTCTTACGTGCTTGCCGTCGAAAAGTTGGCGGGAATCGAAGCGCCTGAGCGGGCTCAATATATACGCGTGATCTGCGCAGAGTTGGCCCGGATCTCTAGCCACCTGATGGCGACAGGCTTCCTGCTGAACGACCTCGGAGCATTCGCGACGCCACTGATGTACTGCTTCCGTGAACGGGAACGGATTCTCGACCTGTTCGAGATGTTATGCGGAGCGCGCATTACCGTGAGTTACATGCGCCCTGGGGGGGTCTTGCAAGATCCGCCCGACGACTTTTGGCCCGCTCTGACCAGAATCAACGACGATCTGCCCCAATACTTCGACGAACTTGAAAGCTTGATTACGGGCAACGAGATCGTCTTGGCTCGCACAAGGGATGTGGGGACGATCTCCGCTGAACATGCCATCAACGCCTCGATATCTGGCCCCATACTTCGGGCAACAGGCGTGCAATGGGATGTCCGCCGCGCCGATCCCTATGAGATATATGACCGATTGGACTTCGACATACCCATCGGCGCCGTCGGCGACACATTTGACCGTTACCTCGTGCGCATCCAGGAAATGCGCGAGAGTGTGAAGATCATACGCCAGTGCATCGAACAGACGCCTGACGGTCCGTACAGAGCCGACGCCCCTTGGTTCATCCGCGCCCCCGAGGGCGACGCCTACGCCGCCGTTGAAGGCCCCAAGGGAGAGTTGGGATTCTATATGGTCAGCGACGGCGACATATCGCCATATCGATGCAAGATCCGCGCGCCCTCGTTCATCAACCTGACCGCTCTGACAGATATGCTTGTTGGCTGGAAGATGGGCGACCTCATCACCATATTCGGCTCCCTGGACGTCGTCCTCGGTGAGGTGGATAGGTAATGCACGAGATTCAGACCGCCGGAATCCTGGATTTTGGCTCCCTCGAACGGTTCTTCCAGCGAGTCTTGCCTGACAGCCTGGATCGATTTGCGTTCTTCATAGCCGCGTTCACTCTGGCGTTCATCGTCATAAATGTCATGGTGCAGACGACTGCTGTTTACACCTGGTTTGAACGGCGCGTTCTGGCCAGGTTCCAGGCGCGGCTCGGCCCCAACCGTTGGGGGCCGTTCGGCATGCTTCAGCCAATCGCCGACCTGATAAAGCTGATGACTAAAGAGGATATGGTCCCCAAGATCGCGGATCGCTGGTCCTTCAACTTGGCCCCTATTATTCTGGTGTTCCCGACGCTGCTGGTTGTGGCAGTTATTCCGTTCGGGCCTGACTCGTTCCTGGGCAGGCTGAACATCGGGATACTGTTCGTTCTTGGCGTGACCTCCGTCAACACGATCGCCATATTCATGGCAGGCTGGGGTTCGGCCAACAAGTACGCAATGCTGGGGGCAATGCGCGGCGTCGCAATGCTGGTCAGCTACGAGGTTCCGATGGCTTTGGGCGTCGTTGGAGTGCTGATTCTATCCGGCTCCCTTGCGATGTCCGACATCGTTATCCAGCAAAACGTGCCTTTCCTAATCGTTCAGCCGTTGGGCTTTTTGATCTTTATCGCCGCCGCATCCGCTGAGATGAGCCGGACTCCTTTCGATCAGATCGAAGCCGAATCCGAGCTTGGCTCCGGTTACAACACAGAATATTCGAGCATGAAATTCGGAATGCTGTTTCTCGGTGAGTTCATGGCTCCGCTGGTCACAGGAATGATCGTGACGACACTGTTCCTCAGCGGAACGCGAGGATTCGACCCTATTCCCGGTCAGGTATGGTTCGTTGGCAAAACCTTCGCGGTGGTGTTCGCGCTGCTGTGGGTTCGTGCGACTTGGCCTCGACTTCGAGTCGACCAGATAATGGCCTTCGCGTGGAAGGGCCTTTTCGGAATGGCTCTCGTTAACATATTCTTGATCGCCGTCGAAGTGGCAGTTTTTCAGGATGACGCCGGCAAGATTTCGACCAACTCATTATGGATCATGTCAGCCATCAACTGGGCAATCGCCATAGGCGTCATCGTCGCGGTCGCCAACATCTTGGGTCAACCAAACCTCGAACGACCAACACCAGTGCCATCACCGCTAGCCAATATGTATGCGGAGGCCGATTGATATGTATGGAGTAGGACTAATCAAGGGTCTTGGAGTCACCATCAAAAACCTGATCCTTCCTGGAAGGCAGTTCACGATTCACCAGTATCCTGACCGTAAAATCGGGCCGATTGGACTGGCCCGAATGGAGGGCAAGAACCCGCTGGCGTTCGCCCTGTCCCGTCCGGGTGAGACGATGAAGGCCATGATGGGTCTGGTGTCCGTGCCGGATAAAAGACAGGACCAGCACCCACGTTTCCGAGGCGAAGAGTTCTCCTGGTACGACAACAGATGCACGGGTTGCGCCAGTTGCGCCAAGTATTGCCCACTGGGGATTATCAAGATAGTCACAAGCCCCAGCGAGACTGCAATGCAGGAGGGTGACAAGTACGCAATCGACGTGTTCGACATCGACATTGGCCGTTGCATGTTCTGCGGTCTGTGCGTCGAAGCGTGCCCTTACGATGCTCTCCACATGGGAAGTGGTTTTGAAGAAGGCACTTACACCCGCGCCGAATTGGTAATCAACGTGGACATGCTCAAAGCCGCTCCCAAAAAACCAAGCCAGTGGTTCAGGCCGCAACTTACGTCCCAGAACTACAACCCTCTCGATTCCGATGGCAAAGAGGCGAGTTCTCAAGACGTCCATCGTCACGAGAAGCCGTCCCAGAGTGACCAGGAAAAGACATGGGGCCAACGATGATCGGTCAGGGAACCGAGGCATCGCTCCTCGTTGACATAGTATTCTGGGTTCTGGCAGTTTCAGCCATTGTTTCTGCCTTTGCAGTTGTCCAAATTCGCGACCTGTTCAGGGCTGCTCTTTTCCTGATAATGACTTTGCTTTCCATCGCAGGCATGTTCATCCTGCTCCGCGCCGAATTTTTGGCGGCGGTGCAAGTGCTGATCTACGTCGGCGCAATATCCGTCCTGATCATATTCGCGATCCTTATGACAGGCGATGTCGAGGAAGGCAGCCCTTCCCATTCGATGAGGATACCAGTAGCGATCTTGTCGACGCTGTTCGGCGCGTTGGCGATATTCGTCAGCGTCTCGACAGACTGGAACCTGCTTGAGCCTGCCATCGCGGCAGGACAGGTCAGCGCAGACGCGGTGGAAGGCGTTTATTCCAACACAATTCCGGTCATTGCCAAACTGCTGATCCGCGATTTCGTGTTGGTATTTGAAATTGCGTCAGTCCTACTGTTGGCCGCGGTCATAGGCGCTCTGGCACTGATCAGGGAGGGCTAAGTTTTTGGGTCTCGAAAACTTCCTGATAGTCTCGGCCATCCTGTTTTCCATCGGATTTTATGGCGCGTTGTCCAAACGCAACGCAATCACGGTGTTGATGTCAATCGAGTTAATGTTCAACGCCGTCAACCTCACCGCCGTCGCGTTGTCCCGCTACGTCGTGCCTGAATCGTTGGCAACTGCTGGGCAGAACGCTGGTCAGGACGCCGCACAGTTCCTCTTGACCGGACACATATTCGCCATATTCATAATCACGGTGGCTGCGGCTGAGATCGCTTTAGGGCTGGCAATCGTCATTGCGATTTATCGAAGCCGCGAATCCGTGTTCGTAACCGACGCAACCCAGATGAGGAACTGAGCCTATCCATGTGGGTTGAATACATGACCGCGCCAAACCTGATGATAGCCGAGATGTGGAAGGACGTTCTCGAAGGGGATGGCTTGCCTACCAAGATTCTGCCTGATGGCGACATCCTCACGTGGGGCGAACGCGTCGCGTTCAAGATTTATGTCCCCAAAGGACGCGAGCATGTCGCCGACGAAATACTTAGGAAACTGTAGATGCTATCGGAATCGTTAGTCTGGCTGATTCTGTTCGCGCCGCTGGCGGCATTCGTCATCATTGGATTCGTAATACGGCCGCTGATGCGCCTCGTAATTCCGGTTGCTGCTCAGGAACACGGAGACGATTCCACCCACTCCGCGCATGGACGAAGCATCTTGGGAGGCTCGGCAGGGATTCTGGCGATAATCGCGATCGGAGTGGCGTTCGTGCTGTCGATCGTCGCCCTGTTCGGTTCGATCGATAACCACGGCGATTCACCTTACATTGCCCACGATTGGCTGACTGTAGGCAATCTAGAATTCACCATCGGCATCCTCATGGATCCGCTGACAACGATCATGCTTGTGGTAGTCACCAGCGTCAGCCTGTTGGTACAGATATACTCCGTCGGCTACATGAGCCACGAGGACGATAGAGGCTACGCCCGCTACTATGCCTACATGTCCCTGTTCAGCGCATCGATGATCGGGCTGGTGCTGGCAAGCAATATAGTTCAGCTTTTCGCCTTCTGGGAGTTGGTTGGGCTGTCGTCTTACTTGCTCATCGGGTTCTGGTTCACGCGTCCTTCAGCGGTGGCGGCGGCGAAAAAAGCGTTCATCGTTACCAGAATCGGCGACTTTGGACTGCTGCTGGGCATCATGTATCTGTTCTTCCATCAGGACGCATTCACAGCGGCTGGCTTGAACTCCCTCGATATTGTTGATATTTACGCTGCTGTGGACGCCAAGATAATCGCGGGCGGCGTAGCGACATGGATTGCCGCTGGAATATTCGCTGGAGCGGTTGGCAAGTCAGGCCAATTCCCGTTGCACACATGGCTCCCCGACGCGATGGAAGGCCCCACTCCAGTCAGCGCTCTGATTCACGCCGCGACTATGGTAGCCGCAGGCGTGTTCTTGGTGGCACGATTCTTCCCGGTGTTCGAGGCGTCGGAAACCATGATGAACGTGATAATTCTGATCGGCGGATTCACCGCCCTGTTCGCCGCAACGATGGGTCTTGTCGCCACAGACATAAAGCGAGTGCTGGCGTACTCCACGGTCAGCCAGCTTGGTTACATGATGCTGGCTCTGGGCGTCGGGGCATACTCGGTGGCGATATTCCACCTGTTCACCCACGCATTCTTCAAAGCCTTATTGTTCCTAGGTTCAGGCAGCGTCAACCACGCATCCGGGACTTTCGACATGCGTTACATGGGCGGACTCCGAAAAGTCATGCCCATCACATACGCATCCTTCGTCATTGGAGGCATTAGCCTCGCTGGAATCCTGCCATTCGCCGGAGGATGGTCCAAAGACGAGGTATTGACAGCGGCATGGAACGGCGCAGGCGCGATACCTGCCATCGGGTTTTGGATGGCGTTGTTGGCCGCTGGGATGACAGGATTCTACATTTTCCGAGCCATAATATTGACCTTCCATGGCGATTTCAGGAAGGGAGCCGACGCCGAAGGCATCGAGGACACTCATGGCGCGGAGGTGCATCTGAAAGAATCACCAATCGCGATGGTTTTCCCGCTGATATTGCTGAGCATTGCGGCGGTGGGCATTGGATTTGTCGTCAACCCGCTGTTCGATCTCGGCATAGTGCCGCAGCACTGGTTCGGTCACTTCCTGGGACAGGGGCCAGTCCATGTGGAAATCGAGGATTTCAATGTCGTGCTGGCGCCAATAGCCATGCTGGTCAGCATTTCGGGCATCGTCCTGGCATTCCTTATGTACCAGACCAAAGTCGTTTCCGCCGAGCAGTTGGGGGCGAGATTCAAGCCTGTATATACCTTGCTGGTCAGGAAATATTACTTTGATGAACTGTATGAAGACATCATCGTCAGGAGATTCTTCTACGGTGGCGTGGCAAGAACGCTGGACTGGATCGATGGGTCCATAATCAATAATATCGGCAAATTCATCGGATGGCTTGGCGCCAACGTTGGAACCGCGCTCCGCCAGCTTCAGACAGGCCAGACACAGGAGTACGGGGCGGCAATATCCATCGGAATCCTGACGATCGTGGGCCTGTACTTATGGTTCCTGTAATTTTTGAGTTTTCGTCGGGGGTTGGAATCGAAAACCCCTTGTTAAGGTAAGAAACAAAATTGTTTAGCGGCTGGTTGACCACAATAGTATTTCTCCCGCTCGCCGGGGCAATAATAATTGCCCTGTTCGTTCGCGGCGACAAAAACGTGAGATGGTTCGCCGGCATCATTTCACTGGCAGAGCTAGTCCTGTCCATCGCAGTGTTCGCGCAATACGACCTGGGAGCAGGAGCCGATCAGTTCCAACTGGTGGACAAGATCGAGGACTGGATACCAGTCGAGTCGTTCAAGGTGCAATACTTCCTTGCCATCGACGGACTGAGCGCTCCGATGGTTCTTCTGACCGGCATATTAGGCATGGTGTCAGTGTTCGCCTCATGGAGCGTCAAGGAACGACTGCCCGAATACTTCATGTGGCTGTTAATCCTCCAGTCAGCGGTCATGGGCGTGTTCACTTCCATGGATTTCTTCTTGTTTTTCATATTTTGGGAACTAGAGCTGATCCCGATGTTCTTCCTGATTTCAATATGGGGGAGCAAACCAAACAGAGAATATTCCGCGATGAAGTTCTTGATCTTCACGTTTCTTGGCAGCGCATTCATGCTGGTCGGAATACTGGTGTTGTTCTTCTCATTTGACACCTTCGATATGACGCTGCTGCCGGACGCCATTTCCAGAGGCGGTATTCTGCTACCGGCCAGCCTGGTATTCACCATGATATTTATTGCCTTCGCGGTCAAATTGCCGATTTGGCCTCTGCACTCCTGGCTGCCCGACGCCCACACTGACGCGCCCACCGCCGCCAGCGTTATGCTGGCTGGCGTCCTGCTAAAAATGGGCGCCTACGGGATGCTGAGAATATCGGCCACTATGTTCCCGGAGGTGATGGCCGGAATTGCCTGGCTGCTGGCGAGCGTTGGAGTTATCAACATCCTGTACGGCGCGGCCATCGTTCTGCGACAAACCGACCTCAAGCGTCTGATAGCGTTCAGTTCCATCAGCCATATGGGATTTGTTGTTTTGGGGCTGTCTGCCGTAGTGGGCGTCAACGGACAGGTATCGACCGTCGGGATTACCGGCGCGGCGCTTCAGATGTTTACGCACGGGACCATCACAGGCCTGTTATTCCTACTCGCCGGTTTCATTTACGAAAGAACCCACACTCGTCACATCCCCCACCTGGGGGGTCTGGCGACAAGGATGCCCATGCTGACCGGCGCGCTCGTGCTGGCGGGACTAGCATCGCTGGGACTGCCTTCCACTAGCGGATTCGTTTCCGAGATTCATGTGTTCCTAGGTGTGTTCCCGGTCTGGAGTTGGCTCACCGCCGTCGGCGCGTTCGGCGTCGTTCTGACCGCAGGTTACATACTCTGGATGATCCAAAGAGCGATGTTTGGGCCTGAGAACCAACATCTAAACAACGTTTCCGACGCGACCGTGATGGAAATGGTTCCCGTGGCCGTGATGGTAGCCGCGATCATGGTAGTGGGCATCTACCCTGCAATAATCGCCGATGTTTTCACAACCGGAATCCAACCGATTGTCGATTCCCTTCAAATCGCCGTGACGGCTAGCCTGCAATGACAACACACGACATTTATCTGCTCTCCCCTGAGATCAGCATGGCCGGACTGGCTATACTTTTGATCCTTGTGGACCTCGTGGTTTCACGCAAGAGCATCCTTACAATCGTAGCCGTGCTAGGGCTTGCGGTTCCGCTGGCGCTGAGCATCGTCCTGTGGTTCGACTTGACCGATCAAGCCGCTACTCAGATGAAAGCCGACTTCGGCACCGAGATCGTCACCTTCGTCGTTGACAAGTTCAGCCTGTTCTTCAAGTTCCTGCTAGTCGGCGCGACTGCGTTGGTGATTCTCGCATCTTCTGAATATGTGTCGAAGTTCAAGAATTTTCACGGAGAGTTCTTCGCTCTGATTCTGTTTGCAACTTCCGGAATGATGCTCCTGGCGTCGACCGTGGAGCTTATCACCATCTATGTCTCGCTGGAGTTGACGGCGTTGCCCATCGCAGCGTTGGCGGCCTTCATGCGAGACAGCCGATCATCTGAGGCCGGGCTGAAGTTCCTGATACTCAGCGCAATATCCTCCGCAGTGCTGTTGTATGGCATGGTCATCATCTACGGGTTCACTGGGACGACCGTCCTGGCCGACATCGCCACCCAGCTTGGCGGCCTGCTTGATGGAGAATCCGCATTCGGCGGCAACGCACTCCTGTTCGGAGTGATTCTGGTGATAGCAGGGTTCGGATTCAAGATTTCCAGTGTCCCCTTCCAGATGTGGGCGCCGGACGTTTACGAAGGCTCGCCCACTCCCGTGACGGCGTTCCTGTCCGTGGCTTCCAAGGCGGCAGGGTTCGCTGTGATACTCAGGGTTTTCTACATCGCGTTCTCGGCCGAAATACTGAGTGTCGATTGGAGCGCTGTGTTTGCTGTTCTTGCGGCGGTATCCATGACCTTCGGAAACTTGGTCGCCATCCGACAGAACAATATCAAGCGAATGTTAGGATACAGCACCATCGCCCACGCCGGGTACCTTATGGTCGGGCTTGCGGCGGTCGCGTCCCGAACCCCCGATGCGGATGCGATTATCGGGCCATCTGGTGTGTTGTTCTACCTGAGCGGTTACGCGATTACCAATCTGGCGGCGTTCTCGGCAGTCATCGCCATATCCAACCGAATCAACTCCGACCTGATCGACTCGTTCGCAGGCATGGCCAGACGCGCTCCGTTCTTGGCTGGAGTCTTGGGATTCTCGATGATCTCCCTGATTGGAGTGCCGCCCACCGTGGGCTTCATGTCCAAGATATACATCTTCGGAGCGGCGGTGGACACCAACCTGGAGTGGCTGGCCGTCACTGGCATGGTCAACAGTGTCATATCGGCCTATTACTACCTGAGGGTTGTGAAGGTGATGTACCTCCGGGAACCCATCGACGACGCGCCAGTCGGCTCGGCGTTGCCAATGAAATTGGCGGTCATGGTCACTATGGCTGGAACGGCGTTCTTCGGCATATACCCGACGCCGTTAATCAACCTGGCGCGCTCCGCGGTTGACGTCCTGGTGTCCTGACGCCACGCTCCTCGGTTCGTTGACACTCCCAAAGGCCGATGCTAGACTTTGCACGCGCTCGGTTTGTGCCTAAATTCAACGTGATCGTACCGGCCCATCCACATCCAATGGCCGGAATACGGCCCTCTTTTCATATTATCCGACATTATTGACACCCGACCAAATATGAATAAAATCGGATTCGTATATAACGCCCTGGTTCCGGAAGCGCCACCGTTCATTGACTCGCTGATCGAGTCGCTGAAACTGCGCGAGAACTCATGGATTTGCTCTGCCGTCGATTTAGAAACAGCGCCAGACCTGTTGGAGCAAACAACCCTTATTGTGGTCGCAGGCGGCGACGGCACAATCCTCCGCACTATCCACGTCATCGCGCCTCACTCAATACCCATCGTCGGAGTAAACATGGGTCGCGTGGGCTTCATGAGCGAGTTGCGACCTGAAAACGCCGCTGAAAAGCTGCCTAGTTACCTGAACGGCGACATGCGTGTCGAACGAAGAATGATGCTGTACGCAGAGGTTTTCAGTCCGAGCGACAACTCATTGGTTTTCAGCGCCCACGCTCTAAACGACGTGGTTGTTGGACGGGGCGGGGTCGCCCGCTTACTGGACATCGCGACGCGAATCGATGGAGTCGATTTGACCAGCTACCGCGCCGACGCTGTCATCATCTCCACTGCCACCGGCAGCACTGGATACGCTCTGTCAGCCGGCAGCCCAATTTTCTTCCCTGAGGCTCGAATGCTCATTATGCAACCCGTCGCAGCCCACACCGGACTGCGGGACGGACTAGTTCTGCCCGACTCGTCGGTGGTCGAGTTGTCGGTTGCTGATTCCCGGCATGCTTCTCTCAGTGTGGACGGTCTTGACGAAGTGGATCTGGAACCCGGCTCCACGGTCACGGTGAATCAGAGTCCCCACGAAGCGTTGTTCCTTCGATCGGAACCGCCAACATTTTTCTACACCGACCTGACGCGACGACTGGGACTGGTTTACAATCTCAGTGGCCCCGGCAATTGATGGCTCAAACCTCAAATTATCTCAATTAGAGATACGGCAATTTCTATGACTCAAAAATCTCCCACAAGGCATATGTACCAATGACTCAAAAGCCAGAGTTAACAAATCGGAAATCCATATACGACGGTCAAATCATCAACGTCAAGGTTGACATGCTCTCCCTTCCCAACGGCCACAAGGTCGAGCGCGAACTCGTTCAAAAGAGCAACGCCGTGGTCATGGTGCCTATCGACAACAACGACAATGTGCTGTTGGTGCGTCAATGGCGTCAACCCGCAGACCAGGCGCTGCTGGAGGCGCCAGCGGGGACCATCGATGGCGACGAATCCGCTGACGATTGCGCTCAGAGAGAGCTTCAGGAAGAGATCGGATATGCGTCCAGAAACCTGCGAGCACTGGGCGGTTTCTGGACAACGCCAGGGTTCTGCGACGAGTTCATGTTTGTGTATCTGGCGCGAGACCTCGTTGAAAGCAAACTTCCAGAAGACCTCGACGAAGACATCCAGGTCGAGCACATCCCGTTATCCCGCATTCCACAGCTAATCCGCCTCGGCGAGATAATCGATGCCAAAACCATCGCCGCCCTGCTTATGTCTATTCATCTATACAGCTAATCAGATTCGTGAACCGACCGTCTCACACTATCACGAACCAATTAAGGGAGGAAATATGCCAGACCTCAAAGCCATCTTCGCTCAGATTGACGCTATGGAAGACGAGATCGTCGCCGTGGAGCAAGACCTGGTGCGAATCCCGTCAGTCAACACCGGAACAATGCCCACCGGCGGCGAAACTCCGGTTGCTGAATATGTGCGCGACTTTCTAGCTGTGGATGGCATCGAGTCCGAAATCCTCAGCCGAGTTCCAGAGCGAGGAAACATTATCGCCCGTATCGAGGGCGAAAACACCGATGCCCGGCTGATGTTCATGTCTCACACCGACGTTGTGCCAACCGAGGAAGTGGAGAAATGGACTTACCCACCCTTCAGCGCCACAATCGCCAATGAAAGGGTCTACGGACGCGGAGCCTCGGATTGCAAAGCGCTGCTCACCTGCCAGATGATGGCGATGCGGCTGCTCAAGCGCAACGGAATCGAGCTTGAGCACAGCCTGATTCTATGCTCTGGGGCCGACGAGGAGCACGGCGGACGATACGGCTTCGGTTGGCTGGCTGACAACCACCCTGAGAAGATCGCCGCACCGTTCGCGGTGAACGAGGGCGGCGGAACGCCCATCGAGGCGGCGGGAGGCCTCACATATTTGCTGGGCGTCGGCGAAAAGGGACGCCTCCAGGTCGAGTTCGAGATTCGGGGCGTCAGTTCCCACGCATCCGTTCCATGGCAAGGGACAAACGCGCTTTACCGGCTCTCCAATCTCTTGGAACGCATTGAGGGTTACGAGGCTGAGCTTGACACGTCCACAAGCCTTTTCTCTCACCTATCCAACTTTGCCATCGAGCACAAACCGTCAGCAGAAAACGTCGAAGAAATTATCGACGAAGTCCAGCGGGACAACCCAAGATTCGCCTCTATGCTCAGGGCGCTTTCCCGAATGACAGTGACCCCCACCATGATTAACGGCGGAGTCAAGTCTAACAGTGTGCCCGAGGTCATCAACTTGACTGCCGACGTCCGCACTCTGCCCCACCAGGACGACGACTATCTGCGCGGCGAATTGGATTCGATAATCGGCGACATCCCAGGAGTCACCTACGATATCGACTATATGGCCGAGCCGAACGCATCTGATTTTGAGACCGAGTTGGCCGATCATATTAAAGCAGCGACAGCCCTGGCGCTAGAGCGTGACGACATCAGCTGGGTTCCAGCCATCAGCACAGGTTTCACCGACTCTCGGTTCACGCGGCCTCTGAACATCGTGACCTACGGGTTCTCAGGCTCCCACCCCGACGACGATCCGATGCTTGGCCGCGCCCACGGGACAGATGAGTCCGCAGGGATTCGCAGCCTGATCTCTGGAACCAAGATCATGCTGGCTCTGGCCTGCTCCATCTGCGGGACAAAGTAACCTATTGTGAGCGATAGCGAACAGACCTGAAAGTCGATAGAATGTTTCCACTATGAAAACACTGACGCTGGAACCAATCCGCCGCATTGATGGGGAGATTCAACTGCCCGGCTCCAAGAGCATGACCAACCGCTTGCTGCTCCTGGCCTCTCTCGCCGAGGGCACGACCGAGGTTCATAACATCCTGGCGTCTGATGACAGCCGTGTGATGCTCGAATCTCTGACCAGGCTCGGAGTGTCGCACCAGCCTTCGGATGACGGCTCCTACCAGACAGTCGAAGGCGTCGGCGGTCCGTTCCAAGTGAACGATGCGGAGTTGTACCTGGGCAACGCAGGCACCGCGACTCGGATGCTTTGCGCGGCTGTGTGCCTTGGGCGCGGCTCCTTCGTCCTCGCTGGCGAGCCACGCATGCACGAGCGGCCCATCGGAGACCTGGTTGACGCTCTGCGGCCTCTGGGAGCCAACATCGTGTACATGCAAGCGGAAGGCTACCTTCCTCTCAAGACGCAGGCAAACAGTCTCAGTGGAGGCCAGGTGTCAATCCGAGGGAACATCTCCAGTCAGTTCACTACAGGCATCCTCATGGCCGCGCCATTGGCCCAGGGGGACATCCAGATAGATGTCGAAGGCGATCTCGTGTCCAAGCCGTACATCGACATCACACTGGATGCAATGAGAAGATTCGGCGTTCACGCCGTTAACCACGATTACGCGACTTTCAACATTCCCGGTCGCCAGACTTACAAGTCGCCCGGTCGCGTTCTGGTGGAAGGCGACGCATCCTCGGCCACATACTTCATGTCTGCCGCCGCCATCCGGGGCGGAACTGTGCGAGTCCATGGCATCGGGGCTGACAGCGTTCAAGGCGACACTAAGTACGCGCAATATCTGGAGAGCATAGGCGCGGTGATTCGCCAGGGGCAGGACTGGATCGAAGTGTCTAAAGGCGAACTTCGGGGCGTCGACGTTGACCTTAACCATATGCCTGACGCAGCGATGACGGCGGCTGTCACCGCCCTATTCGCGAAAGGCAAGACGACGATTCGAAACATCTACAACTGGCGGGTAAAGGAGACCGACCGCTTGACCGCGATGGTCACTGAGCTACGCAAGGTGGGCGCCGAGGTTGTAGAGGGTCACGACTTCCTGGAGATCAATCCGCCAGACCAAATCAGACCGGCCACGATCGACACTTATGACGATCATCGGATCGCGATGTGCTTCTCGCTGGCCGCGTTGTCGGATGCGCCCATCACGATCAACGACCCGGACTGCGTGTCCAAGACATTCCCAGATTACTTCGAGAAGCTGAGCACGATCACCCAGAACTAAATCGCTTATGTCTCAAGCGTTTCAATCTGCGGCCCAGGCAACATTCCGAGTCGAGTCTACGGTTTCCAGGTTCTACCAAACCTACTCGTTAGGTCGCGATTAAGCGTCGCTCCCAAGCCTGCTCCGATTGGTATCCACAATCGTCCATCGCGCACAATTTCAGCCGGTACTAACAAATCAGCACGCCAATCGGATTCATAAACAGCATGTTCCAAGGGCATTGCACCCGCAACAGCCGCCGACACGTGACCGCTGGCTAGCAATGATATTGGTCCAGATGGGGAGTGTAGAGAAAATCCGCCCCCTGCGGAAATCGTCCGGCGTCCTGATTTCGTCGCCTCACCCACGCCGCCGCAATACTTAATGTCTGGCATCACGACAGCGGCGGCTCTGGATGCCACAAGATCGTCGAAGAAATCCGCACCATAACCTGTCTCTCCACCTGCGACTGGCATCGAGATCTCGTCTGCTATCTCGACCAATTCATCAATCGCAGAGGTTGGCTGCACAGGCTCTTCGAACCAACTTACTCCCAACTTGGCCAATTCATCAGCGATCAACGGGGCGGTGTTGCGCTGGAATCGACTGTGGCAATCCACTAGCAATCTGGCTTCTGGGCCGATTGCCCGCCGAACCGCCGCCACCCGTTCGAGACCAGTTTTGGCCTCGGACAAGATGCGATCAGGAGACGATGGCGGCGACACTTCGTCGAATGGAGCGCACTTGAATGTCGTGAACCCGGCTTCCCGGGCCCGTTCCGCCATTAAGCAGAAGGCGTTTGGAGTGCGATCTGTGCCGAACAGGCCACGGTTGATGTTGGCATATAGTGGAACGCTCTCGATGGTTTGCCCGCCCAGAGCTTCTGTCAATGACACGCCATTTGAATGTGCCTGCAACTGGACGACCGCGGAACGGAGACCGCTGACCGCTGTCGCAATCACTCGGTTTGCGCCAAGTTGTTCGATGCTCAGACCAAGCATCGATTCGATTTCATCCTCGGATTCGATGTCGCGCTCGCAGATCCTCGCGACCATCGCGTCTAGGTCTCTTGCGACGTTCATGACCGAGTCTCCGGCTGTAATCTCAACCGTTGTGCGGGCGCCATCGGCGCTCACAAAGTCGGCGAAAGTCCAGACGGTCCGATTGGTCACCGTGACCGAGGTGAAACCTTCGAGTCTTATCAATGCACCGCTTGTCCTCTGTTGCAAGTTAGTTTGAGATTGCTCAGGCGGTCGAGAGTTTGCCCAGAAGCTCCAGAGATCGACGTTCAGATGCCGATCCTTCGTCTCCGGCAGGCACGACTGACGCCAATATTTCAGCGCCGCCCCAGTCGAATATTTCCTGAATTCGAGCCGCAACGGTGTCCTCGTCTCCAGAAATAAGCACTGCGTCCAGCATCTCGTCGGTCCAGCCGTTATCAGGCGATGGGGCGAACCCCGCCTCCAGGAACATATTGGCGTAGAACGGCGATGAGGGGAAATATCCCAGCCTACGCCGAACGCCTTCACGGGCGGCTTCAACGTCCTCTGTGACACATAACGGGGCATGCACCACCATCGGTGGAGTGTCCCTTCCGGCCTTGCGTGCGCCTTCCTGAAGGGCGGGCATCGCGATGTCTCTCAGATAGAAATGGGGGCAAACCCAGCTTATTACGCCGTCGGATTTGGAGCCTGCGAACTCGAACGCTCGTGGCCGCAGAGCAGAGGTCATTACCGGAACGTCCATCGGGCCACTCATGTTGGCATTGGCCGAGTACCAGCGTCCTTCGTACTCCACGCTCGCCTGTTGAATTAGGGGCTTTATTATGTCGATGTATTCGCTCAGGTGCCCAAGAGGCGCGCGGAAGTCGGCTCCGAACACACTTTCCATCGACGCCTTGTGGCTCGGGCCAATTCCTAACCGGAACCTGCCGGGAGCCAAGTTAGCCACGACCTGGGCCTGTTGAGCCAGCGCGACCGGATGCCTGGACCACGTTTGCACGATGGATGTACCAAGCAAAATCGTGGCGGTGTCCACGGCTGCGGCGGCGAGCACCGCGACGGCCTCGCCTCCTCCGCCACCGGACGTTAGCCATGCAGCGGATATTCCCAGACCTTCTGCGAAAGAAATCTTCTCAAGAGCTTCGCTTGCGCTGGCGGCTGAAATCGCAACGCCTATCAATCCATCCGGCATATCCAACCTCCACAATAAAGTCATCATTTACGCCTGCACATCGGCCCAACGGAGTATATCACGTGGCCGACCGGAAGGCTCTTACGCTTGGCAGAACCAGGGTCAACTGATAAACTTACCCAAACTTCAAAGTCTCCGTTCTCGGCGCCAGCCGGCAATGTGAGAGTTGAATAATCATCCCCTGTCGTTCAGAGACCTGACACGCAATAGTCCCGTGGTCATTCTTGGTTTTTGAATCGCCAATTTCAGAGAAATGGATGGATTTCACATGGATGGTCTCATCACCCATGAAACGCCAGATGTAAAGCTGCCAACTATGATCGTGGCATTCGCGGGTTGGCCGGATGCCGCCGAAGCCGCGACGCGCGCAATTCGATACATGGTTCGCAAACTACCCGCAAAGAAGATCGCTGAAATTGACCCGGAAGAGTTCTTCGACTTCACGGTTGTCCGGCCTCAGACTCGCGTGAACCGTCGAGGTGAACGCATAATCCGATGGCCACGCAACGATTTTTACTACTACCCTCCCGACGAGACGCAAAGCGGCATTCTTCTCTACGTTGGCACCGAGCCGAACCTCAAATGGAGGGCGTTCTCGAACATCGTTTGCGAAATGGCTCTGAAGTATGAGGTCAAGCTCGTAGTGTCACTTGGAGCGCTATTGGACGCTGTGCCACACACAAGAGAGCCTCGAATCACCGGCAGAGCAAGTTCCAAAGACCTCACGGAGAAGGTCAAATGGCTCGGCATTCAAAACTCTGGGTACCAGGGGCCGACAGGCATTCACACTGCGTTCATGGACGCTTGCGACAAGAACGGCCTGGCTCACGCCAGCATATGGGGTCACTGCCCTCATTACGTGAACACGTCGCCCAATCCCAGAGTCAGCCACGCGCTGCTCACCAAGCTCCGAAACCTCGTGGATTTTAATGTAGACCTCCAGGAGTTAAAGTTGTCCGGCGAAGCCTTCGACGAAGAAGTCGCGAAGGCCATCGCCAAACAGGATGACGTTACCTCGTATGTAACTCGTCTGGAGCAACGTTACGACAAGGCGCACCAGCCTGAAGACGCCATGCCCAGCCCAGACGACATGGTCCGAGAACTCGAAGAGTTCCTCAAGAGCCAGCGTAGGCCACCAGACGCTCAAGGCGGCAGATAGAGTCGCCGGCAGCTTTTGTTAGTGAATGCCGCCCGCGCTATGCGCTCAATTTCATCGCTAATCGCCCTCATCGGGAGGATTAACAGATGACCCAAACTAATCCGTCAACGCCACTCAAAAAACAACAAGATCCGCCCAAGCGGGTCATCAGTGCCGAGGAATACAAAGAGCAGCTGAGGAAATCGATCAAACAGTCCCGTCGCAAAGCCAACTTCCCACGTCGTCTCAGGGCTAGGTTGATAGCCCAACACTATTTTCAGATCGCGTTCCATTCAAGCGAAACATACAGTGAACCCTAGGTCAATGCGGCCATACAGCGTGGCAACATCTTCGAGGTGGATCCCGTTCAGATTCGACGCTATCTTGTGGATTACGGGATGTTCGCAAGGTCCGTGGATGGCGAAGAATATTCATTTTCCGAAGCGTTTTTAGCGTTGGCAGATTGGGACCCAGTCGTTTCGGTCGCCGAAAGCAATTCGTAGAAAAACATCAACTAGGAGTTGACTATGCCCGAAGAAGGCGTGGACAAATTCGCCGCCGTTAACGGAATGCAGTTCCACTATGTGGACTGGAGTGGCGAAGGCAGACCAATCGTTCTCCTCCACGGTTTAGCTTCCAACTCACGAATCTGGGACATGGTAGCCCCAATACTAAGTCAAAAGTATCGGATTGTCGCCTTGGATCAGCGCGGCCACGGCGACACCGACAAACCTGACCACGGATATGAGTTCGCAAGCGTCATCGATGATCTGAATAGATTCATCAACATGATGGATTTTGAGAAGCCAATCATCGTCGGACACTCGTGGGGCGGAGACGTCGCCCTAGAATACGCGGTCATCCACCCCGAAAAGCCAGCCGGTTTGTGTTTCGTGGACGGCGGCACTATTGAAATTGCAGGGCGGGAAGGCTGGGACCTTGAACAGGCCAAAATAGACATGGCCCCACCGATATTCAGTGGAGTGACTTTTGAAGGCATGTTGGAAAGGTCGAGAAGTCGATGGGGATTCACGAGATCTGATGAACAGTCGGAGAGATTCATAAGAGCGAACTTCCAAATTCAGGAAGATGGAACCGTCCAACCAAAATTTAGCCGCGCCAACCACATGAGAATAATTGAGGCTCTATGGGATCATCGCCCATCGGAGTTGTATCCTAGCGTCGATTGTCCAGTGCTCATGATGCCTGCCCGTCAGAAAGAACAGAACCCCGAGATGGCCCGAACATTCAGGAGAGAAGAGTCTATCGCAAGAGCCGAATCGCTATTTCGCAACAGCAAAACCGTGTGGCTGGAGGACAGCATTCACGACGTCCCAGTCCAAAGGCCGGAACTGGTGGCGTCGGTCATATCTGAACACATCGACAGCGGGTTTTTCCAACCTGTGATGTCAGGCTAGAACAGGGGTTTCATTTCCGTCAAAGGTGCCTTGGGATGGCCATTCCGGACAATGCTTTCGGCCAATTTCACAGTTTTGTCCACCGCTGGCTCATCTCCGTCCACACTGAAAGACGGAGCAACACTTTCATCGTTCCCATCTATCCCCGTCGCAACCAGCGTAATTCTGACCTTCTTTTTCATTCGCCTGTCCTGCACTAAACCAAAAATGACGTTCGCGTCTGGATTGCTGACTCGACGAATAAGGTCGGCCACTTCATGGACCTGTCCTAAGGTAAGGTCAGAACCACCCGTGACGTTGAACAAGATTCCGGACGCGCCTTCCAGCGACCCGCCAAACAAAGGATTAGACAGCGCAGATTCGGCAGCTTGAACCGCGCCATTTCGGCCTTTGCCTTCGCCCATTGCCATATACGCCGGGCCGCCGTTGGCCATGACTGCCTTCACGTCGGCAAAGTCCACGTTAATTACGCCCGGCACAGTGATAATATCTGAGATTCCCTGCACGCCTTGTCTGAGCACGGTATCCGCCAGATCGAACGCCCTTTCTAATCGGATATCCCCGTCCAGGGAAGGCAGCAACCTATCATTCTCTATAGTGATCAGCGTGTCGACTTTGGCTCTTAGCTGACGCAGTCCATTCTCAGCGATCTTGCGACGTTTCGGGCCTTCAAAGGAGAACGGCAAAGTCACCACGCCGACCGTCAACGCGCCGCTCTTGCGGGCCATATCCGCCACGACGGCAGCAGCGCCGGTTCCTGTCCCACCGCCCATCCCAGCAGTCACGAACACCATGTCTGCGTCTTTGAGAAGTTCTCGGACCTGCTGTTGGCTCTCTCTGATCGCCTTGCGTCCCGTCTCTGGTTGACCTCCCGAACCAAGTCCGTGGGTCGTGTCAGGACCGATGGCGAAGGTTTGCAAGCCCTTGCACATCCTTAGAGCCTGAATATCCGTGTTTAGCGCCAGAAACTTCACCCCGCGCATCTTCGCGTCTGCCATTCGCAGCGTAGCGTTGCCTCCACCTCCGCCTACCCCTACCACCTTAATGTTGACCTGTCCGGTCGTGCCGTCAGGCTTCACCATGAGGTTGGATATAGACGATTTGCGTCTTTTAAAAAACATGAATGCTAAACCTCGCGCCTCGCTAAACGCATGTGAGATCAAAAGGAGTTCCAAAGCTACCTTGTCGAAAAAGCTAGTCAGGCCGCCTCTGGGATAGTGAGGAAATAGTACGGAATATGCCACTTGCCGAACCGGCCAAGGTCCACAATCGCTTTGCGTTTCAGAGTTTGCACCACCGTGCCTTCGACGCCGAAGTGAGGCCCGCCGTTCACACGACCGAGATACTGCACGACTTGACCTGGAGTTACACGCGCAGGATTAGCGACCATGCGCGAAGCCCGTGGGGCGGGCATGCCGGGCAACTTGATTTGAGCTTCGGCTTTTCGGGTTTGTGTGGCGGTCATATCTTCACCTGACACGAATGTTAACCTTTGTCTAGAACACTTTAGAACAGAACGCACGTTCGTGTCAAGGGGCTTCAATTCATTCTTGCCTCGCTCTAGGCGTTCCCGATACAATGGTTAGGAGTAATAGGCGCCTGCAGGTTGGCCTAGTTGGTGGCCCCAAATCCACATTGAGGCGTTTGCACAGGTACGTGATTCCTAAATCGGGGTGTGGCGCAGTTGGTAGCGCGCTACGTTCGGGACGTAGAGGCCGTGAGTTCGAGTCTCACCACCCCGACCATTTTGCTATCTACGCAGCAATCAGGGTGTCAAGGCAGAGATCGCCTATGAACGGCGGAGAGATAATATCCCTGTAAAGTGGTGGCGAAGACCGCCCGTGGCGGTTGCAAAGTGGACCACCACTAACCTTCACTCAAGAGCAGAGAACAATGCTCTGAGAGAAGTTGGAAGGGATGCACACAGTGGAATTGTATAACTGCGTTCGCCGAGCCTGACACGTCGAAGGGATGAGCATTCGAGAAGCGGCCAGGGTGTTCGGGCTGCATCGGGACACGGCGCGCAAGATGCTCAAGCGCTCGGCTCCTCCGGGGTGCCAACGGAGCGAACCACCACGCAGTCCCAAGCTAGACCCATTCAAGGGCGTCATCGATCAGATCCTGCAAGACGACCTGAAGATCCCCAAGAAGCAGTGTCACATGGCAAAAATGAACAAATTCTTCGATTAGTTCAAACCGAAGTCAGCCCGAAGCAGACTGGCTAACCAACCAGACAGTGGGCGCCAAGTCCCTCAAATCAGCATCACTCCGACCGTCAAAACAACCCGAAATTCGCCAATTGTCATTGGCGTTCTGGTTCTGATTTTGCTGATCGAACTTTTCTTCGTGTTGAGCCGATTCAGCGAGTTGAACAGCACCAGCGTGGGAGTCGAAACTCTGAACGTCGCTCTTGAAAAGGCCGTAATTGCCGAGAATGACGAAGCGTTTAGAGTCCAGGAACTGACTGAAAAACTGGATTTTATGAACGCAGCCCGTGAGAAAATATCGAACACATACGCGTCGGTTTCTGGCAGTCATATTCCGTGGGGGACTGCGTTTGATCCCCTTTTGAATTTCGCTGTGCCAGGCCTGCAATTGTCCCTTGCCACAGCCGACCCAGAAAAACGACAAGTGGTGATCACAGGCCTCGCGAATGACGTGGGGGATGTCGTAAGCAACCGGTCGCAGGTGGAAGTCATTAACTCGCCCTCGGACCTGATCAGCACGAGTTTCCAGCAGGTTGAAAACGGCCTCCAATACAACGCAGAATTCATGTTGAAATAACGTTTCGTGCTTGAACGTCACAAAAAATCCCTGCTTCGTCCTGACCAGATATTGGTCCTCATGGTGGCTGCAGTCGGCTTCGGAGTTTGCTTCCTAGGCCAGCAAATTGGCGGCTTGCCGGAAGAGGGAAAAGACCTCGAAAATCAGATACGTCGTCGGGATATTACGCTCGAAGACCTGGCTCAAGAAGTGGCAGATCTGGAAACACAAGTGACTGAACTGGAAGCCCAGGAATTTCC